>ERZ890953.1808-NODE-1808-length-10195-cov-9.660552_pt1 | contig 10195 bp, 14 predicted proteins | sample MGYA00521264_ERZ890953 | MGnify/ENA primary metagenome ERZ890953 (study PRJEB32303, sample SAMEA104408629) | aquatic metagenome | biome: Brackish water; feature: Chemocline; material: water | place: Baltic Sea | collected 2014-10-26T21:54:00 | depth 200 m ... | reverse complement strand
CCTGCGGAGATACAGGCCCGGTGTCGCCAACAGTACCGCCGTCCTGAGCCGTAGGTGTTGCCATCCCCGCTCCACTGCCCTTGACCCCCTTGAGTTGCTGTAGGGCTGCGGTTGAGTCGGTTTCAGACTGGCGGCTGAAGATGCCGTTTTGGCTGAATAGGCCGGACGCCTTGATGAGCCGCTCCTTCCCATCGTCGCCAGCGACAACAGCTTCTCCGTTTGTCGTGTCGAGGTCGGGCAGCTTGGCCCCGGCAAAGAGCATTGGAACCATGGTGCCCGAGGAGCTGCCAACGAATGGGCTGGTGCTGTTCGGCTTCGCCTCCTGGTAGTTGAGCGAGTTGATCGTGCGGGGCATAAAGCTGCACCCGGTCAGCATTGCCGTCACACAGATTGCCATCACGAGGGTTGTCAGTTTCGTCTTCATGCCCTGTCTCCTTTGCTTGGTTAGCCTACGTTCAGAACGCCCCGGCGTCGCGCAACGCCTGGATCAGCGCCCGATAGATCACCACGCCCTTAATCCTGACGGTGGTTCCCGCCGGCAGGACGGTAATCTGTCCTCCTGCGGCCTGTGTGGGCATGTTGACCGGGAGCACGATGTCTACCCCTTTCAGCAACTCCGTCCAGTTCTGCGCGCCGCCTTCCTCTGTGGAGTCCTCCAGCCTGAAGTCCTTGTATTCATCGCGGACGAACGTATCGCCTTCCATGTGCCCAGCTTGCCAAATGACGCGGACGTTGCTGTGCTCCACGTCGAAAGTGAATTGAAAGTCCGTGTGCTTGTCCACGGTCTTCTCGTGGATCACCACCGGGGTTTCTGCGGTCACAGTCGGGTCTATCGGATCCTCTGCGGCATAGGCTGAGGCCCACATGGCGAGGGATGCGATTGCGGCGAGGATGGCGATGAATCTGGTCGTGGTCTTCATGGTCTTTCTGTCTCCTGTATACATGTTTGGGGTCACTTAGTCTTCTGAGAATTCAACTATCGTCACGGTCTTGGTCACGCCGCCAGCGGTGATTTTCATCATGATGTCGCCGTCGGCACCTTCCCCGGTGCCATCCGATTGCCACGTAACATGGTGGCCCTCTGCCGGGTCTGCGGGGTCGCTGGACATCTCGCCTGCGGTGATGGACGTTCCTACGTCGAGCGTCCCGCCGATGGTGGTGTCCCCGTCCTCGTCCACGCTGAACACTGGCGTGCCGCCCACCCCAAGCCCGAGCAGCCAGCCGTCAGCGGGAGCCGTCGCGGGGTTGATGCTGAGAGAAGCGCCTGTGACCGTGGCGGCGGTGGGGACGCCGGTGTGTTGCAGCAACCCGGAGGCCGTTATCGTCGTACGAGTCACATCGTTGGTCTGAAATATTAACGGCGTGGATGTGCGAGTCCGTATCGTCATCTCGCCTTCCATGACCGAGAAAAAACAATGCCCTGACCCGCCGTATAACTGTATGTGCCCATCAGTGTCTGCGTCCGATACGGTTAGCCTGCCGCCCACCCCGAGCGTCCCCGGTATCGCCACATTACCAGAGTCATCTGCCGTAACCGTGCTCCCCTGGAGCGTTGCCCCGCCCGTGCCGTCGGCCCGCAGTAGCGCGTTGTCGGTCGAGCCCGTGGCAATGCCAAGGCTGGCGCGCGCGGTTGCGCCGCTCTCAGCCGTCCAGTTGGTGCCGTCGCCTACGATCACGTTGCCATCGGTGACAGCCAGCGCGGATATGTCGGTGAGGGCCTGGTCAGCGCCCTGATAGGCCGTGTGCGTGTGGCCCGGATCTGCGCCGCTGGTGACGTTCGTGCCGGTGATGGTGCCGGTGAAGGCGTGTGTCGTGGCGCTGTAGTCCACCACGCCAGCCGCGCTCTCGCGGATGTAGCTGCCGCCTCCGAACGCCAGCCCGGTGCCAACCCCGAACGCGCCAGCCGGGTCGAGGGTCAGGAGGCCGGTGATGTCGAGGGTGCCCGGAATGGTGACTGCCCCCGCATTGTCCACCGCGACCGCGCCCGTGGGGTCACCGTCCGGTGCGTCGAGTTGGGAGACGGAACCACTGGCGGCAACCTCCCATGAGAGCGTGCCATCAGCAGCAATGTTGAGGAGGGCAGCGAAGCCGGGGGGGTCGAGAATAGACCACTCCGCCCCAGTGCCCTCATAGAATGGAAGCTGTCCCTTCGCGTCTATCGTGTCGGCATTGTACATGTAACCAGCGTGCATAATCCCAGCCGCGAATATCGTCAGCAGTGCAATCAGTCGTTTTATCATGTTACGATCTCCCTGTCCATCATGCCGTTATCGTAGTAGAGCCGGAATTTCGTCCCTGTCGTCCGGTCGGTGAAGACTGGGCCCTTAGTGTCGGTAAAGGTGATGTCCAGGCTATTCGCCGTGGCGATTGCAGCAACGGCCGCGGCCAGCACGATTGCGTCGAGGGATTCGGCGACGGCCTGGCTACAGCCTGGCCAGCCGACTGTGGCCAACACCGTCGCGTCTGCGGGTGCCCCTGGCTGAATGTCGACCGCAAATGATGCCACGGCGGTTCCGCCGGAGGCGTAGACCGTGATCCTGGCGGCCAGCGGCTTCTCGCGGGATCCCTGACGGAATTCGCGGTCGATGTTGACGTTTGCCAGGTTGAATGTGGCCGTCGCTGTGGCGATGGTCGCCCGGGTTGCCAGGCCCCCAATGCCGCCGGCCTTGGTCAGCTCCGCGTAATAGGTGGTCCCCTCGGTGAATGTGAATCCTGAGAATGTGACCACGGCGGCCAGGTCGTAGGCTATCAGGTCTCCGCCCGTGACTGTGACCTTTGTCGGGTTGGTGTAGGTAGCGGTTATTCCGGCCATGAGACAGCCCTCTCGTTATAGATGCGCCACTGCGCCAGGAGTAGACGACGGCGAACGGCGATGGCGCACCTGGTCCAGTCGGTGCGGGTTTCGATCAGGCGGTCGTGCTGCTCGGCCAGTGCCCGGATGGTTGGGTCGGGGCATGCCAGCATCTTCGGGTGCTCGGTGGCCCAGTCAGGCTGGCAGCCGTCGACCCAGGCCCTGGCTTGTTCGAGGGTAATCTCGCCGTGTACCAGGGCGATCATGGCCTGCGGGTGTAGGCGTTGTGATTTTACGGGCATGAGCACCCCGCGGCGTTGCAGAGGGCTTCGGTGGTATACTTGATGCCGTCGGTAACAAACATTACATAGTTTCTGGTAATGCCTAGATCGAGCATGAACTGGTAGTCATACCAGCATGTACCCCACTGCTTTGCATCCCAGTTCGTTTCGTTGGCGTAGTAATGAGCATTCGATGTTGCGGCTCTGCAGGTGTCACATGGGGGCGTCGTTGTGCTGTAATATTCAATGGTACAGTACCATCCTGCCCCCTTCCATGCGTAGGGGTCCTCTTCACAGCAACAAGGCGTCCCGTCGCGCGAGCTGACTGCCCCGCCGATGGTCAACACTTTGCCGCCTATGATTCTGACACTCATACTGCGCAGGTGTCCGTGGTTACGACCCAGCCTATAGTGCCGGCTGAATCCTGGCCCAGCACCTTGACCGGGGCTGTAATGGTGCCGAGCTTGACGTGCAGGTCGAGCCGCTTGCCCCATGTGGTGTCTGATACCGTCGTCCAGCTCACCCGGAGGTCGTTCGAGTCGACGGCCGCGGAGTCGGCCCGGTAGATCTTGTCAACCAACGAGCCGGGAACGTCTGACCGATCAACTGTCACGAGTTTGTCACGGGCGACCGGACTATCGACGGGCAGGTCGCTCGACCCGTCCACGAGGATGATCCAGCCCCGGCCGCCCGATGCGGTATTCTTAATGACGCGGCAGCCGGCCCCCTGAATCGTGTTCAGGATATTGCCGATCTTGTTCATGTTGCCGGCATTGGCCACCTTGCGAAGGGGGTCTCCGCTCTTGTTTGCTGCATCTAAGAAGTTGACGATCATGCCGTGGTGTCCGCCGTGGATGCAGTTTGATAGCCGATGACAACCATATAGCCGCCGGCCGCGCTTTCGCGCTTCTTGTCGGCGGTGTAGTTCTCGAGGCTGTTCCAGTAGTTGATTGAGCCCGTCGCCGTGGTGTCGGCCAGGCCGTGGATCTCTTCGACCACATGCACCTGCACTACGCGCTTGAAAATCAGCGTATCGGTGTCGACGCTGACCATGTTGATCTTCGTCGAGGCGTTGCCGCGGCTGACTTCGTATTTCGGGGCGGCGCTTGTGTCGGTGAACCAGGGCATTAGTTACTCCCCTGCCGCCTGTAGGTTGCGTTCGAGCTTTTCGCGGATCTTTACCAGCTCCGAAAGCTGCTCGACGCCAATCTCTGACCGCTTCTGTTCGAGGTCGGCGATCTTCTCGCGGTTGGCTTCGAGACGCCTGGCGCTTTCGCGGAGCTCCAGGAAGCGTTCGCCGCGTTGGGTGATGAATCGGCCGGCGTCTTTGCGCGATCTGAACGAGGCCTCGCGCCTGGCGTCTTGCATGTTCTGGCGCCGGATCCTGTTCTGCTCACTTCTCGAGGTGGTGATGTTTTCAGTGATGCCTCGCCAGTCGGTTTCGTTCCCGCCCATTATGGCGGTTATGTCGTCCTTGAGGGCCTGAATTTCGTCGTCTATGACTCGTATCCGCAGGGTGACTTCGCGGGCCTCAGCAAGTGAGGCGATGGCTGCGTCGTACTCTTCCCCGATCTTGCCGGCCTCGGCCCCGATCTTCTTGGCGATGTCGAGCTGCTTCCTACTCTCGGCCTGCTGCTGTTTGTACTTCTGGACGATCTGCTGCTGCGCGTCGATGGCGGCCTTGTAGAAGCCGGCGCGGCCCTTGTCATTCTCGGCCCAGACCTCGAGCTGAGACAGGGCTTCGAGCTCGCGCGATTCCTGCAGTAGTGCGTCGTTCAACTTCTCCTGGGCCTCGGTCTGTAGGTTTGTCGCGTCGGCCAGGGCCTTGCGGATCTCTGCCGACACTTCCGCGTCGGTCTTGCCGGCGGTACTGATTCCGACCAGGGGGGCCGGTGCCCGCTCTGGCGTTGCGGCCAGTTCGTCGGCAATCTCGTCCTGGCGGCGTTCCTTTGCGGCGATCTTGGCGGCCTGCATGGCAGACTGCTCTCCCTTGGCTGTCTCTGCCCTCTCCTTGGCGACTCGCTCCCTGATGGCTTTGAGCCGCTCGTCGGTTTCCTTGCGCATGTCTTCCTGCGTATCGACGGCGATCTGTGCGGCTCCGGCTATGTCTGCCCCTCCGAGAAGTGCCCCAATGAATCCCGACCCAACGACAAGGGCTTCGCTGACTTTGCTGATTCCCGTTGCAACCGGGCCGGCAGCTTTCGCCACTCGATCGAAGGCGGCGACCATGTTCTCGGCCCAGAGCTCGATTTTCCCTGACTCCTGCAGCGCGTTCAATGTATCCTGCAGGCGGGTAAGGACTCCGTCGAATGAGGAGGTTTCCGCGATGGCCTTGCCGAATTGCTCGCCGATGTCGCTCAGCGTCGCCTTGAATAGCGCCATGGCTTTGACGGTCGAGTTCACGCCCTTGGCGGCGCCGCCGAATTCTCCCTCCAGCTCGCGCAAGATAACGGCCTGGGCTCCGGCGATGTTGCCGGCCTCTTGCATGACTTTAATCTGCTCTTTTTGCTGGGCGGTGAAGGTAACGCCCATACGTGATAGTGCTGTCATGCCCTTTATGGGGTCGTTCAGGGCCTTCCCTACTTGGATTACTGCGGCTTCGATGTCTCCCGAGGCCTGGCCGGCCTTCCCCATGACGGCCGACATATCGAGGACGGCCTCTGTGGCCTTGGTGAAGGTGTCGCCTTTGATCTCTCGAAAGCTCGCGAGGATCCCTTGCATTGAGATGATGACTTCGTCCCCGATGCCCGTCAGCTTCTGCAGTTCTGCGGCCTGCTTTATGAGCTGGCCGGCGGTGAATCCTGCCGCGTAGCCGGTCGCCTTCAGGACTGACGCGAGCTTGCTTTCTGCCCGGGCTTGGATGGCGTATAGGTTCAGGAGCCGTCGGCCGACCATGGCCACGGCGCCGGCCAGAGCGACAAAGCCAACAACGGCGCCGGCAGCGGCTCGGCCAGCTCCGCGGATAAAGGAGCCGAGCTGTGCTTTGGCGCTTCGTAGTGTCCGCGTGAATAGGTTTTTAGCGCGGATTACGAATGTAAGCTCACGTTTGGCCATGTGCCGCGCGCTCCCTTATTCGTCCGACTGTCTGCAGTAGGCCGCGCATAGCGTTAATGCTCTCGTCGTCGCCGCCGCTCTTGAATTCGGAGCCGCTGTTCATGGCGGCCGCCCGGTAGACTGCCGTGACAGCGGCCCGAAATTCCGGCCCGATGCGAGTCAGCCAGTAGTCGGCCGTTTGCCCGGTGCCGACGGCCAGGTCGGCGATGATGGCGCCAAAGTCAGTCGAGGCGTCGTCTTCGTTGCGCTTTGGCGGGTCGGGTTCGTTGCCGAGGATGATGTCGACCGCGTCGGCCAGCTCTTCGTAGCGCGCGGGGCAGGCTTTGGCCCACGTCGAGACAGCGGCGACGCCGTCGGCCTGCCGGTATAGGCCGTCAAAGGCACCCGCCTTGTTGCCGATGGCTGCGGCCATGGCGATGGCGTAGACATGCGTGCGACTGGTAAACCACTGTAAGGCATGGTCCATCCATAGTTCGGCCTGCACGGTCAAGGGGGGCAGCAATAGGCCGCTACAGCCCACGGCAACAGGAGCCCTTGCGAGCAGCGGGTTTGTCCGCAATGGCGGGCGCTCCACTCTCCGGCCCCATTCGATCAGCTCCGCCAGCTCGTTTAGGCTTGGCTCGATTCCTCTTGACCGTAGGCGGCTTACTTCGTCCTGTGTGATGTCGGGGCACTCGATCATGTGGGGCCTCGGTGAATGTGGTCCTACTCATGGCCTTATGCCCTGGTGAGATTCTTGTAAACGTTGATGCTGGCGGTTTCCTGGCGCGTGTTTTCACTCGAACGGGCGACGGCCTGTACGAGGGTCCAGCCGGAGGCCGCTGCGACGCCAGGGTTGGCGGTACAGGAAATCAGCTCGGCCGATGCTTCGGCACGGCCTCCGGAGAGGTCGCTTTGCGCGGGGTCGCCGTCCGAGTCGAGCACCCTATAGGTCTGCCCGGTGATGGTCGCGGAGCTGGAAATGATGCGCGAGACCGTATCTGCTGTAACTCCGAGGCCCTGTGCCCGCTTGATGGGCAGCACCGTAAGCGCGTTGGCAAAGCCAAGCTGGCCGCCAGTGTCGCCGAAGTATTGCTCGGCCTGCACCGTGATAAGCGGGTTCTCGGTGTTGCTGGTGGCAATCTCGATGCTGTTCACCACGGCCCGCGCGGTCGTGTCGAGGGGAAAGATCTGGCCGACCTTGACCTTGGTGTCGATGGTCTGCGTGTCGGCGGCAACTCCGATCAGGCGGTAGCTGGCCTGATAGGTGTTGAATTCGTCGTAAGTGACTTCGCAGATGTTGTCGCCGTTTTCGTCCGGGGTTGGGTCGTTCGAGGCCGACGGGGTGATGCCGCTGCCTTGAATCTTCCAGTGCGTGTCTCCGAGTCCGAAGTAGTCTGTGTCTGTGCCGAATGCCATGGTGTGATCTCCTCAGAAATAGAGGGTTTGTTTTCGGTGTCCGTCGGGCGATGGGTTGAACTTCAGACAGCCGGCGATATGGCGGGTAACGTCGACGTATCGGCCGTGAATGTTGGCGCGAGTGTAAAGCATGGTCCAGGTCATTTGGATGGCCCGGTGATCGTTGGTGACGTTGCAGAATTGCGCCCACTGCTGTACCCATTTCTTGCCGGCAGGCGTGGGCGCCGCATATCCGAAGCTGCAGATCTGCAGGTGTGACCAGTCGAGCACTTCAAGCTCGGGGTTTTTGAACCAGCCGAAATCACACTCCGGGAAGCTCGGGCGTGCTATCAGTTCGTCGTCGGCGTCGACCCAGAGCACGGGCCGGTCGTGCTTCTCGAGCATGGCCAGGATGGTGGCTGGCTTCTGTCTGACGATCCAGGCGCGGCGCGCGTGTGAATCTTCGCGGATCTCTTCGGGGACTTCGGTCGTGACGCCATCGAAGCCGAGTCCCAGCTCGCGGCATTGTTCGGCCAGGCGGGCCATTCCGCTCTGATAGGGCTCGGTTGGCGTGCAGAATGAGCAGACCAGATAGTCGTCGACGGCGCCCTTGCGCCGGTTGTTCTCAATCTTGCCGGCGACGATCTCGCGGAGGCCCCGCAGGCCGTCGTCGCGCTCGTGTTCTTTCATGAAATCGCACGACGTCCCGCCCAGTTTGATGCCGCGCTCGATGGCCCTGGCAATCCAGAAGGCCCACGAGGCGCGCTGTTGGCCGTGGGCGGGGTCGCTGGTGTCAATGCCCCAGCTCTGTATGTATTCGATGGTTTGGCCCTGGTCGTGCTCCCACAGGGCATGGGCGAGCATGATCGAAGGCGAGCCCAGGAAGTAGACCGGCAGCCCGAAGTGGCGGAAAACATCGTCCCACGGGAAGGCGGTCTGGTTGGCCACGAGGGGCAGGGGTTGGCCGGCGTAGACTGTGCAGCCCAGTTGATTGATCTCGGCCCAGTAGTCGATCTTGAGGCCCCCCGGAAGGGTGGCCGCCTCGTAGGTGCGTAAGTAGTTCCAGGCGTGCAGTTCGTACCAGCGATCGAAGGCGCGCTCATCGCGGAGCAAGGGGAAGCTCATAAAGCCGTTATTCAGGCCCCATATCTCGGTTCCGTCACAGTAGCGCGCGATGTCCCAGCGGCGTTCGTTGGCGCTGGGTCCCATTCCTAAAATCGTGATACGTCTGGCCATGTGTCGCCTCTCCTACGCCACACAAACATTTACTTCGAGCGGGATCCGCACCAGGTTCCAAGGCCCTTCGGTGAGGACTCCGCCGCCGACTCCGACCACAACCGATGTTACGGTCGTGATTGAAACACTTGAGAACTCGTCCGCGTCGATGCTGGTGCGGATCGCGTCGTATGCTGTCTTGAGCGTTGCCCGTACTGGGTCGCTCGATGTCTGGGTAAGGATCTCGACGTCGACGTATACCATCCGCTCTGGCGTCTGCCAGCCTTGGGGCACATTGGGCGCCGCGGCTATGTTGACGGCCAGAAGTGCCCGGGTTTCCCGGGTGGCTGCGCCGCTTTCATCGTTCCAGAAGGTTTTTATCGAGGTTGTTGTGAGGCCGGCCGTCGTCAGCCGGGTCTGAAATGCTGTCTTTAGCATGGCCTCAACGGCCGCTTCGAGTGAGACATAGCTCATGCCAGTGCCCTCCCGGTGCGGCCCTCGAGGTACTTAAAGCCGCCACGCATGCCGCGCTCGACGGCGGTCTCGATGCCCATTTCTCCGCCCTGGCGTATGGCGTCGAGTATGTAGCCGAGGCGGTTGGTCATCATTACAGCCGGGTTCAGCCCGCCTTCTTTGGTGACTCGGTAGGCCTTCGGCATGGGGGCGTTGCCGGTGCGCTTCGAGCGCCTGCCTATGTCTCGGATGATCCACTGCCACGAGTCTTTCGCCAGGCCTGCCAGGGCCACAGTCCTGAACTTGTCTGTAAGCTCTTCGCCGGCCGCGATAAAGTGGGGGCGCATGCCGTCGTGGTGCCAGGCCTTGACGTAGGTCGGGAAGGCCAGCGGGTGGAAATCTGGATCCTTGCCGCGGTTCTTCAGTAGTGGCCGCGTCTTCTTGGCCTTCTTGGTCGAGGCTCCGGCCGATACGGCCACATAATAGGCTGCCCATGAGACAGCGTCGGTGGTCGACATGCCAAGCTCGCGCTGTAGGGCTTCAATGAAGCGCACCGCCTCGCGTTCGTCTGCCTTCGAAGGTTCGATTGTTATGGCTGCGTCAGGGGGCATTGACACTTCCTACATCCAGGCGCCGGTGGTTTCCGGGGGCCGTCTGTAGTCCCAGCACCAGATATGTGACGGTTGCGTCGGGCATGGTTGCTACGATGGTCTCGTTGCCGCTGGGCAGGGTGCCCCAGTCGGCTGAATCCAGGTAGAATGAGGCCGCATACTCAATTGCGTCCCCGTACATTGTTAGGGCTGTCTCTTTGGAAATGGAAGCGCGCCCAGCCTTCGCCGTAGTGCCTGAATAGGTGATCGTTCCGCGCATTTCGCGCGGTAGGCTGGTGATAATGCTGGGCGCGCTGTATCCCACTGGATTATACCCATCCCTTGTCAGGCATGAGGGCGGTACAGCCGAGAACCGCCGTCGCGTTGGTCTCAGTGCCGATGGTCGTGTAGGCGCGCAGGTAGCGGCCGGCCAC
>ERZ890953.1806-NODE-1806-length-10200-cov-7.839921_pt1 | contig 10200 bp, 7 predicted proteins | sample MGYA00521264_ERZ890953 | MGnify/ENA primary metagenome ERZ890953 (study PRJEB32303, sample SAMEA104408629) | aquatic metagenome | biome: Brackish water; feature: Chemocline; material: water | place: Baltic Sea | collected 2014-10-26T21:54:00 | depth 200 m ... | reverse complement strand
ATGAAATACAAAACTCACCCAAAACAATAGCATTACTAAGATATTTTTATGAGGAAGCAAATGATCTTCATGTAATAGCTGCTGGCTCGCTACTGGAAAATATTCTGGATGAAAATATATCCTTCCCTGTTGGCAGGGTGGAGTTTATGGCCATGCATCCATTTACATTTCATGAGTTTCTTGGAGCAATAGGGGAAGACCAAAGCCTGAAACTACTTGAGCAGGAGGAAGTACCTACATATGCACATGACAAATTATCTGCTTTATTTAAAAAGTATACTATTATAGGAGGAATGCCTCAGGCTATTGTAAACTATGCAGATAAACATGATTACATTGCTCTTAACTCAGTATACAGTAGCCTGATTACTTCCTTTACAGAAGATGTTGAGAAGTATGCAAGATCAGCCTCAATGACACAATACATACACCATATTATTTCAACTGCTTTTAAGGAGGCAGGGACGCGTATCACATTTGAAAAGTTTGGTAACTCACTTTACAGGTCGAGGGAAATGAAAGAGGCATTTACAATCCTTGAGAAAACCATGTTGCTTAATCTAATATATCCTGTTACATCAACCAGGTTACCTTTTTCTCCTGATTTGAAAAAGAAACCACGACTGCAACTATTTGATACGGGGCTTGTGAATTTTTCATTGGGGACTACGGATGATCTTATTGCAGAAAAATATCTGGATAATGTATATAGAGGAAGAATCGCTGAACATATTGTAGGGCAAGAACTTATAGGAGCAACATTTTCTGTAATTGACACAACTGAATTTTGGACACGGGAAAAAGCTGAATCCGGTGCTGAACTCGATTATGTAGTACCATATAAGGGAATGGTTATCCCTATTGAAGTAAAAGCAGGGGCTTCTGGTAGATTGCGTTCGCTGCACCAATTTATTAATGAAGCTCCGCATGATTGGGCGGTAAGATTCTATTCAGGACAGTTTGGGGTTGAAGAGGCAATAACAATTGCAAGGAAAAAATACATGTTGATAAACTTACCCTACTACATGGCCGGTAAACTGGATTCCGTTTTAGTGAGTATAATTAAATAAAAGCAGAAAACAGCAATGGATAACCCGACAAAACTAAAAAACCTAAATATGTGTGGTTGGAGTGAGACCACGTTTGAGAAGCATTGGATTATATCCAACCAAAGAAATTTATTGTTAACTCTACGGACTATAATGACAAGTTTAAAACCCCGGTTCTGACAGCTGGGAAAACTTTCCTTCTCGGTTATACAAACGAAGATTTCGGTATTTTTGATTCACATCCGGTAATTATTTTTGACGATATCACTACTGCTACTAAGTTTCTCAACTTCCAGTTCAAAGTATTGTGTGCAGAGGTGTTTTACTTAATGACCCACAACTCAATACTCAATACACTATTTTTTATTTATAACCATAGAATAATTAAACTATCATTTACCAACCAGATGTGAAATTATGGATCAAATTGCACGTGTAATATGCTTGTCAACAGACCATTTTTTATCCACAAAAAAAAATATTTTCATAAAACATTCATTTGAAAGGATATAATCGTAATTTTGCATCTTTATAAATTTAAGATATTAATAATGAGTAACGGAACAGTAAAATTTTTCAACAATTCTAAAGGGTTTGGTTTTATCGCCCCTGAAGATGGTAGCAAAGATGTATTTGTACATGTAAATGGATTAATCGATGAAATAGCTGATGGTGATCAGGTAAGCTATGATGTTGAAGAGGGCCGCAAAGGATTAAATGCAGTTAATGTTAAAGTAATTTAATATAACTCTTTAATACCAAAAGTATTGAGCTTGTCAGTTTTGGCAGGCTTTTTTTTTGATTAAGAGTTTTGAGTTCTGTGTTTTGGTTTCAGAGTTAGACTGCTGAGCACCCCCAACACACAACCCCTAAATTACGCTCGTTTGCAAGGAGTGTATTATCACCAAGCATTTAAAATGCGTATCAATTATACCATTATTGTGGCTATTTGGAATAATAACCCACAACTCTATATCCTATTCCTTAAAAATAACCTTCCTAAAGTTACTATTATTCCAGATATCCATTATCTCCTTAAAATCAGCATACTCATTAATCCCAATAACTTTTTTGTGGAGTTTTATTTCTCTGGTAATTATAATTTCATTTTCATCTTTTTCAACACTGATTAATAAATTTCCAACATTGTTAATGATTTCAATATTTTGAAGTTTGGAAACAAGTTTTGAATCCTTGGGCAGAACCAGGGCGAATCTATATTTTTCATGAATTACAGCTGGTATTTCAAGTGGTGCAGATCTTTTTGCCGGTAGCACGGTTATATGCCAACTATCAACTCCATTGGATGTGTGAGGAAGTTCAAATGTTAGATAACCATCTTGTTTGTTAGTCGGGTTGTCTTTTTCAACTGATAGTTTACATATGGTGTTTTGCTGGGTGAGTTTTTCAATACTACTTGATATAATATTGCTTTGTGAAATTCTACCACTTACAATCGTTTTTATATATGAGCTGTCCATATATAAACTCAGATATGGTACTGCGTTATTTTTTAACTCAATGTGCACATCACCAAGTAACTTTTCAGTATCCAACAGGTCGAATTCGCCTTCCATTGCAATGCTGCTTGGCATATCTTTACCCAATACAATTTTTAATTTATCATTAGACTTGTCTAGTAACAATGCCGTTTTTCCACTGAAGTCAAATATTAGATTTTGTTTATTTACGTAATTTGGGGCTATGTATATCTCGCCATGATTTTTTAGTGTTATTCTAACCAAAAATTCATTGAACATTGACAAGTTCCCGATTTCTTTGCTAAAGTTTTTATTGGGAATTATCGCAACAGGCTCTGCCTGTATATCAGCCTTATGCAACAAGCTAGTAAGCAATATCGCTTTTTCCAATGGTGTTCCCTGATTACTATTCCAGGTTTCAACAGCAGTACGGCACTTAAATCCAGTGTATTGCAATGGAATAACTATATTATTGAGATTATTGCTGACTATTTTTTGAAGCTCCAATGCAATTTTTAATTTGTCAGATTTATTGGTGGTGATTTTTGCAACTGCTTTATCCATGCTTTCATTGGAAGAATAATCAAAAGCTTGTTGTTTAACAAAGTCATTGTATGTAGATTCCAGATTTGTGGATGTGCTAAATATTAATCTTGGTGAAGATCTATTATCAGATTCCTGATAATTGTCCTTTGAGATTGCAGGAATGGAATTGAAAGTCCAGATGTAGATTTTCTTTCCATTCTTTGTTTCAGTAATAGGTTCACCTGCAATGTTAGTTAGTGCCGAATGCAAAGTAAGTGATTCAGGAATAACGACTTTAATTATTTGTTCCTTTACAGGAGATTCTTCCGAGAGTATTTCATCTCCCATAAGGTAGGGATAATAACCAGCCTGTGAAGTTATTGTATAATCAAGATTAATTACTGTACCAACTTCTAAACCGGTATGTGTAACAACCATTTCCCTGATGTTGTTAAAGTATGGGGCATTTGTTGAAAATCGGGGCAATACTTCATTAAATGCATTTGAAGGCGTTATCACTTTTTTCCCATCAGCCATTATTGTAAATGCAGAGTTAATTTTCAATTTCTGATAATCAGTATTGTAGATTATAAATGTTTCGCCATAAAGACGATGAAACGAATAATGACTCAGTAGTTTTAGGCTCTTTATATAATGATATTCAACACTACCATCTTCGTTTAAGGTGTACTCTTTTATTACTTTCAAAAATTCAGCATCAGCATTTTCATTTTGCGAAAACGTTAAGTTCATTACTGAAATACAGAATATTACTAATATAATCTTTTTCATTTCTTTATATATTTGGAGGCTCTCACTAGCAACTAAGGCCTTGTCATCATAAACAAAGTCTTTGTCGTTCTATATAAAGACTTTGTCATTCTGAACGCAGTGAAGAATCTCATTTTTTTCATCTAATTAATTTGATAGATCAATAATTATTGGAGTTTCAGCAAACTTCTTCTGTGCTTCCACAACAGCCTTAAACGACTTCCAATCCTGAGCTTCATAAACCCGTTTCGATAGTACCACTTTCTCGCTAAACTGAAATGTATTATCGTTTAAAACAATTTCTCCTTCGAAGGATGCAATATCATCACCTACATTTTTTTCAAACTCAAATGGAATTAATTTCCCCATGGATGGTATTTTGACTGTTTCATTGAGTTCAACTAATCTCGAGCATCGATCCCTAAAATCATATTCTCTTTCGTCTGTTCCAGTACTGAAGTACATATGCGACATTCCTCTTTTAAACAGGTTTGCAGCAACAAGTGGTATAAATATTATTTCTTCTTCAGTAACAATGGCATAATCAGGAATTGTATATTGTACTATTATATGGATGTTGCTGGTAAGGTATTCATATGGTTTGCCGAAGTCAATTTTAATTATGCTGGCTTGAGGAGCAACCAATAATAATTCCTCTTCAACTGCTTTTTCCCACTCAGTTTTATAATTACTTGTGAACATTCTTCTAATTGCTGCATCCGACTGACCTTCGGCAGTAAGCAAAAACTCACCAACTAATGTTCCATTGGCCATAATTTCAGAGTTTCCTGAGATCTTAAAAAAGTGATTCTCGGGTGCAGATATTGGAGTTACCATCAGGTCGGCTCCTTGCGGCAAGCCCATCAAATAATTCTGTTGTTGCTCGGCACTCGACCAAAGTTCGCGTAAAAATGGTACCCATGTCGGGTCGAGCATCTTATAACTGCCATCTGATAATTTCACCACCGTAACACTATGATTAAACTGATCGGCAGGGATATAGTCGATTCGCGAACCGGCCATAGTCATTGCAGGATATGATTCAAAACCTGCTGCTCTTAGCATAGTTATGAGCATACCAGCCTTATCTTTACATACGCCACATCGGTCGGTAAAGTTCATATCGCCACTATGTAGTGTAAAACCTTCACCGGGGCCCATGGATATACCTGAATACCTTATTTCATCGGCACACCAATGGGTGAGTAGCGATATTGAATCCATCTCATCTTTTGCATTAGCAAGAATTTCATTCACTTTACTATCTATTTCAGGTGTAGATATGAAACTTCCATAATCTTCATTAACCCCATAAAACCAAAGTGATTTTGATTCCCAGTCGGGGCTTGTTGAAATCAATAACTTTGGCGCCACATCTGATAAAGCAACCATGCCTCTTTCATGTTTCAAGGGCATTATATCTTTCTTTATAAAGGTATATTTCATTTCATCGTTTACCAGAATTGCTGATGATTCGGCTTCACCGTTGTAGAACCTGTACTGGACAAACTTATCCTTTGGAATCGTTACACTATAATATTTTAGCAACAATGGATCATCGCTCCAAAAAGGAACAATATCATAAAAATGACCTCTCATGGGAGGGATGTATTTGTCATCTTCTTCGTCCTGAAGCAGGGCATAAGTGTACCCTTTTTTAAATAGAACTACATCAACGGCATCGCCAGGTTCAAGACGGCCAACTTCGATCATCTTTTCCATGGCTCCCCAATAAATCATTCGTGCAGGAGCCGGGTAATCTAATACTTTCGATATGTCAAGCTTTTCTATATCACCGCACTTCCGGTATATTGTAACTGCTTTTATGTCGACATAAGCCGACAAAGGATCATATCCATATTTAATAACATTTAGGTTTTTAGCCCCCTGTACTGTAAGAATTTTATACAATGTGTGAGTGTTGTAATAGCTCAAGCCACTTTCCTGCATATCTACATCCGTACTGTCGAATATGATTAAAAGATTGCTGTTTGGGTAATCTATACTACATCCTGCATTTTTGATTAGATCAGGAATTGAACTTGAAAATGATAGCTGTGATAGGAACATACAAACTATCAAGAAATAGACTTTCTTTTTCATATTATGGGTTTTGAAAATAAGGAGGTAAAGATAAGAAAACAAAGTTAATCAAAAATGTTTCCCATAAGATACCCCGTTGCTTGCGGCGGGGAGATTCATTGGTCATGAACATCAAGTTAAAATATAGTCTATCACAGATTTAATACCAAAGCACCATCCGAACTAACATCATGACAGTAGTTGCCAAATTCGGCACACTCTTTTAAAATACGTTTCCGTTTCCATGGAGGTACCGAGGAGTCAATTACAATATTACGCATGTTAAATATTTCGTTTAACCTCTTAATGTCTGTTCTTTTGTTCCCACTAACAATTATTAAGTCTACATATTGTTTTGTGTTTAATGGGTAATATTGATTTTTTCCATCATCAATAAAAATAACTAAGTCATCAAACAATAAGAAATTACCTTTTTTGTATAACTTTTTATTTAGGATTGTATCGCGCTCAGGTAACTCTATAATATTTTTACCTAAACCCCATTGTGGTCTACTGTTTTTAATTTGATAATCATACTTGCCTTTATCGTTTAAAAGTAAACTATCAGCCATGATTACCTGATTTCTTCCATCAATGAACTCAAATACAGAATGTTTGTTGATGCTATATATCACCACTTTTTTTTGGGTTAATACATTAAAACTGTAATAAGTCATCAGAATTGTGATTGTAATAATTGATAGACAAAGTGGTATAATGAGATGAATTTTCTTATTGTTGATTAATAAAAAGGTGAAAATAATTAGTAGGTATATGGTTATCACCATGGGTAGTGACGTATAAATATTTTCTATACCCGACACTGGCAGGAACTTTACCATCCCAACAATGTAATTAAGCATAAATATTAATCCTGATAATGCCATCCCCACTAACTGTGAAATAATTGGAATCCAACTTGTAATTACAAACACCAAACCACATGTAATTATTAAGAATGACAAAGGGAAGGTGAATAAATTTGTTAGCCAAAACCATGGCGGGAAAAAGTGAAAGTAGTAAGTCGCGATGGGAAAAGTAGCCAGTTGAGCTGCAAATGACAATACTGTGATCGACCAAATTTTATCTGCAATTGAATTTTTGAAATATAATAATCGATATATTGGTTGATGAAATGTAATAATCCCAAGTACGGCGGCATATGATAATTGAAAACCCACATTAAAAATCAGATTTGGGTTAAAAATTAACAATAATAATGCTGAAACTGCCAGCGTATTATATGTATCCCTATGGCGGGTAAGCAGATTACCAATTATAAAGGCTGAGATCATTAATGATGCACGCTGCACTGATGGGGATAGTCCGGTAACTGCTGCATATGCCCAGACAAGAAACAATAGAATGATTGCTCTTAGTATATTATTGAACCGTGTGTTTCTAAGAAATCCCAGCACAAAACTTAGTACAAGATAAATAATGCCAACATGTAATCCTGAAACACATAGTATATGCATAGCTCCTGCCATAATGTAATCCTGTTTCAATTGCTGTTCCATTCCATCATCATAACCCAATAAAACAGCAGCAGCAACTGCATAATTATCGCCTGTTAACCCATTCTCAGATAGCGTATTAAGTATTTTATGACGGATACTTCCAGCAATGGCGATAATATAATTTGATGGATGATAGCCAATTAATTTCCAATTATTTGAACTAATGTACGTTGTGAAAAATATTCCATCCACTCCAAGGAAGCTACGGTAGTCAAACTCACCCGGATTCATTGGTTCGGCAGGTATAGTTAGTTTACTTGTAAATGCCACCAAATCACCATATTTAAGATTTGTGCTTAAGCTATCTTTCGCAAAGTAGCAGAGTACTTTTTTTACATTTAGATTATTGGTTATGTTAGTATTAAGGTCTTTAGTACGTACAATAGCTTTTACAGCTTGATTTGTTTCAATTGGATTACTAATTATGTTAGCAAAATAGGTTTGGGGATTTTCGGAAGAGATGGTAATAGTTTCTGAATTCAGTTTTTCTGTTGAGATGAAAATTCCTGAAATAGTAATTAGCACACCGAAAAGTAATCCGGTTATCCAATTATACTTGTGTGGAATTTTCGATAAGGTTAACGTAACAACAGCCACAAGTAAAATAACAGTTAACATAATTAGCCAGCCAAAGTCTATATTGCTAATAATTGTGATATATTTTGTTAGTAGAATTCCAATAACAAAGAATAACAATATCCGTACGAAAGGCCTTATCGACCACATTTGAGTAATTTTTTTGAGTTGGTTAAACCCGGAATAGGTTTTCTAATGCATATTCCGCGTTAAAGGTAGTAATTTTTTTGTTCACACAAAGTCGCACAAATGAATTATGGAATAACGTTAAAACGTTGTGTTCCTTTCCTTCGTGTTCCTTTGTGCCGTACTTTGAGTTCCTTTGTGGTAAAAAAAACTCTACAAAGTAATCCAATTGATTTCACTAAGTCGCATTAGGCTTTATATATTCACAATAATTTCTGCCGCTCGTTTTGAGGCTCCCTTGTTGCCCAGAACGGTGCGGAGTTCATCATAGTGTTCGAGCATTTCTTTTCTTTGGGGAGTCATTGACAGTATCTTGTCTAACTCTGTTTTTAATGACCGATAATTAAAGTCAGTTTGAATTAACTCCTTCACTACTTCTTTATCCATAATCAGATTTACCAGTGAGATATATTTTACCTTAATAATTCTTTTTGCTATCTCAAATGATATTCTATTCCCTTTGTAACATACTACCTCTGGCGTTCCAATGAGTGCTGTTTCAAGTGTTGCTGTTCCGGATGTAACAAGCGCTGCATCAGCAAAATGAAGTATATTATTGGTGTTTCCAAATAACAATTTTACATCCAGTGATCCTATGATATTTTTGTAGAAAGTTATATCTAAAGTACCAACCCCGGCGATTATAAACTGATAGTCTTTGTAATCTGTTACCAGCTTAAGCATGGTGGTTAGCATTTCCTTTACTTCCTGTTTTCGGCTACCCGGCAATAGGGCAATAATTGGTTTGTTACTTAGGTTATTCTCTTCAAAAAACGCTTTTTTGTCTTTGAGTTTTTCATTCGCCAATGCATCGAGTAGGGGATGACCTACAAAGTCCACCTTCACATCATAATTAGCATAGAAGTCTTTTTCAAATGGAAGAATCACAATCATCTTATCCACGACTTTTTTAATTTTAAAGACCCTGTTTTTTTTCCATGCCCATATTTGTGGTGAGATATAGTATACAACTTTAATGCCTTTGTTATGAGCAAATTCAGCTATTCGAAGATTAAACCCTGGATAATCAATTAGAATCAATACATCCGGTTTATATTCCGTGATATCTTTTTTGCAAAACTTAAGATTGGAGATGATTGTGCTCAGATTCATTATTACTTCAGCAAATCCCATAAATGCAAGATCGCGGTAATGTCTTACGAGTTTACCACCAACATCCTGCATATTATCACCACCCCAATATCTGAAATCAGACCTAGGGTTGATATTAAGTATCTCCTTCATTAAATTTGATCCATGGAGATCACCTGATGCTTCGCCGGCTATTATGTAATATTTCAAATTATTGCGGTTGGTAATACGAATAAAAGTAAATGATAATAGCCCCGATAGTTATAAATAGGATTCCCAATCCGGTTTTCTCGAACCTCAATTTAATGAGATAATGTCGAATGGGGAATAAATTAGCTGTCATACTCAATAGAAACAAATAGTGAAACTTATCGGTAATATGGAAGCTGAACAATCGATACAAAGTAAAATCAACAGAAAAAAGAACCATAAAAAATAGCAGGGGAAGTCCAATACCAATCATAATGCCAACTTGCCACAAATCTCTTTTAAGTATAGATGGTTTCATAGTCTTAATATTTACTAACAGAACTTGATACTGCTAACATGATCATGAGCAGTAAAATCAGTTTGTGAAGGAACCACTGATACATAATTATCTGCTAAAGCTTTCTCATCAGTGTCATTTCTAATGTCTCCGTTTTCGAATCTTCCTGCAAGCCAGTAATATGTCCTTCCATGTGGATCCGTACGCTCTTCAAATTCTTCTACCCATCTGGCATCAGCCTGACGACAAACCTTAACGCCCCTGAGCGGTTCATTATTTTTAACAGGGAAATTAACATTGAGACAAACACCTTTCGGTAATCCGTCTTTGAGCACTTTCTTTGTGATAGATACAACATATTCATCAACATGACTAAAATCGGCATGTGGACTAAAATCATCCAACGAAAATCCGATACCCGGAATTCGATC
>ERZ890953.1804-NODE-1804-length-10207-cov-5.355398_pt1 | contig 10207 bp, 11 predicted proteins | sample MGYA00521264_ERZ890953 | MGnify/ENA primary metagenome ERZ890953 (study PRJEB32303, sample SAMEA104408629) | aquatic metagenome | biome: Brackish water; feature: Chemocline; material: water | place: Baltic Sea | collected 2014-10-26T21:54:00 | depth 200 m ... | reverse complement strand
GTGTGGGCGACCTGACGATTACTAGTGCCACCATCACCAATCAGGGTGAATTCAGAATGGGTGGAGATAGTAATGTGTTTACAGATATTATTACTCAGGCTGCTAAAAGTTTTGCAACTCCATTCAATGCCAGTTTTATTAACCAGGGACTGTTATTAATTGATGCGGGTGCAGATACTGTAGTATTTAATCTCAATTTTGATAACGATGGTGGGCAGATTGATATTTTATCGGGTAGCTTTCAATTACTTGATAGTAACAGCGAGTCAAATCTATTGCTGGATCAGGCCGGCGAAAGCTTGCAGGGTTCTGGCACTTTTATAGGCAATGTAATTAATACAGCAGGTTTCGTGTCACCTGGTAAAACTGACCCTGCTGACATAGCATCGGAAACTGGTACTTTAAATATAACAGGTGATTATACCCAGGGAGCAGAAGGCTCTATGCTGATAAAGCTGGACTCTACTCAATATGATTCATTGAATGTAGGCGGGTTATTAACAGCTGATGGTAGTGTAGAATTTAAAGTGGTCAACGGGGCTGATCCTGCCCAGGTTGCTTCATTGATTTCATCGCTTGGTAGTAGCTTTAGCCCTATTTCATTTGCAACATTTAGCGGTGATTTTGCTAATAAAACAATTCCCGGTGAACTTAATTTCACGTTGGGAGCGGGTGGTTTAATTACAGTGACATCCACTACTACCCGGACAGATGCAGTCATTCTGGCTTCGAATGATGCAGCCAATCAGCTGGAAGTTCTATTCAGTAAAGATGATCTCGATTTTGATGAAATGGTTCGGGTTATGCATTTTGTTGATCAGAGAGCCAGGGTTTCTCTTGAGGAAGAGGATGAAGATGAAGAAAAAATCGCTCCAAGACTGGTCTGTAAATAAGCGGATAAATTGATCAGCTGCACAAAGTTATGTGATGCTGTTATTATCTTAATAACAATTTTAACAACAAGCCCTGTTTACAGGGCTTGTTGATTTTCAGGTAACAGAAATGAGTGTTTTAGTTTTCGAAAATAAATTTATTTGTAGAGATGAGCAGATGTGCCAGCTTACAGAAATTCATAATTTTTACGGACAGGTATTAACCCTGAAATCGACAGGCAACTGTTAACATGTTATCTGATGACGACTTTCAGCAGATAAGTAAAGATTGTGATCTGCAGCAATATAAACTGATACAGGAAATGCGCTCAAGTGTCGATCATGCTACGGACTCAAAAATGTCAGTGCTTCCAGAACTGGAGCTTACGGCCCTGTTGTCGGCGCGTTCTGCTCAGGACAATATTGCTTTAAACTTCCTGTCAGCAGGTTCTTACAATAATTTTTTACCGGCTATTGTCAAAGCCGAACAGCAATGCCTTGATTTTGCGAAAACCCTGTCAAATAAAGCTGCGGATAACGTCATACAGAACATTGGCAACCAGCTATCTGCTGTTGCCGAAACAGCAAGCTGGTATGTGTTCGCTGACGATTACATCACACTGTTAGCCAACCTGTTAATTTTTTGTCACAGAGAATCTACTCAGTTTGAAAGCCAGGCAGTGTCTAAAGTTTTAATACCTGCTACGGTTTCGCCGGTGTTACGACAGGCCTTACGTAGCCAGTTGAAGTATCAGGATATCGATCTTGTGATAGTTGACTATGATAAAATCAGCGGTTGTATTTCACTGCAACAACTGGAACAGTTTGATGACGAGAATATTCTCGCAGTGGTCTTTGGCTGGCCGAATTTTTTTGGTCTGTTAGAAGAAATTACTCTTATTTCACAATGGGCTAACAACCGGGAATGTCAGCTTATAGGGTTGTCAAACCCGTTAAGTTTATCGGTTTTAAGTTCTCCATTTGAATTAACCGATGGAAAACTGGATTACCTGTTAGGTGATTTACAGGGTTCAGGTTTAGCGGTCAATCAAAGTGGCATCTCAGCTTCTTTTCTGGCATCCAGACAGGCCATTTCAGGTGAATTGAAAAGCTATCTTCGATCACAGAAATATAACCGGAAACTGTCTTTTATCGATGCCTATCTGTCGCAGTCCGGTATTTCCGGCTTAACACAAAGTGCTAACAAATCTAACCAGAATTTAAATCTGTTAGTCGAGAAACTTTGCAGCATCGATGGTGTATCTAAAAAATTCACAACGACTGCTATCAATGAATGTGTCATTGAAATTGCGCAGATTGATATTGAAAAAGCATTAAAAATTCTGGCTGGCCATAACATGGTTTTTGGTTATCTTTTACAACATGAGTTTCCCGAATTAGCAAACTGTGTATTAATTTATTGCTCCGATCAGCACACCCAAAGTGATATCGAAAAAGTGGTGAAAAAGGTCGAAACCGTGGTGAAGAATTTATCCACAGCCGGTTGCCCGGTTAAACCTAAATTTAACGTCTGAAGAGTCACTAACCACACAATAAATATTGATGAGTATTAATTCAAATATTGAATCGGCTTTAACGGCAAGCGACAGTCAGGTGGCTCAACTTACTAGCAATCCGGCCAGCGATCATGCTGCTGCTCTGGCTCTTTCTACGCTACACGGCTTTAGTGGGTTTACTACCTGCCTTCCAGCAGGTAATTCACAGGGAGTGCTTGAATGTGTTTACGAGTTACAGCAATTAAGTTGTTCGATCAGTGCTCTGGAGGCGGCTTCACTGGTTTCGCTGAGCCGTACGCAGGCTATTTTTGCCTGCCTGAGTATGGTCAATAAATATCATCAGCGAAAAAAGCAGGCACGTGGCACTTTATTGTTATGCGCTGACCAGCCAGACGTTATAGCCGTTTCTAAAATGTCCGGATTTGAGGTGAAAACAAGCTCAATTAATCAACTGGAGGATAACCTTGATTCGCGGGTAGCAGCCATTATTTTAAACTTGCCATCTGTGGGTGAGCTTGAGCCTTTAAGCGAAGAGTTAGCGGCCAGGCTCGATCAAATGGATGTGCTTGTTTTGCGCAATGGCTGTCGGCAATATCTGCTGCCTGCTGAAGTCACAACGGACAACCTGAGAGTTGATTTGATGTGTCTGGATCTGGCTCATTTATGTGAAACAGAGATTGATTGCTTTGCTGTATTAGCGAATAAAAAACTGAGCTCTTATTTACCTGCACCACGGGTTGAGTTGATAGATAATCAGTACCGCTTACAAACGCAACTGCAAAACCCGCTAACTATCGGGCCTTTAAATGCAGCAGCAGGTAATGTTGAGTCGATTATTCAATGTTATGTCCAGTTACGTTTAAAGGGTATCAGCAGGCTTCAGCAGTACGCATTAAAAGCACTTGTGAGTGCTGTTTATGTAACAGAAAAATTAACGGAAGCGGGGTTTCAAAACAGCTTACGTTCAGTTGCCGGTAGCGGAGAATGTGATATTACATTTGCCAGTTCTGAGGCCTTATCCAGTGCACTACAGGAAAGCCTGCAGCATTATTCATTATCGGGTATGAAAATTGATGAAATACTGGATGAGGAGCAGGGCGTAATTACCCTGAGATTAGGACGGTTACATTACCTGTCAAAAAAGCAGCTGGACTCTCTGGTCGAGCTGATTACTAATCTTTAGTATAATTAATAGTTAAAACATGTCACCACGAAGCTACGAGGCTAATAATTAAACGAAGGTAAATCATTGAGGGGAAATTAAATTTTTTAAAATGATGGCAATAAAAAAGTTATCCTGTCACCTTTAACTTTACATGTCTTTCTTCGTGAGCTTCGTGTCTTCGTGGTGAAAAAAATCTTTATATAGCATAGCGGAAAAAATATGGCGTACAGCGGTAACACGGGTTTAACCAGAATTATCAAAGCAGGTATCTTTTCCTGGCAGGGGTTTAAAGCTGCCTACAAGCATGAAGAAGCATTTCGACAGGAATTCTGGCTAGCCATTGTGCTCATTCCTGTTGCGCTTTACGTCGGGCAAAACGGCATTGAAATGGCTCTGTTAATCGGCAGTGTCTTATTGTTGTTGCTGGTAGAAATTTTAAACTCTGCGATTGAAGCGGTGGTCGATCGTTTTGGCGGAGAGCAGCATGAGTTATCCGGGCGGGCAAAAGATATGGGTTCCTCAGCCGTGTTTCTTGCGATAGTGATTGTAGTGGTCACCTGGGTTCTGGTAATCTTTTTTTAATGTAATTCAGGTTTGCAGACTGTAACTATCAATTTAACAACAGTTATTCTATGAAATAGAAAACCATCTCTGTTATGCACTGTAAAGTAACATCGTGCTAAACTATTTCAATTTTAAGCCGCCCTTATGTTCTCTTTTAATCTGGTAATTGCATGATTGTTTACCCTTCTATTGACCCGGTGTTACTCGAACTGGGCCCTGTAAAAATTCACTGGTACGGCCTGATGTACCTGATAGCTTTCGCCAGTGCCTGGTGGTTGGGGAAAAAGCGCGCTGCGCAATCAGACGGACTGATATCTCCCGTTCAGGTCGATGACCTGATATTTTATGGCGCAGTCGGTGTCGTTATCGGTGGTCGCCTTGGTTCGGTTTTCTTTTATAATTTTGATAGTTTTCTGAATAACCCGCTTTATCTGTTTAAAATCTGGCAGGGTGGCATGTCTTTCCACGGTGGGTTTTTAGGCGTACTGGTTGCGATGGAGGTTTACCGGCGCAAACTGGGTTGTAGTTTCTTGCAGTTGACCGATTTTATTGCACCGCTGGTTCCGATAGGGTTAGCATCCGGCCGCTTTGGTAATTTTATAAATGGTGAACTGTGGGGCGGTCCTTCAGATTTGCCGTGGGCCATGAAGCTTTCCTGTGAAACTTTTCCTGCACACCAATATCAGGATTTCGCCGGTGCGTTATGTGCTTCCCCGAGACACCCCTCAATGTTGTACGAAATGTTGCTTGAAGGGCTCGCGTTGTTCATTTTATTGTGGGTTTATTCTGCTAAAAAGCGACCGGTTATGGCCGTTTCAGGCCTGTTTTTAGCGGGTTACGGACTGTTCCGCTCACTGGTTGAACTGATTCGCCTGCCCGATGCCCATATTGGTTATTTATTACAGACGAACTGGTTAACGATGGGTATGCTGCTTTCTATTCCTATGTTAATACTAGGTTTGGTATTTATAATAATCGCCTATAAAAGAGTCAGTTAATGCAACAATATCTGGAGCTGTGCAAACGTATTATTGAACAGGGAGAATGGGTTGAGAATACCCGTACTGGAAAGAAGTGCCTGACCGTAATAAATGCTGATCTGACCTATAATGTGGCCGCTAATGAGTTCCCCCTGGTCACTACCAGGAAAAGTTACTGGAAAGCTGCTATTGCCGAATTAATTGGCTACCTTCGTGGTTATAGTAGTGCTAAAGACTTTCGGGAAATAGGTACAAAGAGCTGGGACGCTAACGCCAATGAAAATAAAGTCTGGCTTCATAACCCTTACAGGAAAGGTGAGGATGATATGGGCAGGGTGTACGGTGTGCAAGGCAGGAGCTGGCAAAAACCGGACGGTGGGACTATTGATCAGCTGAGGAAAATTGTCGATGACCTGAGCGCAGGTATTGATGATCGTGGGGAAATCTTAACATTTTACAATCCAGGCGAGTTCCACATGGGATGTTTGAGACCCTGTATGCATACTCATACTTTTTCATTGCTGGGTGATACGCTTTTTTTAACCTCTAATCAACGTTCCTGCGATGTTCCTCTGGGCCAAAATTTTAATCAGATTCAGGTTTTTACCTTTCTCAGCTTAATGGCCCAGATTACCGGGAAAAAACCGGGCATGGCTTATCACAAAATCGTCAATGCACATATTTATGAAGATCAGGTTGAATTAATGCGAGATATTCAGCTTAAACGAACACCTTATGCATCACCTCAGTTGAACATTAATCCGGATATAAAAACTCTGGAAGACATCGAGTCATGGGTAACAATGGATGATTTTGAAGTGACCGGTTACCAGCATCATGAGCCTATAGCTTACCCATTTTCGGTATAATACAAAACTTGAAGTGATGAATTCTGCTAATTCAGCTGGTCAACAGAGTTTTATTGAAATAAATCATGTGCGTAAGCGGGCTTTTTGATTTAACCTCATATTAATATCTTATTTATTTGTACTATTAATAAATCAGGGCTATTTATTTTTTAATGACATTAACATGTTCAGCCCGGATTAGCGTTTAAGGACAGGAAATTTTAATGAATAATATACAAATCGATGTGCGAACCCAGTATATCGAAGACCAGTCCAGACCCGATAAAGATTACTACGTTTTTGCGTATACAATTACTATTTTGAATAAAGGCGATCAGCCCGTGAAATTACTTAATCGGCATTGGGTGATCACTGATTCAAATCAGAAAATTCAGGAAGTACGGGGTGAAGGCGTCGTGGGTGAACAACCTTACCTGAAACCCGGGGAACAGTTTGGCTACACCTCGGGCAGTGTACTTGAAACATCGGTAGGTACTATGCGTGGTAGTTATGAAATGAGAGCGGAAGATGGTTCTCTTTTCGATGCACCTATTGATGAGTTTGTACTTTCAACACCACGAGTTCTGCATTAAACAGGCAGCCATGTTTCATGAAATGAACTTAATAACCCTGCATTAGTATCTGGAAAAACTTATGGCTGTGTATGTGATTGGTGATTTGCAGGGTTGTTATGATGACCTGCAAAAATTATTGAGTGAGCTTGATTTTGATATAGTGAAAGATCACCTGTGGTTTGCCGGAGACCTGGTTAATCGTGGTTCTGATTCTCTGCAGATATTACGTTTTGTAAAATCGCTGGGTGACAGGGCTGTGACAGTGCTTGGTAATCATGACTTGCATCTTTTAGCCGCTTTTTATACGGATATACAGCTCAAATCGAACGATACCCTGGATATGGTTCTAAACGCACCGGATAGTGAAGAATTAATGCATTGGTTAAGATGCCGGCCATTACTACATCATGATATTGATTTGAACTTTTCTTTAGTGCATGCCGGAATTTACCCTGGTTGGCATATGTCGGAAGCGAAAGCCCTGGCTGGTGAAGTTGAAGCTGTTTTACAAACAGGAGACTACCTTAGCTTTTTTCAAAATATGTATGGTAATGAACCGAGTATATGGTCAGATGATCTACAGGGTATGGATCGATTGCGATTTATTACCAATGTTCTCACCCGGATGCGCTATCTAACAGGTAATTTAACACTGGATATGACTGCAAAGGGCGCTCCCAGTAAGCTTAAAAACACCAATGTCATTCCGTGGTTTGAATTTAAGCAATCGGCAATTAAATTTAACCGGGTCGCTTTCGGACACTGGTCTACGCTGTTGACGGGGCAATATGGAAACTGTTTCGCTTTAGATAGTGGCTGTGTGTGGGGTGGGCATTTGACGGCTTTACGAATCGATAAAAAATCACCCAGGTGGTTCAGGCACCCCTGCCGACAGGCCGTTTAGATTATAACATCACCGGAATTACAAAAATCTTAAGCAGAGAGTAATTCTTTACAAAGCTTAAGAAAGAACTTCCTGTCCATAAAAAAAGTTACTTTATCGGATTGTTCAGAGGTGCATTACAGCTGGTGCTATGGTTATTTTGTTCTATACTTTGTAAATTAAAGGACTCAATAAAGCAGGGTTTTTTACTAATAAAGTTGATCATTTACGGGAGGAAAGCAATCCCCTGAATTATTGATCTGAAGTAGCTTCTTTTTTTATCTAAAGAATAGGGATTCGTATTAATGAGCATAAATCGTCGCGATATTATCCAGATGCTCAGAGATGAGAATATACTGCTAAAAACCAGGAATAAACAGCTTGGCAATAAGCTGGCACGTTCTCAGCAGGCTTTTCGTGCGCTTAATGATATTGATGAAAAAACACGTGGGCTCTCCGCTACAACGGATATTGCAGTTTTGTGTAATCAATTGCTAGTACTGGTTCTGCATACCTGTAACTCTGATAATGGCTCTCTGATATTGCTGGATGATGAAACTCAGGAGCTGGAGTTTGTCGAAGTCATCGGTGATTCACGTGATGCCTTAATGAATCATCGTATTAATTTAAATACCGGTATTGTCGGTAATTCGATAAAAACATCTCAGGCAAAGTTGATTAAGAATGTCCATGATTCTGCACAGTGGTCATCAGCTATTGATGACTATCTGAGCTTTCATGCTGAATCTTTGATGTGTGCACCAATAAAATCAGGTGATCGCGCGATTGGGGCTATCGAACTGGTTAATCATACCGGGGACAGTGTGTTTGATGAAAATGATTTGAATGTGTTACGCGTTGCAGCCTGCTATGTGGGGCGAGCACTTGAACAGGCAGAAAAGTTAATGATTTCTCCGGAGGAAAATAAATGATACAGAAGAATCTGAGATCAGTCAGTTTAAGTGTCTTATTGATGATGGTTTTAGCAGTGTTCAATGCGCAGGCCGAATCTCTCGAATATGAATTTGCTGAATCTTCCCGATCGATTATGCGAACAGGTCCGGATCAAACATTAATGATGCTGGTACAGCAACTCTATCCCGATAAACAGGAAATCTGGCCCAGGCTGGAGAAGGAAATTAAAGACAGGAATCCACATGCGTTTAACCGCTATACGGGAAAAATTATACCCGGCCAACGTATCAAACTGGTGACCATAAAAACTATTCGCAAAAGTCACGTTTTAAATCAGCATGTAGTGGGTGCTGTGCAAGCTATTAAAGGAAGTGCAGTAGCGACTGATGCTAGAGGTAATGATCGGGTTTTACTGGGCAAAGCTGACCTGTATGAAGGAGATCGCATAACAACCGAAACGGGAGCAGCACTGGTGATCAAAATGGTTGATGATGCTGAAATTCATTTAAAGCAAAATTCATCGGTGCGCATAACAGAATATAAAATGAAATCAGGATTCGAAACCGGCAGTAGAAGTATTCTCGATTTAATTAAAGGTGGGTTGCGGACAATTACCGGAGCGATCGGTGCCAACCCGTTGAGCGTGTATCGTTTTCACACTGGCGTTTTGACCATAGGTGTTCGAGGGACCGATTATGTTGTCATGCTTTGTGAAGGTAATGATTGCAAAAAATCTTCGGGAAGAAATGATGCCGATGCTCGCTTACATGTTGTGGTACTGGATGGGCTGATTTCTCTACAGGATGAAGAAGGTGCTGTGGGAGAGTTGATCATGGGGCAATATGCCGTAGCATCGCAGCAAACTAAGGTAATAGTGAATGATGCGTTACCGGTCGGTGGATTGTTAAATGAAAAAGAACTGGATTTGTTTAATGATATTCAGCCGAGGTCAAAAGAAGACGATTCTAGTCCAATCTGGCCCTGGATACTGGGTGGTGCTTTATTCGGCCTATGATGCTTTTTGTTCAATATTTTATAAATAAGTATTTTATCCGATCTGTTCTATGCTTTTACTTAGCTACCGCAATATATCAGCGAGAGTCTGAAAAAAGACACTCATTGGTGAGACTAACTTAAGAGGGTAATATGAACTTTGCAAGCCTGTATAACTATTATGAACACCTGGTTTTTGACTACATAAATGGAACACTGGTTGGGCAGTTTAAAGATCAGGATGAGGAGTTTTTTCTTGATGTGGCCTGTTATTCCCTGACCCGATTACCCTCCAGGTATATCAGGCACGAAATAGATATGATTTATTATCTTGCGCCGGGTGAACAGGAAGAAATGGAAAAAAGAGTTGAAAGCACAGTAAGTTCTGCAGCTAAATTTATTAGCAAAAGAATAATTGAGAATAGTCGAAGTTAGCATCTTGAACTATCAATAGTGGGTTTATAAGAACCTACTTATCGAGTATCGATCAAGCTGCCAGTGCCCCTGCCATCTCTAGCAGTTTTCTGATGGTATATTGCTTGCTACCAATCACGATGGGTTGATTTATCTGAACGTATCCTTCAGCGAAAGCGACTAATCTGTTGTTTTTAACCAGGTAAGTACCGTTGGTAGATTGTAAATCGCGTAAATAAATTTCGCCGTGCATAATCTGAAGTTCTGCATGCTGTTTGCTTACAGACTTGTCATCTAAATAAATATGCCCTTCTCTTCCAATGATATAAGTACGACTCTCCATATTATCTAACTCCATAACGTCATCTCTCAAAACGGGAAAATATTGTAAAACAATCGAGTTTCGGATTCCAGTGTAACAAAAACTTACCCGAATTCAACTCATAAGTGCAACTTAACCTAGCTGCACTGTTAAGGAAAG
>ERZ890953.1803-NODE-1803-length-10208-cov-4.063627_pt1 | contig 10208 bp, 5 predicted proteins | sample MGYA00521264_ERZ890953 | MGnify/ENA primary metagenome ERZ890953 (study PRJEB32303, sample SAMEA104408629) | aquatic metagenome | biome: Brackish water; feature: Chemocline; material: water | place: Baltic Sea | collected 2014-10-26T21:54:00 | depth 200 m ... | reverse complement strand
TGTTCGCACCGCGCTGTCGTGCGTGTTCGTATTCTTCCAGCACCAATACCCCCGGGAATCCTGGCTGAGCTTGCGGGTTTGCGCCGACGCTCTGCTTTGGAAGCCTCGCCCCTCTATGGTGAACATGCCCACCGCATCCGGGCATTGACAGAGGCTCTGGTTTCCGGACGTCCGGAGGTGCCGGCAGCTCGTCCGGAGCGCTCCTTTCTGCGTGTGGCATCGTGGAACCTGGCGCGTGGTCGCCATCTTGATGCCACTATCAGGTGGATGTTGGACGACCCGGAATTCGCCACCCTGGATGCGCTTCTGCTGTGCGAAGTTGACGTGGGGATGGCCCGCTCGGGGAATCGCAACGTGCCCGCTGAGATTGCCGCGGCACTGGGGTTCGAATGGGTATTTGGCAATTCGTATCTCTGCCTCAATCACGGCGACTTTCGGGATGGCGAACAAGCTCTCGGTAACACGCTGGGCATGCATGGGAATGCTGTTCTCAGTCGCTATCCCATCCGGGCTGCCAGTAACTGCTCAATTCACGTGACGCGGGACAAGTTCGAAAGCAAATCGGAGCCTCGCCTCGGGCACAAGAAGGCTCTGTGCGTTGACGTGGAGACCCCCCTCGGGGTGATTTCGCTGGTGACAACTCATCTTGATTCCGTCGCGACCTGCCGGCAGCGAGAGGCGCAAATGGAGGATATTCTGGCCGCGGTCAAAGGCCGGGAGCGGGTGCTCATTGGCGGTGACTTCAATGCCACTACCTTTGATGTCGGCGGGGCAAAAACTGCGCTGTCCGTGGGTGGCAAGGTCATGCGGGGGGGGATTGGCCACATTTTCCACCACTACCTCCACCCCTACGAACGCTACGAGAAGGGGCTCTTCGACAGATTGGAGGAGCACGGATTTGCATGGCGGAATTTCAATGACCTCTCCCGGGAGACTTTTCGCTATGACCTGCATTGCCCGCATAGCGTGTCGGAGATGCGCGAACACGTTCCGGAAATGCTGGTGCGGCTGGCCCAAAGGCTCACCGCCAAATGGGGTGGCAAGGCGCGGGGGCGTTTGGACTGGATGGCAGGCCGGGGACTGAGTGCGCTGGGCGCTGGAGATGGTTGCGATGGCGATGGCGATGGCCGAATTGCCCATCGCCCGAGGGTTAGACCGGTGCCCAGGCCTGACGGTGTAGCTTTGTCTGACCACGACATTCTGCTTGCGGATATTGTGCTCGACTAGGGAAAAGGAGGAAGCAATGCTCAAACGGGGATTGTTGCTGATGGTGTTGGTCGGGGCAATTGGTAGTAGCTGTACACCGGCCCATGCGGGGCGCACTGTGGGCCAAGGAGTCCTGCAACTCGAGGGAAATCTGGGCGGCCCGCTAATCACCAATCTGGGGCCGGTCATGCCCATTCCCAATCTGCCCCTGGGCGCTAGGTACGGCTTGACCGAACGAATAGATGTGGCGTCCCACCTCAATCTGTTGCCCCTTGGCATGGGTGGCTTCATGGCCCTTGATGCCGGCGTCACTTATGGGCTGGTCAAGCACGAAGGGCGCAACGGCCCCAACCTCGCCACCCAGGCCGGGGCGATCCTGTTGACTGATTTCAAAGATGGGGCCCGAATTTCGCCCACCCTGGACATTGCTGGGGGATACACCTTCGGGTGGTTCACGCCCTATGCCGGGGCCGAATTCGCCGTCGATGCCTGGGGTGGTCGCCTGCTGGGCAATTTCTTTGCCGGTTTCGAAGCGGACCTGGGCAACTGGACCCTGGCCGCATCAGGGGTCTGGTTCACGCCCTGGTTCGATACCTTTTCATCAGTGGTGGATTATGTCTCTCCCGGGGAGGCTGGTGCCGTGGGTTGCCTGCTGGGGGTCAAGTACCGTATTCGCCTTTCCGGAAGCAAGGAGGGAGACCATGAGTAGACTGGTAATCGCGATCCTCGTTGTGGTTGCTGCAACCGGTTGCGTCAAACTCGATTTCTTCCTCTGGGACGGGGTGCCGGCGACGCTGGAGGAGTACGACTTCTCGTCTGAGGACCTGGACGGGATTCCCCCCGATCGGATTACCAGCGAACTGATACCGGTTGGGGAGAGCGGGGACGAGATTCATGTCCTCTTCGTGGCCCGGGATGAAGCCAAGCTTGACCCGGCACTGGCGGCAGACAAGGGCATCACGGTGATTTTCTCCCATGGTCGGTACAACAACATGCTCAAGTATGTTTATCGGCTGGGGTACTGGGAGGACATGGGCTTCAACGTGCTCATGTATGACTATCGCGGCTATGGCGCCAGCAGCGGCGAGACCAGCGAGACCAACATGTACGAGGATGTGGTCGCGGCATATGACTATGCGAAGACGCAACCAGGGGTCGGGACCATTGTTTCCGTGGGGTACTCGCTGGGGGGCGCTGCGGCTGTCTATCTCTGCTCAGAGGAGAGCGGTCGCAAGGTCGCAGCCTGCATCGTCGAAGCCACCTTCAGCAGCGTTGACCAGATGGCCGATATGGCAGGCTACTATGACTTTCAGGGCTCCTGGTTTGCCGATACCGAATTTGATACTGCCGGCCGAGCCGCGCGTATCGACTTGCCGTTCATGGTAATGCACGGTACTGCGGACAAGCGCATCGACGTGGCCCACGGCCAACGGATCTGGAGTGCCGTCAAAGCGAATCATCCGGCCAACCGTTTTCACAAGGTTGAAGGGGCCACCCACAACAACATTCCGGTGCCGTCTTACAAGGTCGATGATGAACCCCGAGAGTACTCCTATCCGGACGAACTCCCCGCCGATCTCTATGCCGAATTCGAGGAGTACAAGGGCTGGATTGTCGACTTCCTGGTTGACGGGCTCGGGGATTGAAAGAGTACCGTGAGCATCAGCACGAGCAGCCATTTGGATTTCATCGCGTCCTCCCAACAGGGCCGGCTAGACGCGGCCCCCAAGCGTGGGTTCCAAAATTACCGTCGGCTGCGTACGAAGGAGGATCGTGGAAGTTCGGCCAATTGCGACATTGCCGCCTGCGCGGGCGCATCCCTGATTTGATTCTCAAGTTCCGGTCCCCACACTCGGCAATGTCATCCCGAACGGCGGCCTGCCGCCGGAGGGATCTCTGCGTGGCTTGGAAGTGCCTTAGAAGAGACCGGGTGGGGCCGCCTGCGCTGAACACTTGGCGATCCTGAACGCGTCTGCGATACTTGAGACGCGACGACCCCCGGTCGGGTGCTCGGAGGATACCTTGAAGAAATTGAAGCTGATGTTGGTAGGGCTGGTACTGGTCTCTCTCTCCTGCTCACAGAGCCCTGGGGAGACCGTTCAGGTTCCCCTGGTGGATGCCGGTGACGACGGGAGACGGGGCGAAAACGTGGATGTTGTGGTTGAGTTGGTCTCCGAGGTCGATGTCCCCGATGCTGGTGATCAGTTGTTCTTTGATTTTCTCGCAGATACGGGGCCGGACGGTCTGGCCCGGACGTGCGCACTGGGCGAGGGCTGCTTTCTCGATCCCTGTGATGAAAACGAGCTGTGTCAGTCAGGGTGGTGCGTGCAGCACCTCGGGGACGGCCTTTGCTCTGAGGCGTGCCAGGAGGAGTGTCCGGCCGGGTGGAGTTGTCAGCAGGTTGCGGGTACCGTGCCGGACGTTGTCTATATCTGCGTCTCCGATTTCGCCAACCTCTGTCGGCCGTGCCATACCAACGATAATTGCACAAGTGTCGGCGGGGCCAGTGATGCCTGTGTCGACTATGGGACTGGCGGGCACTTCTGTGGTGGACCTTGTGGAGAGGATGAGGCCTGCCCCTGGGGCTTCACCTGCAAAGAGATTCCGACGGTGGAAGGGACCTTGCTCCAACAATGCGTGAACGATGCGGGCCAATGCCCCTGTACGCAGAGTTCGGTTTCGCTGGGCCTGACCACCGCCTGCGAGGTGGCCAATGAGTTCGGCACATGTGCCGGCAAGCGGACCTGCACTGTGGATGGGCTGTCGGCCTGCGACGCGGCGCAACCCGCGGTGGAAACCTGCAATGGCATTGATGATGACTGTGATGGTGAGGTGGACGAGCCGCAGCTGGAGGGCGGGAAATACGTTGAACTGTGTACTGATGGAAATGCCTGCACTGAAGATACGTGCGTCGGGGCAGAGGGCTGCCTCAACGTGATACTCGAAGCGGGTGAGTGCACCGATGAGAATCCGTGCACCGTGGCAGATCACTGCGTCGCCGGAGTCTGCATGGGTGACGCGGTTGAATGTGACGACGGTAATCCCTGCACCGACAACATTTGCACCGCGACGGGGGGCTGTGTGTATCCACCGATGGTGGCCCCCTGTGATGACGGCAACCCGTGCACCCTGGCCGATCAGTGCGTCGACGGCATCTGCGTGGGGACAGGCGTCGAGTGTGACTGCCAGCAGGATGCCGATTGCGCAGAGTTGGAGGATGGGGACCTGTGCAATGGAGTGTTGTACTGCGACCTGAGTAAGCTGCCCTATCAGTGCGCCGTGGTGCCGGAGTCCGTGGTCTCCTGCCCGGAGCCGGAGGGTCTTGATGCCATCTGCCAGGCTCCGCTCTGTGACCCTGGCAGCGGGGCGTGCTCATTTGTGCCGGCCCATCAGTCGGGGGCCTGTGAGGATGGTGAGCCGTGTACCATCTCGGACAGTTGTGTCGATGGGGTCTGCGCTCCCGGAACGCCGCTCAATTGCAATGATGGAAACCCGTGCACTGACGATGTCTGCCTGCCCGGAGTGGGCTGCTCCTACACCCATAATGGGGCCCCTTGTTCTGATGGCAGTGCCTGCACGGTTGGCGACAAGTGTGCCATCGGCGAGTGCGTTCCCGGGGAATCCATGGCCTGTGACGACGGCAACCCCTGTACCGGAGATTCTTGCAGTGAAGCGGTGGGCTGCGTCTTCTTGCCCATGGACGGTGCGTGTGACGATGGCAACAGTTGCACCGTGGGTGACCATTGCCAGATAGGCAAGTGCGTGGCCGGCTCCGGTGCCGATTGCAACGATGGAAATGTGTGCACCGATGATACGTGTCAGCCGGAGAGCGGCTGCTTGCATGCCCTCAATAGCGCTCCTTGCGACGATGGTGACATTTGCACCACGGGCGACCACTGCGAGCTGGGTGAATGTGGGCACAGTGGTGAACTCGTTTGCAAGGACAACAACCTCTGCACGGCCGATTCCTGCGCCCCCCTGGTGGGCTGCCAGTTCGCTCCGGTGGACGGAGGCGACTGCACGGACATGAACCTTTGCACGGCGGGCGACAAGTGCGTGGGCGGGTTTTGCCAGCCAGGGGCTGCGATCAAGTGTGACGACCAGAACTTTTGCACCGACGATAGCTGTGAGCCTGGCGCCGGATGTGTCAATGCGAACAACTCAGCTCCCTGCGACGACGGCGATGTCTGCTCCGTTCTGGACGCGTGCGAGAATGGATCTTGCCAGCCTGGCAACCAGATCGGTTGTGACGACGGCAATGTCTGCACTGACGATTGGTGCGACGCGAATTCCGGCTGCCAGCACAGCCCAACACCAGGTCTCTGCAATGACGGCAATGCGTGCACTACCGCTGATTCTTGCGTCGACGGGGAGTGTGCTGGTGGCCCAGTCCTCGTCTGCAACGATGAGAATGTCTGCACCGACGACAAATGTGATGAAAATGCCGGCTGCCAGTACACGGCCAACAGCGCGGCATGTGAAGACGGGAACGCCTGTACCGTTTCCGACCAGTGCCAGGGTGGCAAGTGTTCCCCCGGTGGTGCTAAGAACTGTAATGACGACATTGAATGCACCGACGACTCTTGTGACCCGCAGTCTGGCTGCCAGCATACCCCGGGGCAGAACTGTTGTGCCCCGTCCGGACAGCGCTTGCCGTTCAATTCGCTTGTGGATGGAGGCCAGGCAAGCTGCTTCGCCTCGGGTAATCCCTGTCCTTACGATGTGGCCTACTGGAGTACGTCACATATTCGCGGCTTTGCGGCGTTTGGTGAATATGTAACGTGCGGTGGTACCACGGGCTGTGCGGCTCACGTCGGCATTGGAACCTACGGAGGCGGTGGCAACGTCTGTCACGGGAAGTGGGATGTGTACTGCGATGGCGAATTCCAATGTTCCATCAACATCCTGGGCAAAGTTTGCACGGGCACGGCCATGACTAACGGTTGCCAGTGCGATTTCCCGGGACCGCGGATTTGCTCGACCATCAAGCTGGTTGCAGCTCAGGACGGAAACAACACGGCGGCCTGCTGTGGGGGCTCTCAACCCGACTCGGCCATCGACGCGATCAGCGTCTGGTAGGGATAGAGTATTGAGGGCCGGCCGTGAACCGGTTCTCCCTCTCCTTGACTTGCCAGGCTGCTGGTGCTCTAATTCCTGAGAAAGCGTTTCAAGCCAAACCAGGAGCAACGAATATGAGACGGACTATCTCCGGGCTATGCCTGGCAATCTTCGTGTGTGGGTGCGGGGCAAGTGGTTCCCGCGTGGAGGCGTTCCTGGATCTACACGTGGAAGACGGGACGCCGCAGGTGGCAGACTTGACTCCCGAGGCTGTGACGTTTGTGGAAATCCGGCCTGAAGAACTTCCTCGAAGCGATGTTTTTGCAGACGAAGTTGACCCGGGCTGCTCCCCTGGGGATGGCTGTTTCCTCGACCCCTGTACCGACAACAGCGAGTGCCTCTACGGCTGGTGCGTGGAGCATATGGGCAACCAGGTTTGCTCCAAGACGTGTATTGAAGAATGCCCCGATGGTTGGCAATGCAAGGAAGTCGCCAGCGGTCCGGATCTCGTCTATGTGTGCGTTTCTCCATATGCCCACCTTTGCCGACCGTGCCACACCGGGGCGGATTGCAAGTCCCCATCCGGGGTTGAAGACGTCTGCCTCGACTTCGGTGATGTGGGGAGATTCTGTGGGGCCGATTGCTCGGCCGGGCAGGGTTGTCCTGGGGGGTACCAGTGCCAGCAAGCGCAGACTGTGGAGGGGGGCAGCGTCATGCAATGTCTGCCCGAGAGCGGCCAGTGCGAATGCTCTCAGCAGGCCGTCAAGCTGGGTCTCACCACCACCTGCCACTCAACCAACGAGTGGGGGAGTTGCCCCGGGACCCGGGTCTGCGGCCCGGCGGGCCTCTCCTCGTGTGACGCGGCCATGGCCGCTGAGGAAGCGTGCAATGCAATCGATGACGACTGTGACGGTGAAGTCGACGACTTCCTTTGCGACGATGGCAAGGTCTGCACCGCCGACGCATGTGGCGGTGTGGAGGGCTGCCAGTTCACGCCGCTGACCGGCATTGCTTGCGACGACGATGATGCCTGCAGCGAAGGCGACTACTGCCAGGAGGGGGAGTGCAAGGGCACTGTCGTCCAATGCGATGACGCTGACCTCTGTACTGATGATTCCTGCGACCCAGCCACTGGCTGCCTCAATCCCTTCAATTCGGTCCCCTGCGATGATGGTGACCCCTGCACCTTCGACGATACCTGTCAGCAGGGGGAATGCCACGGAGCCTTGCTACCCTGTGACTGCAAAGAGACCTCCGACTGCGGCGCGCTTGAGGACGGCAACTTCTGCAACGGAGCGCTCTTCTGCGATACGACGCAGTTCCCACAGTCTTGCGAAGTGGACCCGAATTCGGTGGTGGAGTGTCCGGAGGCTGAGGGGCTCGGTTCCGAGTGTCTCGCCCCGGCCTGTGCACCAGCCAGCGGCGAATGCAGTCTGGTGCCGGCCAACGAAGCCGGTGCCTGCGACGACGGCAACGCTTGCACGGTCGGCGAGAGCTGCGCCGGCGGCGTGTGCCTTGGCGGGGTCGCAGTCAACTGCAACGACACCGACCCATGTACAACGGATGGCTGTGCGCCTGACGAGGGCTGCACCTACCAGTTGAATGTGGCGCCTTGCGATGATGGCAATCTCTGTACGCTGGGAGATACCTGCGGCGGCGGGGCGTGCAAACCGGGTCCGCAGGTCCTCGCCTGCAATGACGGCAATGTCTGCACCGACGACTCCTGCAGTCCCGGGGTGGGATGCGTCCATGTGGCTAACCAGGCCGACTGCGACGACAACAACAGCTGCACTACTGGGGACCATTGCTCGGGTGGGGCGTGCGTCGGCTCCGGGGCGTTGCCGTGCGATGATGGTAACCCTTGCACCAAGGATCTCTGCCTCCCCGACGGCGGCTGCGCCACGGAGAATATCGATGCCGCGTGCTCCGACGGCGACCCCTGTACGCTCAACGATTTCTGCCAGGCAGGTTTGTGTCTGGCTGGCCCCGAACTGAACTGTGACGATGCCAATCCTTGCACCGATGACTCGTGCAACGATGCGGGTGTCTGCATCCACCCGGCCAACGAGGCGGCCTGCAACGATTCCAATCCGTGCACCGTTGGTGACCACTGCCAGGGTGGGGCGTGCGTGCCCGAAGATGGGCTATTCTGCGACGATGGCAACGTCTGCACCACCGATTGGTGTACGCCTGCCCAAGGCTGTGTCTACCAGCCCAACACTTTGCCCTGCGACGATGGTGACGCTTGCACCCTCGGTGACCTATGTGTTGACGGTGAGTGTGCTGGCAACAAGGCTGTTAACTGCAATGACGGAGACGTCTGCACTGACGATTCGTGTGACCCCGATTCGGGGTGCGTTCACACCCATAATGTCGCACCCTGCGATGATGGTAATGCGTGCACCAGCGACGATATCTGCAAGAGCGGTCTGTGTGCCGGTCCAGTGTTCGTGGTCTGCAATGACCAGAATCTCTGTACCGATGATGATTGCAAACCAGATGTCGGATGCGTCAATACCCCCAACGTCGTTCCCTGTGATGACGGCAATGCCTGCTCGACGGGGGACATCTGCGCAGATGGAACTTGCGCTGGGCTGGGCCAACTGGTTTGCGATGACGGCAACCCTTGCACCGATGATTCCTGCGCTGTCGAGTCGGGGTGCATCTTCACCACCAATACGCTGCCCTGCAACGATAGCAACGCGTGCACCACCAACGATACCTGTGCCGATGGCGGTTGCGTGGGTGGCGTTGCGCCGGACTGCGACGACCAGAATCCCTGCACCGTCGACCAGTGTCAATGGGATTCCGGTTGCGGGCAGGTCGCGGCGGCCGAAGGGAGCTACGTTGGTCTGTGCGCGGTTTGCGATGGCGACAGCGGCCAGCACAATCCGACTGACGACGACGATTGCGGGACCATCGACTGTGATGGGCTCAACAACTACTTCACCAAGGGCGATGCCTCAGCAACCGGAACGAACTACTGCATGTTGCGTGACTACATAGACCTGACCAGTGGCCGTTGCCAGGAACTTGGCGTGTGCGATGCAGCAAACGGGGCCGGCTGTACTGCCTACCTCGATGCTGAAGTCGTTGCTTGTGGGGAGTGCCAGTACGCGACCGGTGCCTGTCAGGAGTGCGTGAATTATGCTGATGAGACAGTGTGCGGATCGGGCAAGTGGTGTAAGTCCGGTGCCTGTGTCTCCTCCACCAGGGTCTCCTGCAAGGCGTGGAAAGATGCCGGTTCCAACAGTTCGGGCAGCTACGTCATTCAACCTGCCGGGGTGGCACCGCTCACAGTCTACTGTGATATGACAACCCAGGGTGGTGGCTGGACCAAAGTGAACTCCGTGGCGGCGGGCACCATCGACAAGATCATGAACAACAGCGCTCGTGAAATGGTGAAATGCAGTGACGGCAGTGGCTCCCACCTGATTTCTCCTTCGTTTTCGGGCAAGAGCTGGAGTTGGTCTACGAAGCAGGCCATTGGCGGCGCGTGGATTGTCAATGGCTCCAGTCTCTCCTGTGGCACCTCAGGGGAGTTCAACGCCGCGTCCTACGGCTGGGGATTCGGCTGCTCCAACGGCGGTGGCAATAACTACAAGTTCTACCCCGGCATGTGCGACAATTGCGGCTTCCCGTGCAACTGCGGCATCCCCAAGGGGCATACCATGTCAAGTTTCTCGGTGTGTGGAAGCCACAATTACGCCAGCTACAGTATCTTCGTTCGGGAGAACTAGCGGGTGGGTTGAGAAAGACAAGCCGGAGGCCGGTACCCTGCAGCCCCTGCCACCTACGTGCTGCGCACCCGGCGCCGCCACATAAGCAATGTAAAAAGCGCCAGCAGCAACGCCAGCGCAGTCAGCGAGGAAGGCTCGGCTGATGCGACGCAACCCGACTTCCTGCCGGGAGCCGGAGTGGCAGTATCCGGTGCGGAGCCCGCG
>ERZ890953.1802-NODE-1802-length-10208-cov-4.237959_pt1 | contig 10208 bp, 15 predicted proteins | sample MGYA00521264_ERZ890953 | MGnify/ENA primary metagenome ERZ890953 (study PRJEB32303, sample SAMEA104408629) | aquatic metagenome | biome: Brackish water; feature: Chemocline; material: water | place: Baltic Sea | collected 2014-10-26T21:54:00 | depth 200 m ... | reverse complement strand
CTTAAGACATCAAGACAAAAGAACGTCGATACGTCATTGTCTTTCTAATAAAAAAAATTAGTTTGTGATATTATATCTACCACGTCTAACTATCATTCTAAGGTTCTTGTATATTCTAAGACAGTCTCCACCTTGACAAACCTTCAATATTCGACTTGGTAATATTTCCTCACACATCAAACAGTTGTGATACGGTCTTGGATATACCATTATTTTTGGTCCTCTTACTTTTTTAGGACCAGATATCTTCTCAGCAGTTGCATCTCTGTGACCAAGTCTACAGTCATTACAAAGTAATGCCCTTCTGGTAGTCTCTGTATCACAGTCGCAACACTTGTTGATATCTGCCCTTCTACAGTTTGCACATCGTATACGTTTACCCCATGCATATGCACCACAGTTAAAGTTACAACATATCATAAGGTTTATTACATATCAATCTATATAAATTTATGCCTCGATTCCTTCACATATTTAGCATGGCAGGCGTTGCCGAAATGATGTGTAAGTATGGTGCTGGAGACAAGGTTTTACAGTTAGATTCTTTAGATCCGTTTGGATTTGCCGAGCATTATGGGATTACTCAACGCTTTGAGGACATTACATCTTTGATCAATGAGGCTACTGCTATAGCCGATGATTATGATCATATAATTATTCACGACTTTGCAGAATTTGCCATCCACTTTACACCTAGTAAGGTAATACTGATATTTCATGGTTCCAAGTTACGTGGTATGTCACAAGCAGACAAGGATAAGTATGGTAAGTTTCCACATTACATTACAACCCAGGACTTGTGGGACCATATGCCTAGTGCCACATACTTGCCAAACCCTGTAGACTTGGAGTTATTCTTTGATGAGAAATATGAAGTTACGGAACCTAGAACATATTTATGCATTAACAGATCAAACAGTAGAAAAGAAATAGAGTCAACAATAAAACAAAGATACCCAGATATAGAATACTTTGAAAGGACATCAAAAGACTTTGTGTCATATACTGACATGCCCGAATATCTGATACAGTATACTGACTATGTTGACTGGAAGTTTGACTATTCCCACCCACCAAAAACCTTACCGTATCCAAGTTGTACAGGTTTGCAAGCATTGGCATTAGGACTAGACGTACACGATAAAGACGGATTATTGCTTGACCGAAACCTTTTAATAGTACATGATGCAAAAAGAGTAACGGAGAGATTTCTAAAAGAGTATGACACGAACTAGAGGACCCGAGTTATCTAAAAAGCTGCACGAATATGTATCTACACAATGGATGTTCTTTGGGAGAAATGCATACCAGATAAGCGATCAGATAAACAAGGATACGGTTCTAATGTCACAGTTTGGAAAGACATCTCCACCTGGCATACACTATCATGTTAAACAGATTCAACAGGAAATGGAGAACAGCATTAGTGAGGATGCTATGGACACATACATTGGTGAGTTCATCAGGGCAAGACTTGGATTTGAGCAGGATGTGATAGCACTTGAGGAGATCATGAAGGATGAGATGGACAAGGGTATGGAAAACATGGATAAGGAATTATACTTAAAGTTTGCCAGAGCAAGACACGAGATTAAACTTGACTCGTTTAAGATGTTACAAGATTCTGCGTTGCCACTACAGGTTAAGAAACTCAAAATGGAACGTGCAAAGTTACGACCTGCAAGGCCAATGCCTGAGATCGAGCCACCTATGGAAGATGACAACTGGCAACAAGACGGTGAACGGGGTGCAACACCATAGGACTAGCAAGTAAGAACACACTACAATTAATCGCTGCCGCAGCAACTAGAGATATACCTTTAGTACCTGATAAATTCTGGTGTAAGGATTCCTTATCAAAGGAGGAGCATTGCTGCTTTTGGCATTTCATATTCCATCCTTATGGTGGACCTGAGAGAGATGGGATATATCATCCGATGTATGCATACGAACAGGAGATACTTGACAAGATGCAGATGGAAGAAATGGATGACGAGAGAACCAATCCATGCAAGTGGTTTTGCGTTTACAAGGCAACAGGTTTAGGACTTACGGAATTTATATTACTATGGATAGTTTGGAAGAGTTTGGTTGATCCCTGGTTTACAAACAAGGAGGCTATGATTATAACAGGACCTAACGTTGATCTTGCACGAGACTTGATATTAAGAGCGAAAGGTTTTTTAACTAAGAAAGGATTAGGATATGTAGATCATGGTGCGTATGAACTCGACATTAACGGAAGCCGAATTAAATGTTATCCGTCGAATAACATCCATTCAGCTAGAGGTAAACCGAAGGTTAGTCTCTTTTTTGGAGATGAAGCAAGCTTCTTTAAGTTACGAGATGATAGCGTTGTTAGAACCGTTGGAGAGAGATACATTGGAAAGTCAAATAGTTGGGTTATATGGGTATCTACAGCGGGAGAAGAACCAAAGGGCTTTTTTTACGACATTATGCAAGAACCTATCACAGGATCAGACGCGACAATATACGAGAGATTCCATTTCTATGTTGAAGCAGGCCTTAAGGTTGATCCGAAAACGAAAACGTCAATCTTTAGCCCCGCATATTTAAAGGAGGCTAGCAATGCAAGATCCTACGAAAGAGAATATCTTGGAGTATGGGGAAAGAATGTCGGTGATATATTTTCTCCAGAAGGAATCGAACTATGCTGTGCTGAAGAATACTCATGGAGAGTTAACGACGACAGCAATGACAGGGTTATTGGAATTGATCCTGGTTTTGGATCTTCTGAATTCGGAATATGTATTATGCAAAAGGACAAGGGAAAGAAAGCCGTCATCTATGCCGAATCTTTTGAACGAGTATCTTACATTGACATTGTTGAGAAGGTTAAAGACCTTTCTACCAAATATAGAACTAAAAGACTGTTCGTGGATGGTTCATGGGCAGAAGGAATTCGAGATCTAAGGGATAAGCATAATCTAAACGTACAAAACATATCCTTCCTACAATATGGTGAAAAGATGTTAAACTTTGCAGCCAATGCTATAGACTTTCAGGAAGTCAAGATACATCCAAGTTTTAAGAAACTGAAGATGCAACTTATGACAATAAAATTTAATGCTAAGGGTGGTACTAACAAGACCAAGGTTAACACCTTTGATCTTGGTGATGCATGGCTACTTGCAATGTACTATTACAAGATGGGGCAAGGAACTCTAGCTGGTGTCGGATAATCCTTTTGATGCCAGCATTACTTTGACATCATAAAAGTATGTACTTGCATCATACCTGCATGTATTACAAAACAAACCATTTATCGAATGTTCACATCTAAGTAGATCTCTAATCTTTGCTTTTTCTGCTTCCTTCATTAGTCTCGTTTCTTCTTTAGATTGCTTTCTAGTTTTTCTCTAACTTCTGTTCTCTCTCTAGGCAATTTTCTACCATTCTTTTTATTTACTTTAGGTTTTGATAGATCTGCAACAAAAGCCTTATGGTCCCCCACAGTTACAATCGGGGTAATGCCTTTCATTAGTGCAATATATAATATAACGTTAGGATCTGTATTTCTTCGCAACTCATTCATACATAACTCATCAGGATAATGCATAGGAAATGTAACTATCTCATAAACGTGCTGTCTTTGTAAATCATTTAACAGTTCGTTACGAATCATAGGATAGACTGGAGCTGGCGTAAAATAGGCTAGCATAACTTCCTATAATGCAACAAACTATATAAGTCTTATGGTTTTATACATTTCTATGGATCAAAAGACATGGGTACAAGGAGACTTTACAGATAGTACCGCATATGACCTATCTGGTGTGGTATACGATAATAATACGCTAGCAACAGTAAGAGATATATCATCCTTTACAGGTACATTACGATTAATAGATCAATATGGAGAATCAGTATTTACAACTACTGATAATCTAACACTGGGAGCAGATGGAACAGTGTTAATAAAGTTTGCAAGTGGTAAATCACCTAGATTACAAGGAACATTTAAGGTTAGATTACGATTAGAAGTCAGTGGTTCTAGATTAACATGTGTTGGTGTCAATGGATCAGACGAAATATACTTTGAATACGATTAATTACTTCACTTTATCACAAAACAATAAGAAAAACACATATGGCTAACATATATAACATAAGAAAGAGTGTTTCTGGCTCAAATGCTCCTGTTTTACCTAAAATTAACCCAGTTAAGGAGAAATATGAGGGTACAATCAGGGTAATTGAAGCATTTAACCACAAAAGTGAGGTAAATCAGAGTGATTACATAGATGAACTGGCTCCAGATAGACCTTTTGTAGAAACTCTTAACGCAATTAACCAAGATCCTAGATTAAACTTATCAAATGAAACATATATCCAAATGGTCCTAGGAAAAGGGCTAAGAGTATCTGCAAAGAAAGAAAATATAGCCGATATGGTAACAGATTGGTGGGATGACATCAACTGGGATGAACAACTCGAGGATGCACTCTATTCTTACCTAGGATGTGGTAATATGTTCTTTGAACATGATCCAACATTTAAGGAATACATTGAAGTACCAATTACAACAATAGAAAGTATTGTAAGAAATAAGAATGGGGATATAAAGTTCTACTTACAACACGTTAATGATATTGACATCAAACTAAAACCAAGTGAGGTAACACAATTCAAGTTAACTAACGTATCTAGAGAACCTTTCGGTAGAGGACTACATCATTCTGTGCTATCCAACTATACAAACCCAGATACAGGAGAGGTATACGATTCTCCTCTAATTCAAATGAAAAAGATGGAAGATGCAATGCCAAAGATCTTTGAAGGCCACGCAGATCCAACTGTAATGTTCCACTTTGCAGATGCAGGTGAACAGTTCATTAAAACCCAAGCAGATGCACTAAAGAAGATGAAACATGGTTCCAAGATAGTTACAGATAAGGAATTTAATGTGAAAGTTATCGAGTCAAGTGGTAACAGCAAGTTTGAAGGTTACATTGAACACATTCAAAGAGATCTATTAGAGCCTGGTTCCAAATTCCCACTACAATTCTTCAACGCAGGATTTACAGCACGTGCATCTAGTGAGTCTACGGACTCTGTATTGACAAGAAAAGTCAAGCGTATTCAGGCACGATTAGCCAATCAAATCAAGTTAAAAATGGTATTACCATACCTAAAGGCAAGAGGTAAGAACATTAAAGCCAAAGATATACAAATCTTCTTTGAAACCCCACAAAAACAAGAGGCAACCATAGCAGATGTTACAACATCATTTAGAGATAATATAATTAGACGTAGTGAGGCAAGACGATGGTTTGTAAACAACTCTAGTGTTGACATTAACGAGAATGACATGGCAGACGAACCACCAATCACAAGTGTTACACCTACGAACCAAATGAAAGATAACAGAACGCAAGAACCAGATAATACTTCTAATAGTGACAAAGAAGAAACAGTAATAGAACGAGCAATGCAAGATCTTAAAAATATGGTAAACATGAGAGAGGAACTGGACAGATCCGATAAGAGAAAGAATACCGCAGAAATATTAGACTTTATCAAGGAGTTAAAAAATGATTAAAATATACTTGGATGTCAAAGGCGATAGAGTCATAGAGTCCTTAGATCTAGGAAGAGTATCATTAGGAGAATCAACTAAATATACAGTATACATGAAGAACACAGATCCAGATTGGTCTATTTATAATATTAAGATTGAGAATACTAATCCAGAATTACGATTTGAAGCACCTGAGATGTTAAAGCCAAATGAAGTAAGAGAGGTCCATGTTTTCTGGACACCTAAACTGGATAACAGACAACCACTTAGAGCAGAATTCAAATTTTCAGGCGATATCTTTATAGGATAATGTCCGCAGACTTTGCACCTGCAAACTTTGAAAGTTTAAACTTTTCAATACCCGCAAGCAAGACAGGAAAGAAGATAATATCATTTGCTGAAACAAAACACTTTGAGAGTTCACTACCAATTATAGGCAATACTAAAATACATATTCCATCCCAGTCCTTAGATGTGTTGGCAACCCAAATACAAACTGTATCTGAGACAATTAAATATGATTACATCATTGCAACAGATGCAATACTATTAATCGAGGCAGCATGGATATTACCTATGCGTACCGTACCATACCGTACTATTGGAACTACCCAATTAAACGTTACCGAAGGCTTGGAGATAAGAGGACAAAAGGATTATACAAATGTTATTAGGAAACTAGAGAAGGTACTAAGTGAGAGTATCTAAACAATACTTCTCTATATCAATAACATTACAGATTATTCATGGCTAAACGTATAGCAGGTATAGCATTAATGCCAAGAGAGTCAAGAAACGGCATATATTATGATGTGGAAGAATTAAAGAAATTTGATGGGGTACAAGTACCACTAAGAGTAGAGCATGGTGGACCTGAAACCAATATCGGTAGGGTTCTATTCACCTATGATGTTGAGAAATCTCAAGTAAGATATGAAGCAGAAGTAGAGAATGAGGAATGGCAAATTAAATTAGACAATGAACAGTATCAAGTATCTATAGGAGCAAGTGTATTAGAGCAACGAGAATTATGTGATGAACAAAGACAAAAGTGTTTAAACTCACCAATATTAAAAGATATATTAGAATTAAGTTTAGTTAAAACACCTGGGATACCAGAGTCAACTCTAGCAGTTATCGAGGATTTTCATATTCTATACGAAGAGGACCAAGTACCTATGACAGTACAAACTCCGACACTTATACCACAAGTAGATCAAACTAACACAGTTAATACTTCCAATATAGAAACACCTACGGAGATTAGTCATATGACAAACGAAACTTCCAAAATTGAAGAAAAAGTCAAAGTAACCATCGAAACCGATGGCGAAGTAGAAGTAGGTAAAGCCGAAGCAAAAACTGAGGTAGCCCCAGTTGTTGAAGCACCCGCTCCAGCAACAGCAACCCCAGAAACAACTTCTGAAAAAGTAGCCGAAAGAATCGAGAAATCCAATGCAGAAACACTAAAAGCAGTTATTGAAACTGTTTCAAATGCATGGAAACCAAAATCTGAAGTAGCAGAATCAACCTCTGACGCAGGTCATGTAGAAGAAGCATTTACTGACGATCAAGCCACAGAATTCATGGATAAACTCTTTGAATCTGGCTATAACAAATTGGTACTCGAGAAAGAAGGATGGATTCAAACCCACACAACCCAAAAACAATCTGGTAATGGTGAGGTTCAAGAAGCCGTTTCAACATCAGGAACTATTTCTGGAGTTAAAACAGCTAGCAACATCTCAATTCAATTAGGTGCAAAAACTGCAATTCCTATTAGACAGTATGGTCAATTCCAAGCTGTTCCAGTAGGACAAAATACAGCAAGATTCTACAGAATCACTGTACCAGATGCAGGAGCTATTACTGAAAGCCCAACTACAGATATCACAGCATCAACCCACACCCTAACAAGCATTGATGTCACCTGTTCAATTAGAGGTTGGAGACAAACAGTTGAGAAAGCAGAACTAGAGGATTATCCTGCAAGTTTCCTTAACGCTATAAGAGAAACCGCAAGATTAGAGTCCATTAGAGATGAACACAAACTGATCCTCCAAGACCTAGCTTCAACAGCACGAGACTTTGGTGGAGTTTCTACAGCACCTTACCACATTGGTGGTTCAGACGGTGTAGCAACAACTACAACAACCGAAGAAGATGCAGACGGTGAAATGGATGAGGATGGTCTTACATTTAGTAAGAGATACCTTGAAGAATTAGGTCAAGATACCTCCCCTGGTAACTTGATTGCTTTCATCAGCCCTAGAGCCTTTGAAGCACTAATTTCCTCAACCTCCCTATCTGAGTACACCCAGATCGGAAACGCCAGTGTCACTAGATTAGGACAAATGGAAAGACTGTATGGTATTGATATCATTGTCACCAACGAACTTCTTTCAGCCAATAACGCATCAAGAAACCTTGTATGTGTTAAAGGTAAAGCATGGGGATTAGCCTCACAAAGAAAGATGGAAATTGAGTTCCAAAAGAATGTCGCAGGACAATACTGGGATATTGTATGGACTCATAGAATTGGTGTTAATGTAATTGACGCAAACACATACGTTATAGTCTCTACTGTTAACGCATAGAACTATATCTTTTTTTATTTTTTATTTAAATACTTCTAATACCTATTTTGCTACACCTTTATATATGGATGTTGAACAACGTATATTCGACAAACTAGATGCTATAGAGAATCGATTAACAGACCTGTGCCTGCGATTAACGGTACTAGAGTCAGAATATAAATCACATTTATATGAGTTAAAAGAAGATCAAGACAAGAAACTAAGAAGTAGGGATCTTATAATAGTATTAGTAGGAGTATCATTAGGAGTTATAGAGGTACTAAGAACTCTAGGCGTAATCTAAACAAAATAGTTATATAGTACATAATTAAGGGTTTACTATGACCGAAGGAAATCTTAGATATTATGGTTTGGGAGCATACACAGGTTTAGTAGCATTATTTGTTGCACTAGACAAAATTGTATTTGACCAAACTACCGCTATCGCATTATTAGCCCCAATAGCAATACTGATTGGTGCTGACTATGTGAAGCATAAAAACGACTAGATAGTATCTTTATACTATTTATTCTATTCTTTTTTTATGTTAACAGGAGATAATCTTATGATATTGATAATGACACTTGCAGCACTATTTATCATAGGGATGGTGATTTGATATGCCTCTTATCTTCCATACAGAACATCTTAACAAACGCTTCATTCGTAATACCATATGGAATACCCTTTTACATTTTAAAGTTAACGATGTCGGTAAGTGGATAAGTAAATGGGATATTCATGTATGGGCATTAAAGGACACAAACCCTCTATTCTTTGAACACGTCAAGACCACTAGTGGCCAAAAGATCAATACAGATATGCCAAGCGGTGTAACAGGAAAGTTTAGAATGGACCTATATCTACACGATTCACAAAACATCTACAAGGCAAGAGAGAATAGTGATAGGGTAATGCATGAGGTTTGTCATGCCAGGCTAATAGGAACTCCATACTTTGTATATGGTGTTCACGATAATATTGATAACAGATTTAAAGTAGAGTTCTGGTACTGGGATAGATTTAAATATAGCAGATTTTACCTATCTATCATTGACATCAGAAAATACCTATAGAGTGGCAATAGGAATAAATTATTGGGATGATCCAAAGGGATTAATTAAAATATTAACTAATGATACTGTATATGATTATGTAGAAAAGATATATGTAATTGACGGTAGATATGAGGGTAGACTTGATGAGCCAGAAAGTCATATGGATTACCTTACAGATCTATCACAAATCTATTCTAAACTACATATCGTTAATATGGATGGATCAAAACAAATAGCAAAGAGGAACAAATACTGGGAGTTAGCACAGGTAGATCAAATGGACTATATGATAGTATGTGACTCTGACGAGTATATGGATTTTGATGTTCCAAAACTCATTGGTTCGTTACGAACTCTAGATGCAAGGCCTGAGAAATGCTATCCAGTAAAGCAACATATGGAAGGTATCAATGTTATGAGCAGACCAAGATTATTCAAAGGACCTTTTACTTTTAGACATTTACAAAGTAACAAGGATAATACAATATCTCATGGATCACTATATGAAAAAAACGGAACTGAGATAATCAATCAGATGTATGCTTGGTTTAAGGATCATCCAAAGAGACAGATTAACAGTGAGGATCAGTCTGGTATAGATGGTATAAAGATGTGGCATGATAAGACATTTCGTAGTAGAGATAGAGTCATAGCAGATAGAGTATACTATGATGAAACTCCATCTCGTTAATTTTATTATTTAAATAAAAAATTTTTAACCCATGTGCTTGATAACATAATCAAATTCTAACTCGAATGATTTATCTTCTGCACTTTTTAGTACGGTAATTGTACCGTAATCTGAGGTACTTATCTGTACAAGGTTCTCTAGATATTTGTTTGACTCTCGAAACCATTGAATTCCTAATGGTATCTGCATAATTGTTGACATAATTACTTCTTGTACAGTTTGTCTATATAAACATTATTATGACCAAATATGGTACAACCGATGAAATCGAGAAACTAGCCTGGGGAGGAGTAAAGACAGCAGGAACTCCAGCAACAGCAATCACCATACAGAACAC
>ERZ890953.1801-NODE-1801-length-10208-cov-5.737811_pt1 | contig 10208 bp, 12 predicted proteins | sample MGYA00521264_ERZ890953 | MGnify/ENA primary metagenome ERZ890953 (study PRJEB32303, sample SAMEA104408629) | aquatic metagenome | biome: Brackish water; feature: Chemocline; material: water | place: Baltic Sea | collected 2014-10-26T21:54:00 | depth 200 m ... | reverse complement strand
CTTCTTTCTTTTTTATTCATCGGGGAAACTGGCTGATACCCCGCGAATACAGCGATCTCCTGGCAAAGCCTGGTGTCCAGGCAGTGATCTTTGGCTCGTAGCTTATGACGAGTATCTGCGCGAAATCGGGCGAAACGGTAGCCGACCATACGCTCCTAACGAAGCTGGGTTTATGTCTCTTCACATGTAACTGAGACTTAATTCCACAAAGAAGCGTGTGCCAAATACCGGTACTGCATCCGAGTCTGGGTGCAGTATAAGACAGGGCGCAGACGGGGTAGCCTCCCGAAAAAGGGTAGTCAACTCACGCCTCTAGGCCGGGGTCTTTCAAGCGTCTCACCAGTCGCCTGCGATGGTTAACAGAGAAAGCCACGGCCCAACGAGTTTTGACTATGCAGAGGTAGCCATCCGCTGCCTCTGCATCTTTTAGATGATTCGCGTGATTCACCAGGTATCCAATTAAGCCAAATTGGGCAGGGGCATTGACGCTCTTGCTTTTTTGATTCTTGAGATGGCAACCTGTCACCTCAAGCACAACCAAATATGGAGGTAAACCGAATGGTTCTCAAAAAGCTGTACCGCAAGTTTGCACAGGTCTCTCTGAAAGTGCTTGTTCCCAAGCTTGGATTTGCCGCTGCTTTCGCGTTTCTCTGCTGGGCAGGAAGTCGTACTTACGGCTTTGTGCTCGCTAAAACAGCGAGCAACGGTTGGGCCTGGGCTGCTTCTATAGCCCTTGTGCTTATTCTTGGAGTTCTTGGTGCGGCAAACGAAGAGGCTGACCGCCTGAAGGATGAGTCTAAACCAAAAGGCGTCTCCCGTCGCGTAAAGACTTCATCTTCCGCGATAAATCCTCTTGATCCCGGTAGCGGTCAAACACCGCCTGCCATGCCTATCGTCTGAAGCGACACGCTTCTCCTCGTATTGACGAGATGACTTACCCAGTCATCTCGTTTCTTTTTCTTTTGCCGACCTTCCTTCTTCGCGGCCATAGACATCGATGGTGTCCATGTTCGCCGAGAGCGAAGGTCGCTCTGTTTCAACCACAACATTATGGAGGTAAGCCTTATGGCTTCAAAAGTATTGTTCCCTTTGGGGCAAACTGTGCAAACACCCGGAGCAGCTTCGCTAGGCGTTTTTTTCTTGTCGTACCTAACCCGTCACGTTACTGGGGATTGGGGAGACCTGTGTGACGAAGACAAAGCTGCCAACGATGAAGCTGTCAAAGTAGGTACGCGTGTTTTCTCGTCCTATATCGTCGATGGTCAGACAAAGATTTGGATCATCACTGAAGCGGATCGATCTGTAACCACCGTCCTGCTCCCAAGCGAGTACTGAGAGGCATCATGACACCGCCTCTCCCGCAATCACCCGTCAGCGCGGCTCACCCAGCAGCGATGACGACCGTAAACACGAAGGGCATGGATGAACGCAATTTCCGTCCAAAGACGCTGGCGAGCTTCATCGGGCAAGAGCAGATGAAGATCACGCTCAGTATGATGACCCGTTCAGCCACAAAGCGTCAACGAACCATCGAACACCTTGCCTTTTTTGGAGGTCCGGGACTTGGGAAAACCACGCTCGCATCTGTTGTAGCGAATGAGATGGGCAGCCGGATGCACGAACTGGCCGCCCCAAGCGTTAGCAAACCCGGAGATTTGGCCGGGGTACTGACCCAGCTGATGCCCGGAGATGTCCTCTTCCTGGACGAGTGTCATGCCTTGTCGCGTGACGTAGCGGAGACACTCTACTCAGCCATGGAGGACTTCAAGATCAACATTATGCTGAATGACAAGAAGCCTCCTCTCCGTATGACGCTGCATCCCTTTACCCTGATCGGCAGCACAACCGACTTTGGCAGGCTCCCGGCTCCCATGCGCGCAAGGTTTGGACAGACCTTCCACCTGCAACCGTACACCATCGAGCAGCTCAAGCAGATCATCGAGCGCGCCGCGGAGAAACTCGACTTCTTTACCGAAGCCGCATCTCTGGAAGCTATTGCGCTGCGTTCTCGGAATACGCCTCGGATTGCCCTGCGCCTGCTCAGGCGCTGTGTCGATGCGGCCGTCGATCAGGACGAAGATTTTATCGACGCCGATCTGGTGGAAGCAACCATGCCCCTCCTGGGGCTGGATGTGATGGGCCTCGAAGAAGCAGATCGCATGTACATGGCGACGCTGATCGAAGTTTATGGCGGAGGTCCGGCTGGCGTTCGCGCTATTTCTGTCAGCGCAAACCTGGACACAGCGACAGCCGAGCAGGTTGTTGAACCAATCCTCCTGACGATGGGTCTGATCGCCCGCACCCCGCGAGGCCGCCGTATTACCCGCAAGGGCTATCATCACTACCAAAGCTTCGTGTTGAAACCAGCCCCTGTAAAGTGGGGCAAAGTCGAGGCCGCGGACTAGCGGTCACGTTTGAGAGCGATGTGGGAATTTTCTGCATCGCTCTCCCTATTATTTTGGAGGTGAGCCTTATGGCACTAATTGCACCAGTACAAGTCTTTGTCCCGGTTGTGATGCCCGGAGCCGGAGTGACCGGTTTTCGGTGCGAAGTAACCGATGAGCCGGTCGGTCAAGCTGAATGTCTACTTTGCGCCCAACGTGGCGCAACAGGATGTGCGATGATCCCCGCCTATATCGAGCAAATCAGCAAGGATCAACGACCGCACGACTTTTCGCAACAACTGTCGAGAAAGCATGGGGCAGATTTCGGTATCTCTGTCACAGAAGTTCTCTACTGCCCCCGCAAGCTGCGCTTGAAAATGCAACACGGCTGGACGGAAAAACCGTCCGACTTTTATGCCCGCTGGGCTGGCACGGCCACCCACGCGGGACTCGAAGCATATAGCGGACCCGGCGTGGCCGAGGAACGCATGATCGTCGTGTTCGATTTTCGTGGGCAGAAAGTATTGCTTTCCGGAAAGCCCGACCTCGTGGAGTACGCTCCCAGTCTGGGCTGGACGATCACGGATTACAAGCGCACCGGCTGGCCACCCCGTCAATCCTACTCATACGCATGTCCTGCATGCAATGAGATTATTTTGGAAGGAGTGACCGATCGGCGTGGTCTAAAGTTCTATTGCCCGACTTGCGACGCAGATCTGCGCCGCAGGCAGGTGCATCAGATCACGCATGCTCCGCAAGCACGGGACAGCCACGCCATGCAAATCAATCTATTAGCCTTGCTGCTGCTTCGAAACGAAGAGCAATATACCAGTCTCCTGGAAGCGCAGCACGGCGTAGTGACCGCAGGCAACACGGACCGTTTTTCTGGTCAGGTGGTCTACCTCGGAACGCAGGGGATTGTACGTTGCCCCGTGGCTGTTGATCTTGAAGCTGCGCGTGATCTATTGCGACAGCGCCTTGACGTTTTACTTTCTCCGGATCTTCCTGCCCGCCTCCCTGAGGCGCAGTGGGAATGTAAATACTGCCCCGTGGCAGAACATTGCGAGGCAGCCGCGTAAACGCGACCGCTCGATCTGGAGACCTACCCATCGTAGATAGCGGGCCACCCCGCCTGTTGTCAAAAAACTCAAACCCCAATAGGAGGTAAGTCAAAATGACTACCAAACAGAACAAAAATCGTCCGTCCAACTTCGTTATCCTGACCGTTCAAGCTGTAAAACCCAGCGAAGGCGTGAGACTCACCCCCAACGGTGACTGCCTTGTCAAAGCCCGCACATTCAAGAGCATGGGCAAAACCAAAGATGGCGAAACTTATAAGCCGTCCTTGTTTGTTGACATCCAGCACTGGAACGAAGGGGATGCGCCCGATGCTGTCGCCGAGTTTATCGGCACTATCAGCAAAGGCGATCTCGTGACCGTCAAAGGTCAACTGGCTTACGAAGAATGGACCGACGCTGACGGGAATACCCGTCAGAGCATGTCCATCTGGGTCAACGAAATCGAGCCGTTCGTATACGACAACGACGCCTCCGTTGGCTCTGCAGCAGTAGCAGAAGAGGACAATTTCATTTAGTCCTCGCGAATACGCTTTTGTTGCCTGTTCTACCTGGAGATGCGTGTACCCCACGCATCTCCACCCTCACCTTGAGCAGCGTTGTTTCAATGCGGGCTTATTGCGGGTTCGATTCCCGACAAGGTGACTGCGGATAGAGTTCTTTACGATCTCCCCTAATTCACAATACACCGATCTCTCGGTGGTGAGGATTACCGTCCTCACCACCTCCTTTTGGGAGACGAACGCTCGCCCCTCAAGAGGAGGCCAGGACGCACCTGACCTGCCTTTGGGCTCCCCGCCCTTTTCATGGAGAGAGGTGTATTGTGAACGTTTCTACATTGCTTGGTATTGGATTTGCCTTGTTTGTTGCTTATGCCATTTGGCATGGGGTGTATCTCGTCAAATACTACAAAGACGGAGGCGCGCTTCTGAGCAAACGGGTCAATCCTTATACCCAATAACGATGAGACGCGGGTAGCTGAGTGAAATACAACTCTATCCGCAACTCTTTTTTGTCCGCCTGTCCTGCGCGATCCTTAGACACTAGGGGTTGCGCAGGACAGTTCGCGTCTTGCGGACTGCATTACTCACGATGGAGGTATGGATGAAGAACGACTACAAAGCCCCTCTTTGGGTGCTTGTTCCAGCACGAGCCTTGAAATAAACCCCATGATCTTTCTTCAAAAGTGGTGGCAATCGCGAAGTCAAAGCTCCCGGAAGAAACGTCCTCTGAACGCAGCCCTGGTAAACCGCCTGCTGGCGGGTCTCTATCTGGATGGAGTCAAAGGACACCTGTACTTGCGTCTGACTGACGCAGTATTAATGATCGACTTGGATAGTCGTGACTACAAATATGGAGGTCGTCATCCCAGAGAAGACTACTGGCTGGCTCTTCCCGGCCTGCTGCGCATTGCTCGTGTCATATCAGACACAAGCCAGGTGCAGCTCGTGTGTTCGGGAGCGGTATACAGTTCGATCATATCGCTCCGCAATGCCAAAGGTTGGCGTATCGTATTCGACGGCAGGCACGTCCCCTTGGCGTAGCTTGCTGATCTATCTATTAATTTGGAGGTATGGAATGACAATGCAAAACTCTTACGCGCTGGCAATGGCAACGTTATTAGCTGGGCGCGGTTTTATTTCCCACAAAGAAAAGCAGGCTGTGGCAGACTCCCTGAAAGTATTTTGGGAGGATTACGCTCTTGATATCTGGAAGTTTAGCGATCTTGCTGCCGAATGTGCGCACAGAGGATGCCCTCTCTCGAAAGATGCAGCCAGAGAAATGCTGACATCCTTTGAGAATAACCTGGATAAACATCAAGGTTTGAACTGGGATCGGCTCAACGAAGTTCTCCTCAAATGGCTCAGCCAACAGAATTGGTTGGCTCTGTCTGACGAAGAGCGCGCTGAGTTTAATCAAGAGACCTGCGTTTGGGCAATCTTGATGAGAGACTCTGAGCGGGCTGAAAAGTCTGCAATCCATATTCTGGACGCGCACAAAAGCCTGTTGGATGCTGTCCTTTTTGCACGCCAGGAACACAGCCAAGCGCGTAGCATTGAAGTCTTCGCATGTTCGATATCTGCGACCGATGGTACTTGGATCGAGAGACTAACAGAGGAAAAACTGAGCGAATACGGACTGCTCGTATGGACATCCGCGTCCGAAAAGAACCCTGGAGGGATCTAAATGTACGCCACTTATATTCATGAGATCGTTGAAGCACTAAAAAAGGGTAACCCCGGCATTGATCCCAAGCTCGCCTATGATGCCCTGGCACGATATTGGAGCGACTACGCTGTCTCCATCTTTGACGTCGAAGATGTCTGTGATGCGGCACGCGCGAACGGAGTCCCAATGAGCCAGTTCGAAGCCCGTGAGATTCTCTATCAGGCGGAGGAGGGGCAGGGAAGTGGGTTGACAAAGGAAGGTCTTGAAGTAGCTGTGCAAGATTGGGTTGATGAGTTTGTCTGGCTTAAGCCAGAGGATCCGATTGATCCTGCTGAGTTTTCACTGCAGACCTGCGACTGGGCCATTCTGGCGGGAAGTTCTCACAACAAAATGACGGGCTGGTCTGACGGAAAATCGGTCAGGCTTGTTGACTCAAGCAAATCGCTTGAATCGGCAATCGAAGTAGCCTTGTCTCGCGTCGCTGTTGATCCTCAGCTTGACTATTGCATTTACGCAGTAGACGAGGGCTGGGACAGTTATGGTGCAGAGAGAATCGAAGGTAACGGTACTCTTGTTTGGCAGCACCATGCCAAAAACAATGGCTAGTTGTACCCGCCATAAACCACTCTGTCGCTCTCGGACTTTCAGGAGCAGAAATTTTTAAAACCCCTACAGCGCAAGATCAGGCTTTCGGCTGGAAAACACGCGGAGCGCAGGTGAATCTGCGCTTTTTAGTGCTTATTACGGAGGTATGTACGATGTGTACAGTTACAGATTTTGTGGAACAAGTTGGTGACATTTGGTTGACGCCCTTGTTTTGGGACTGCGAATGCGAGGATGATTATATTCATTCTGCATCTGAAGAGCTTTGCTACGCTTGCAACATGGCACGTGGAGAGTCGCCTGACTCCCGCGTCGTTGATGTTCTCAAGTACGCAGACTTGCTCTCTGAAGACCTTGTATCTCTCGTCGAGAGTGCCATGACGGTCGCAGCACCATTGTTTTCCATGATCCCTTTCTAGGATCACCTGCAGGAGAGAGGCGACCCCTCTCTCCTGCTCCATTTTATTCATCCCCAGACACAAAGGAAATCTAATGACGCATCACGCAAACCACGTTTTATTGATCGGGCAAGTCATCCAGACCTGGACGTACAGCAACGACCGCATGTGCCGTGTCCAGATGACGCGCGCTGCCTTCCAGCCACTTGTTGATGGGAGTGCCCGCGATCTGGTAAACGTCGTCCTGCCTGAAGCCGTTACGCGCGGCGTCATCGTCAAAAAAGGGGACGAACTGCACATCACCGGATTTATTCGCAACGAAGACCGGGAAGTGTCACTGGCCAGTATAGCGGGAAATATAGAGCTTCCTGAGCAGCTAAAAGATCTCAAGGTGCGCCAAATTGTCACCCAGGTTTACGCAACTAGCTGGCAGATTGTATAGTTCGGCACACTAAAAAAGGAGAAAGTTTTTGCACGCCTTGTCGTGTACGTTCCGTTTGTCTCCATCCCTAAGAAAAACCATGCCGGTTTGCCTCTCTCTTTGCCTGAGGCGTTGGCGCAACAGATCGGTTCAATTCCGATCCAGGTAACTTTCAGTAGACATTCCGTCTGCCGAAACTATGCCTAACTACGTTTTTTCAGGAGACACCTATGACGAATCATGTACGCAACATGCTCGATACCGCCGCAATCGTTGAAGCGGGGCGAGCCAAGAGAGCAGATGCCTTATCTCTCCCTGCGGCAAACCCGCGCATCAATCGCGGTAACTCTCAGTCGGTGGCAACCTGGACAACAACTTATCGAAACTACGATTTGAAAGTTGTCCTTTTGGTCTCAGACACCATGCACGAAGTAAGCCTAAGCTGCACATGCAAGGACTGGTTCGCTTCTGGTGGCGCCTATGAAACTGACGGCTCCCGGAACACACGCCCCTGCAAGCATCTGCTTGCTTTTACCGAGCAGTGCGCAGTGCCTTACTTGCACGGAACGCACGTTCGCCCGGTTACGGTTCAGCCGATCAGCAAAGGAAGCGGGAGCAATGCAAGCAGCACTACCACACCTGTTGCCGACTTCCCTGGCACGGTTTCAGCCCAGATCGGGAGTGCAATCGAATCCCTTTCTCTTGAAATCGAAGAGATCCTTATGGACGGCCAGGTTCCCCTGGTTATCGGACCGACAGGCTGTGGCAAGACCTCTGCGCATCGCATGATCGCGCTTAGGCGAGGCACCAGTTTAGTTGAACACGCTGGAGCCGCGTCATATTCTGATGCGGATATGGTTGGTATCGTCCATGTCAATGGGCAGCCCTTCCCCGGTCCAATTGCCGATGCTTTTGGGGCAGCGCGCGAAATGGGCGATGATGTCCTGTTATTCCTGGACGAATTCACGCGTTACAACGCACGAGCGCAGGAAGCTCTTATGCGCCCGCTTTTGCCGATCCCGGCCGATGCAGCCCGAACGATGGGGATCGACACGGACGTTCCTGTCCGGGTCACATCCGCGCCCTTCTGGGGTACTGAGTGGGGTCCGGCTGATAAGATCAAGATGTCGCTGGCCTGCAACCCCTGGGGGACTGCAATTGATCCTGCCCTGATCCGCCGCACCGTACCGGTTTATGCAGATTTCCCGAACGAACTTGCCGAGTTGTTTTCGGAAAAGATGGGAAAAGCGATCCTGGCATCCTGGAACGCAGTGAGAGATGGTCTTTGGCCTCTTCCCATTGAATACCAGGCTCTTTCCAGGGCGCAAAGCGAAGCTGACACCAGCGTGTTTCGCACGTACTCATTCCGTTTGCGGGCGCTTGATCCTGCCGCAGCCGATGGGTTTGCTGCCGTCCTGCAAGGTCTTGGACTGACTTAGGCGGTTATGATGATCACCGCCCCTATGCTTACTCTGGACCGGGAGCGCATTGCTATCGAGCAAGCAATGACGCGCCAGGCAGAGCTCATGTTATCCATGCTCAATGCTACGTTACCCGTTCTCGTTCGCCCGCACGTCGTCCTGAAAGCCAAAGACGACAGCGCCTCAACGGATGCGAAACGCTATATCTACATGCCAGCTACCTTTAGTGGCATCGACGTGTTGTCGCCCGCTTTTCATTGGGCGAGGACGGCGTTACTGGCGCACGAGTTGAGCCATTGGCTTCAACCATGTGCTGAGATTGATCGAGTGACAGAAACAACCGGGCTAAACAGTAATTTTGTGAATGTTGTCATGGACATACAGGGAGAGGCGCTCATCGCTTCTCTCTTGCCCTACTACAACGAACACTTGACGCGCCTGCGCTGGCATGTTGGGAAAACAAATCGACAGAGTTACTTGACAGCACTAAAAAAGCCCGAGAGTGGAGACGATTATTTTCTCCAGAACGCGATGACCCTCAGCTTGCTGGGGAGGTATGTGCTGGATCGCTCATCGTCGTTCTACGCTGAAGACCAACTCGACCGGACAGATGTCCGGAAAGCACACGGCAAACGCTGGCCGTATGATCCGGCAAGCAGAGCCAGCGAGCGCATGTCCGCTTTGCTTGTGACCATGAATTCTGCGGTAATGCTCAGGGCAAATGACCTCCCCACTCTTTTAGGGGAAATAGCAATGGATTACCCTGAGCTATGTCAACAGGAAGGTTCCCCGTTTTCTGTTCTGGGACACGGAGGCTATTTACCTGCTGAGTTACAAGAGTTGCTCAAAAAGTTCGCCGAGCAGGAAGTTGAACGGCCGCAGATTAGTTTCTGGGAGGGTGATGCCCTGGGTGTCCGCCCTGCTACCCCGGAAGAACGAAGGCGCGCAAATGCTATGAAGCTGCACTTCTCTACCCCAAAGGGCGCAATTGAGATCATGGCTCCCGGTCGCTTTGACCGCATGGCGGCTCTCAGTGGCTCCCCCATGCCCTGGACCATGGAAATCAGGCAGGATACAGGAACGTCCGAAATGTCTGACGTAGTTGTGGCTGTTGACATCTCAGGGAGCATGGGCGGGGAGAAGTGGGCAAAGGCGATTAGCGCAGCCCGCAGTATAACCCTGGCCGTGCAAGCGGCGGGAGGTGACGTGCGCGGACTTGTCTTTGATGAAAATGTTTGGTATGCCAGGGACTACGACAGCAAGCTCTTCTTCGCCACAAGCGTTGCGGGGCTTTCTCTGTTGGAAGCGCACGGCTGGACGTCGTTTGAGTGGTTGCCTTATTTATGGCAGCAGTACCCGAACCATCGTGTCGTTATTATCACCGATGGGGGGAGTCTCTCAGATCTCGCAGGCATTGCACACATCCCAACTCGCCAAAGGGCGTGTACCGGCGCAATCGTAATCCCTGCCGGGAACGCAGAGAACATGACGCATGTTGCGGCAAACGTGATCGAGGTTTCTAATCTTGATCTTCTTGCCGGAGCAATGACCAGTGTTCTCCCACGTCGTACGATGTAAGTAAACCGAAAGGGAAGGCTATCCGCCTTCCCTTTCTTGCTTTAAGTGGTAAATACTCCAATCTCGTCGGTGCGAGATTTTGTTTTTCTACGGTAAAGTTGCAAGTCGCAGGTCGCAGATTTAGGGCGAAGGAGCATCTTTTTGCGACTATCGTCCTA
>ERZ890953.1798-NODE-1798-length-10220-cov-8.930349_pt1 | contig 10220 bp, 10 predicted proteins | sample MGYA00521264_ERZ890953 | MGnify/ENA primary metagenome ERZ890953 (study PRJEB32303, sample SAMEA104408629) | aquatic metagenome | biome: Brackish water; feature: Chemocline; material: water | place: Baltic Sea | collected 2014-10-26T21:54:00 | depth 200 m ... | reverse complement strand
TGTCGGCGTCGGTGTCGGTGTCGGGGTCGGCGACCGGGGCGGTGTCATCCGCTTCCTTGTCGCCGCAGCCCACTGTCCAGACGGCCGCGAGGGAGATGGTGAGGATCGCGATGACGACACTGGGGAACATGCGCTTGGCCATTGGAAATCTCCAGGGGGGACGGGTGGCGGCTATGGGCCGCTGAGGATGTCGCGCTCGCCCCTGGGCCAGACCTCGAAGTGGCTGCCTGCGGGATCGGTGCTGGGCGCGAGGGTGGTGTCTTCACGCAGCAGGCCCACCAGGTCGAAGCTGGTGGCGCCAGGGTCTTCACCGTAGCCGCCGGTGCGCTCACCATTGCCCAGGCGGACCTTGAGGGGACCCGCGTCGGTGGCGTCGTAGACGTCGATCACGGTGGAGCTGTCCAGGGAGCTGACCCAGAGATCCTGGTAGTCGGCGTGCTTGTGTACGGTGTCCACGCGCACCAGGATGCCCTCCCAGCTGTCCCCCGAGGCGGCGATCTCGTCGAGAGTGAGCAGCTGTGGGTCTGGCAGGTCGTTGCCGCTGGAGAGCCGCTCCACCAGGGTGGAGTCCTCGATGCGGATCCGGGTGAGGCCGTCGTCAGCGCCGGGTTCGTCGTTCGAGGGCAGGTCCTCCTGGGTGACCAGGCCAGTGATGCGCAGCTCGTCGCCCTCGAGGATGCCCCCCAGAGCCTGGGACAGCTCGGCGGCCACCACCTCGTCGGCGTCCACCGCACAGCCGCTGGTGCCGTCCTGGATGTGGATGCGCAGCTTGCGCCCGCCCAGGATGCCGCCGCCCACGGTGGCGACGCCGGTGGTGGTGACGACCTGGCCGTCCAGGATGGAGGCGCCGTCCTGGCCCTCGGTGGCCACCTGCTCGAGGGTCACATCACCGCCCGGGGGCGAGGTGTCGCCACCGGTGTCATCCTTGCCACCGAGGCAGGCGAGGGAGGGGAGGAGCAGCAGGGAGAGGACGCAGGAGCTTCGCATGGGACACCAGAGCGATATGCTGGCCCGTGCATAACGACCCTAGTCCCGCCTCACCAGCCGATAGGCGCCAGGGGGCTGACGCTCGACATAGACCAGCGGCGCGCCACCCCGCATGGTGGGGCGCAGCTTCTTGGGGACCTCCAGGGGTGCCGGGGCGAGGACCTCATCGCTGTGGGCGTCCACGAAGCGGGTGATGCCCAGATCCGCGAGGGCCTCGGGCTGCAGCAGGCCGCCGAAGTCGAGCTCTCGCTGGTCCAGCATGAGGTACTGGCCGGGTTGCCCCGTGGCGGCGCTGCCCAGGCCGGCCAGGGCGCCGATGATGCCCTGGTTGGTGCCTCCCAGGCCCTCGAGGTGGATGCCATGGCGGGCGGCGATGGCCCGGGCCTCCTCCATGGTGAGCACCTCGCGGCGGCTGCGCTCGGCCCAGTCCATGACCTCTCGCGGCACGGCGCTGGTCACGCACAGGCCCGGATCACTGCCCTCGATGAAGTCGGCGAGCATCTCCCGGCGCAGGATGGCGATCAGCTCCTCGGCCTGCTGGCCCGGCCCGGGCTCGAAGATCATGCAGCAGGAGTTGTTGCCGTGGGTGTAGGGAATGTCCGCGTGGCGTAGGTGAGGGTGCTTGGTGATGGATCGGCAGCGCCAGTGGCCGATGAGGGACCGCACGATGGCGATGGCCAAGCGGTTGGTGCCGCGGGTTCCGGGCATGTCCGTGTCATCGATGCAGGCGTAGATGGGTGCGAGTCCGGCGGTCATGGCGCCCTCGGTGCTGGGGCCGGCAAGCTCACCCGGGGGGCGTCCTCCGTCAAACCCTGCTCCAGGGCGATACTGTGCCTCATGCGTCGAAGCCTGATCCTGGTGGTCGTCTCCGTCGCCGTGGTTGCGGCTGCGGCTGTGGCCTGCCGGCTCGCGCGGCCCCTGCCGCCGCCCACCATGGTGCTGCTGGTGCTGGACACGGTGCGGGCCGATCACCTGTCCCTGTGCGGCTACGGGCGTCCCACCAGCCCCGTCCTCGAGGCGCTGGCTGCCCGCGCCGCGGTGCACTGCCGCACCTACGCCCCGGGCAGCTGGACCTTGCCCAGCCACGCCAGCTTCTTCACAGGGCTCGAGCCGGTGGATCACGGTGCCCACGCCATCACCAGCGGCATCGACGACTGGTCGGGCATGGGCTCCCGCTCCCGCCCCCTGCCCGACGGCATCCCCACCCTGGCCGAGGCCATGGCCGCGCGGGGATACCAGCCCCTGGCCGTCAGCGCCAGCCCCGTGGTCAGCGAGACCATGGGCCTGATGCGGGGCTTCGAGGCCAGCACCGTGGCCCGGGGCTGGGGGGATCTGTACGGGAGCGCCGTGGCTGCGGCGGTGGCCGATCTGTTGACCGAGCAGGCCGACGATCGCCCGCTGTTCCTCTTCGTGAACGTGGCCGACGCCCACCAGCCCTGGGCCGCGGTGCCCGCTGGCGTGGACTGGTTGCCGCCGCGTCCGCCGCTGCACTGGAACAAGGCCGCGCCCGAGGGCCCGTGGCAGCGCTTCGTGGAGGGCCGCATGGCCGAGGACGAGGCCGCCGCGCTCATCGAACACGCGGTAGATTCTTACGACTGGGCGGTGTACCTGGCGGATCGCTCCATGGGCGAGGTGTTGGCCGTCCTCGAGGACAAGGGGCTCTGCGAGGCGGGCTGCCGTGTGGTGATCACCTCGGATCATGGAGAGTTCCTGGGGGAGGATCGGCTGCTGGACCACGGCCACGAGCTGGGCGAGGCCAACGTTCGGGTGCCCGTGCTGGTCTGGGACAGCCGGCCCCTGGCGGAGCTTCCGAGCTTCGACGAGTCCTCCATGAGCGCCCTCGAGGTCTACGATCTGGTCCTCGAGGGGCGGCGACCCGCCCAGGCCCGGCGGGCCAGCTCCATGGCCTGGCCCCACGCCCGGCGCTGCAAGCACGTGGATGGGCTGGCCTTCTGCTCTACCTCAGCGGCCCTGTGGGAGGGGGACGAGAGGCTGCTGTGGCGCGACGGCGTGACCAGCCGAGGGAAGGTGGTGGGCGCTGAGGTGAAGCCTGCCGGCGGCCCCTTCGAGGAGCACCCCAGCGCCGCGCGTCTCTCCCAGCTCGCCGAGCGTGTGCATCGGGACACCAGGGATGACCACCAGGTGGATCAGCACGTCACCGAGCTGCTCGAGGCCCTGGGGTATCTGGACTGACTCTCTGCAGAGGGCGCCTACTCCCAGCTGAGGATCCCCGTGATCTGGGGTCGGGTGTCTTCCAGCACGCAGGGAGAGAGGCGCGTGAGGCGAGGCTCATCCGTCGCGCTGCCGTGCTCGGTCACCACCCAGCGCCGCTGGCCTGGGTCCTCCCGGCCCGCACAGGGGCCGATCAGCAGGCGCCGGGCTCCCGAGAAAGGCAGGAGCGTGAGGGGTACGACCCGACCGTCGCGGACATAGCCCGGGTGCCGCTCGATCCCGACGACGCCCAGCAGCACGCTGCTCCCTTTGCCGTCGGGGGTGAAGTCCAGGACGAGATCGTCCGGCTCGAGCTGTGGCCGCAGGCTCACCAGCTCGGCGAAGGGGCTCATCTCGACCGCCTCGAGGCGGGCTACGACGCTGGCGGCCTGGATGTGGGCGAGTCTCCCGATGGGCCAGGCGGATCCCTCGACCGCCCACAGGCATGCCAGGGCCGGGATCCCCCAGAGCCATGGGTTCGCGCGCCGTATGGGTGGGATGAGGACGATGATCGCCCACGCGCCGGTGACGCAGAACACGGGCAGGATCAGCAGGGTGGTGAGGTGGTAGCGGGACTCGTCGGGCAGTGAGCCGCTCGCGAGCAGCTGGCTGGCCAGGAGCAGCGCCGCCAACAGGGCGGCGGCGAAGGCACCAGGCCAGCGTGGGCTGCGGTGCTGGCGCAGCACGGGGCCCAGTGCCCCCAAACCCGCGAGGGCGAGCAGGCAGCCGCCCAGGCCCAGCGGGATCTCCCGGTGTAGCAGCGACAGGGCCGCGTCCACACTGCCATGGGCTCTCGCCTGGGAGGCGACCTCGCGCAGGTAGTGGAGCGTGGATGGGAGCGTCGCTACGGCACCGGACTGGCCGATGACCCATCCTTGGGTGGGCGGCCAGAGCGCGCCAGGGTTGGGGTGTACGCTGGTGACGGGGGGGGCCCCTAGCCAGTCGCTGAACACCAGGTCGGTGGCATGCTCCAGGGAGTTGAACACGAGGCCGGCCTGCGCGAACCACCACCACACCAGCAGCAACGGGAGGAGCAGGCCGACCAGCTCCAGCGCGGCCTGGCGAGGCCGGCTTCGGACCCCCAGGAGTGCGCGCAGGGCGAGCAGCGCCAGCGCCGCCAGCATCCAGGTGAGGGCCTTGGGCGTGGCCGCCATGAACGCCGCCATCGCCAGGCCAGCCGCGGCGAAGCTCGCGACCCCGCCGCGCCGCAGGGCCCACAGGGCGGCGGCCGCGGACAGGATCTGCACGCAGGTGCAGAACAGGTAGTCGCTGACCTGGCCGAGGAAGAGGGTCAGGATGGGGAGTGAGGTGCCCAGCAGTGACCCCCCAAGGGCCAGGAATGCAGGGGCCAGTTGGCGTCCCAGCAGGTAGAGCGCCAGTGGCAGCAGCGCCGCGGCTGCGAGGGCGACCCAGAGGTTGCCCAGATAGGGCGCCTCGCCGGTCAGCGAGCAGAACAGCGAGGACAGCCAGGGGAACAGGGGGTAGCGGTAGGCCGACGGAGCTCCCGACCAGGGGTCGAGCAGGTGCCGGGTGAAGCCGAGGTACTCCCAGGAGTCCTGCGCGTAGGGCAGCAGGCGTGGGTTGCGCGCGGGCAGCAGGCTCGCGACATTCCAGATCCCCCACGCCAGGGCCAGGGTCGCAGCCACCGCGTCCGGGGTGCTGGCCCTGCTCTTGGGCGGGTCGCTGGGAGGCTGCTCCATGTGCTGGTGTCTAACCGGCCCGGCTGGGGTAGGGCTGGCGCCCCGGTCGTCACAGCAAGCGCAGCCCAACGACGTCCAGGTAGGCGGACTGGGGCAGCATGGGATGCACCGGGTGGTCGGGGCCGGCGCCCCCCCGGTGGATCAGCGTGGCGCGTCGGCCGGAGTCGGCCAGGCCCTTGAGCAGGGCGCCCAGGAAGCGATCCCCGGCCACAGCATGGGAACAGCTGGCCTGGATCAGGATGCCCCCCGGACTCATCAGGGCCGCCGCGCTGCGGGCCAGGTGGCGGTGGGCGCTCAGGGCTGCGCCGCGCTTGTCCCGTTGACGGGCCAGGGGAGGGGGGTCACAGATCACCAGATCGAAGCGGCGGTCCTGTGCGGCCATGGCCGGCAGCGCCTCGAGCAGGTCGGCGCGCTCCAGGCTGACGTGCTCAGCGACATTGTTCGCGGCTGCGGCCTGGGCGGCCAGGGCCAGGGCCGGGGCAGAGCGGTCCATGGCGAGCACGCTCGAGGCGCCCCCCAGGGCGGCCTGGATGGCGAAGCCGCCGGTGTAGCAGAAGGCGTCCAACACCCGTGCCCCGGAGGCGCAGCGGGCGGCGAAGGCGCGGTGGTCCCGTTGGTCGAAGTACCAGCCGGTCTTCTGGCCGGCGGCGAGGTCGGCCAGGTAGACCGCGCCGTTCTCGGGCAGCTCCACGGGGCCATCGATGGGTGAGCCCAAGACCCGCGGCTCCAGCTCGCCGCGAAGCACGATGGTGCTGGGACAGAGCGTCGCCTCGAGGGCCTGCAGCAGCGGCCCGCGGACAGACCGGGCGGCGATGCCAAGCTCCACCACCAGGGCGTCGCCAAAGCGGTCGCAGATCACGCCGGGGAGGTGGTCCGCGTCGGCGTGGATCAGGCGGTAATACGGCTTCGAAAAGAGGCGCTCCCGCAGGGCCAGGGCGCGCCGCAGCCGCGTGGTGAAGAGCGCCTGGTCCAGCGGGACGCCCGGCTGGTGGGCCCAACAGCGCAGGGCCAGTGGGACCCCCGGCTGGACCGATGCGGTGGCCACCCCGGTCCCGTCGCTGTCCAGGACGTCCACGACGGCGCCCGGCGGCAGCGCGGCGCTGGCATCATCCCAGGCCACCTGGCGCTCGTAGATCCATGGCAGGCCGCGGGCGAGGCCGCCGTGGACCCCTGGGCGTAGGCGTACGGTGGGTCGGTGGGGCATCTGCCTTGCATAGCCGCTGACCGCGCCGGGGTCAGGCCGCGGGAGTCAGCCGGCCCGGATCAGGCGGTCCGCCCGGTCGATCTGGTTGGGGTACAGCGAGCTGGGCACCTTGTCCCGGCCCAGCTTCTCCATGATCAGGTAGCGCGCGCACACGTCCGGCCGGTCGCGACAGTACAGGTTCCTGTAGATCGTGGCCAACGCGGGCAGGTCCGCCAGTGTGCGATGAAACAAGGAACACATCTCGATGTGGGGGCAGGTGCACATGGGGCCGCCGGGGTGGACGTGCTGCTCATCGGCTCGGGCCGGTCCATCGTTGAGCTTGGCGTGCGTCCCTTCTGGTCGACCGTGCTATCCTGCCATCCACAGGGGGCTGCGATGAGCGAAGCCGACATCGTCACCTACTACGAGACCTGCGCGCTGGACTACCGCATCAACTGGCGCCTGGATGCCTGCAAGTGTCTGCACTACGGCTACTGGGACCCCACCACCCGCAGCTTCGACCAGGCTCTGGTGAACACCCACCGGGTCATGGCCATGCGAGCGGGGATCCAGGGTGGTGAGCGGGTGCTGGACGCCGGCTGCGGGGTGGGCGGAGCCGCGCTGTACTTGGCCCGTGAGCACCACTGCAGGGTGGTGGGCATCACCCTGGTACCCTCCCAGGTGGAGCAGGCCATCCGCAATGCCCAGGCCGCGGGCCTGGGAGCTCGGGTGGGTTTCCAGCAGCGGTCCTACCTGGACACGGGGTATTCGCCAGGCAGCTTCGACGTGGTGTGGGCCATCGAGAGCAGCTGCTACGCACCGGACAAGGCGGACTTCTTCCGCGAGGCCCTGCGGCTGCTGCGGCCGGGCGGCCGACTGGTGGTGGCCGACTTCTTCCGCAGCGGCGATCCCATGTCCCCGTCCGAGCGCCGGATGATGGAGCGCTGGGAGGAGTCCTGGGCCATCCCTGCCTACGCCGAGTTCCAGCGCTTCGCCGAGCAAGCCGCCGAGGCTGGCTTCGAGGACGTGGTGCTCAGCGACGACACCTGGGCCGTGAAGCCCTCGGCGCGGCGCCTCTACCAGCGCTTCTGGCCGGGCCTGCTGGTGTCGGCCTGGGCGCGACCCCTGGGTGTCCGCAACAAGCTGCAGACCGACCATGTGTGGAGCGCTCGGTGGCAGTGGAAGCTGCTCGAGAAGGGACTATGGCGCTACGGCTTCCTGTCGGCCACAGCGCCTGGCGCGGACACGGAAGCGACCGCGGACTGACGCAGGCCCTTTCCTGGGCGATCCTGCGGTGTTAGACTCGCGGGTTGTCCTGCTGCTGGAAGGAGCCTTCCATGATCCCCTCTGGCCTCTGTGTGCTCGCGATGGGCGGCAACTCGCTCATCGACCCCCGGGGCCCCCTGGATGTGGAGAACCAGTTCGAGATCGCGCGCAACGCGGTGCGGCCCATCGCCGACCTGCTGGCCCGCGGTGCCCAGCTCGTCATCACCCACGGCAACGGGCCCCAGGTGGGCTTCATGCAGCTTCGCTCCGAGCTGGCGTCCACGCACCTGCACGAGGTCCCCCTCGACTCCCTGGTGGCCGACTCCCAGGGCAGTCTCGGCTACATGATCCAGCTGGCTCTGCGCGAGAGCCTGGCCCGCCGAGGGGCCAGCCGGCCCATCGCCACCATCGTCACCGAGGTCGAGGTCGACCCCCACGATCCGGCCCTGGCCCATCCCACCAAGCCCATCGGCCGGTTCTACACGGTGGTCGAGGCGGAGCGCCTGCGCCGTGAGCGCGGCTGGCAGATGGTCGAGGACTCCCAGCGGGGCTACCGGCGGGTTGTGCCCTCGCCGCTGCCCCTGCGCATCGTGCAGCTGGGCATCGTGCGCGAGCTGGTGCGCGCCGGCGTGGTGGTCATCACCTGCGGCGGCGGCGGCATCCCTGTGGTCCAGGAGGGCCCGGGCCGTGTCCAGGGCATCGAGGCCGTGATCGACAAGGACCACGCCTCGGCGCTGTTGGCCCGCGGGCTCAACGCGCCCAACCTGATCATCACCACCGGCATCGACGTGATCTACAAGGACTTCCTGTCCTACCACCCCAAGCCCTTGCACCGGACCGACCTGGCCGAGCTGCGGGAGATGCAGGCCGATGGCCAGTTCCCTCCCGGCAGCATGGGCCCCAAGGTCCAGGCCGCCATCGACTTCATCGAAGCTGGCGGCGAGCTGGCCATCATCTGTCGCCCCGAGGCCGTGCACGAAGCCCTGGCAGGCCGCGCCGGCACCCGCATCTACCGCACCCTTCCCCCAGAGTCCCAGGACGAATGAGTACCGTGATGAATCCCGACATCTCCGCCACCCTCGCCACCCTCACCGGTCGCAGCCTGCTGCTCACCCAGGACTGGACCCAGCCCGAGCTCGAGGCCCTGCTGGCTGTAGCCACCCGCTTCTACGAGCTGGATCGCGCCGGCGTGCGCGCGCCCCTGTGCCCTCACGAGCTGGCCTACGCCATCTTCTTCGACAACAGCACCCGCACCAAGTCCGCCTGGGCCGGTGCCGCCGCCCGGTTGGGCATGCAGCCGGTGATCGTCGATGGCTCGAGCACCCAGGTGGCCCACGGCGAGACCGCCGAGGAGACCGGCGCCATGCTCGGCATGAACGCCCACGGCCTGGGCGTGCGTCACGACCTGATCCTCGGTGAAGGCAACAGCTTCATGCGGGACATGCTCAAGGGCATCACCGACTACCTGGTGGCCACCGACGACCAGCGCACCGTGCCCATGGTCAACCTGCAGTGCGACATCGACCACCCCACCCAGACCCTGGCCGACCTGCTGTGGCTGCGCCAGAACTTCGGCAGCGATCTTCGCGGCAAGAAGATCGCTGTGTCCTGGGCCTACTCCCCTAGCTACGCCAAGCCCTTGAGCGTGCCCCAGGGGCTGGCCACCCTGCTGTCCCGCCAGGGCGCCGACATCGTGCTCGCGCACCCTGAAGGCTACGAGCTGCTGCCCGAGACCATGGCTGCGGCCAAGGCCAACGCCGCCCAGCACGGTGGTTCCTTCCGCATCACCAACTCCATGGACGACGCGTTCGAGGGCGCCGTGGCGGTCTACCCCAAGTCCTGGGGCCCCTACGATCTGATGATGGAGCGCGTGGCCGCCAACAAGGCGGGCGACAAGGCCCAGATGGGCGACATCGAGCAGCGCTGCCTGGCCAACAACGCCCGGCACCGCGACTGGATCTGCGACGAGCGTCGTATGGGTCTGACCAAGGATGGCTCGGCGCTGTATCTGCACTGCCTGCCCGCGGACATCGGCGACGAGGTCACCCACGGCGTGATGGATCTGCACCGGGTCAACGTGGCCCGCGAGGCCCAGTGGAAGGTCTACGTGATCATGGCCATGCTGGCCGTGGGTAAGGTGGATGGTCTGGCGCAGAAGCTGGCCTCCCTATAGGGATTCCCGGCGTCGGTGGTATGGTTGCGGGGCCAGCCGCGAGGTACGCCATGATCCGCCTGCTCCTCCCTGTCTTCCTCATCGTCTTCGCGTCGGCTTGTGACCTGAAGGGTGGCGTGGGCACCGACACCGACGCCCCGCCCGAGGCCGACACCGACACCGACACTGACACTGACTCCGACAGCGATACGGACGCCGACACCGACACCGACACCGGCGACTGCCTGCCGCAGATCGCGGCAGCGCCCGAGGCGCTGGACTTCGGGGCGGTCTCCCTTGGCTTCTACGCCACCGGCTACGTGGAGGTCCTGAGCGTGGGCTGTGCGGATCTCGCGGTGTCCGGCTTCACCGTGACCGGCAGCGCCGACTTCGACCTACTGACCCACAGCGCCGTCCATACCCTGGCACCGGGCGAGCCCTTCACCATCGCGGTCGGCTACCAGACCTACGAGGCCGAGCAGGACACCGGCGAGCTGACCGTCACCAGCGACGACCCGGACGGCGCGCTGGTGGTGCCCCTGGTGGGTCAGGGGAGCTGACGGCGCGCCGGTAACCCCGGACCCTGCGGCGCAGGGTGGTGACTTGCCGGCGGTTTCGCGGCCATCGACGCCGGTAACCCCGGACCCTGCGGCGCAGGGTGGTGAATTGCCGGCGGTTTCGCGGCCATCGACGCCGGTAACCCCGAACCCTGCGGCGCAGG
>ERZ890953.1797-NODE-1797-length-10222-cov-3.850595_pt1 | contig 10222 bp, 5 predicted proteins | sample MGYA00521264_ERZ890953 | MGnify/ENA primary metagenome ERZ890953 (study PRJEB32303, sample SAMEA104408629) | aquatic metagenome | biome: Brackish water; feature: Chemocline; material: water | place: Baltic Sea | collected 2014-10-26T21:54:00 | depth 200 m ... | reverse complement strand
CTTCGGTAGAGTCCCACCTTGAATCCAGGGGCTCTCTACTGCGAGGATACACCTTGTACCGGGACGGGAAGCCGTTGGCGATCCAGAGCGAAGAGGAACTCTATCGGTTGGCCGGTCTTCCCTTTGTCCCCCCCGAATTGCGTCAGGGGCGTGGGGAGATTTCCCTGGCGTTGCGAGGGGAGTTGCCTGTTCTCGTTGAGTCCACAGACATTCGGGGGGATTTGCACTCGCATTCGGTGTTTTCGGATGGGCGAGACGAGTTGTCGGTGATGGTCCAGGCAGCGGAGCAGCAGGGGCACTCCTATCTGGCCATTACGGATCACACTCAGAATGTGAGGGTCGCCGGGGGATTGGCTCCGTCTCAGGTGCCGTCTTATCTGGAGGCCATCGACCGGGTTCAGCAGAAGCACCCCAATTTTCGTCTCCTTGCGGGTTTGGAGGTGGACATTCTTGCCGATGGTGCTTTGGACATGAGCGATGCGATGCTCGACCGACTGGACATCGTGGTTGCGGCGGTTCACGGTGATTTTGACCAGGGAAGTGAGGAGATGATGGCTCGCTTGCGACGGGGGCTGAGTCACCCACGGGTGAACATTATGGCTCACCCGACCACCCGCATGTTGGGGCAGCGATCTCCTTTGGCGATCGATCCGTTGGAGTTGCTTGATCTCTTGAGCGAGACTGGTGTGGCGGCGGAGTTGAACAGCAACCCTCGTCGTCTGGATCTGGGGCATTCCCTGTTGCCCGAGGCGGTATCGCGGGGCATTCCGGTGGTCATTTCGACGGATGCCCACAGCGGGATTCAAATCAGCAACATTCGATATGGTCTGTGTCAGGCTCGCCGCGGTGGTCTGACCAGTGCCGATGTTCTCAACACGTTGGAGTGGGATGCTCTAAGGACCCGCCTGAACAAAGGGTCCAAACCTCACGATTGATCCACAACCGCTCTTTTGACCAACCAGTATAACTGTTCTCCTTTTCCTCTTGATCAATTCGAAACTCTGCCCTCATAATGAAACTAGGACAAACGTCACGAAAAAATCTGGAGGTAGTACGATGCTGAAAGGGACAGTTAAGTGGTTCAGTGACCTCAAGGGCTATGGCTTCATCGAGGGTCTCAATGGTGGACCCGACATCTTCGTGCATCATACAGCCATTGAAGCCGAGGGATTCCGCTCGTTGCTTGATGGGGAAGAGGTCACGTTCGAGTTGAGCGATGGTCCCAAGGGACCCGCTGCTCAAAAAGTCGTTCGAGTGGCGCTGGAGAAGCTCACCGCGGTGAGTAACTGACCTCTTCGAGAGCCTTCGAAGTTTCTACCGGCCGTGCAGCTAGCTTCGCTGCAGACCCGATTTCCATGGTCATGCCTGATTGTCGTGTGGAGTTGGGCGGTTATTCGTACTTCCCGACGATGACCTGTGCCGGTCTGACCAGTTGGCCGTCAGCCGTGTAGCCGGCTTTGGTGACCATCAACACTCGGTTGTCTTCACTCCTCTTCTTCACCGGTTGTGCCATGAGGGCTTCGTGAAATTCGGGGTCAAAGAGTTCTCCGGTGGGGTCGAAGCGTTTCAATCCGGCCTCTTCCAATCCAGCGACGATCTGGCGATAGACGAGCTTGAATCCTTCCAGAATCGCCTTTGGGTTTCCCCCCTTCTCAGCCTCGTCAATGGAGCGGTGGAGCACATCCAGGGGACCAAACAGTGCGGCGAAAGCTCGGGTCTTGTCTTGGACGAGCTTCCTCTCTCGGTCCCGCTCCAACCGTTCCCGAATACGTTCCAGCTCCCCTTTCTCTCGCCGGTAGGCGTTGAGGGTGCGGTCCAACTGCTCTTCGAGATTCTGGATTCGTCGATTGAGGCGCTCGACCTCCAGGGCGTGGAGAGTCGGATTGGGGGTCTCCTTCGGGCCTTCGCCGCTTTCTTCGGGTTCGGCGAATTCATCCTCTTCGATGTCGTCGAACGCGGCTTCATCGAGGTCTATCCCGGAGTCGCTGTTCTCCGGCTCCGTGTCTCCATCGCCGTCCCCGAAGGTGAGGACGTCCCCGGCTTCCGGTTCGAGAATCTCGCCAGTCTTGGTGGTTCTGTTCTTGTCCGACATCCAATCCCTCTCAGGTCATTCCCGGTTCGTATGCCGTCAGTAAGATAATTGAACGAGGGGACATTGCAAGCCTTTCGGGCTACTCGCCATCTTTCCCTTTCTTCTTATTTCGGAAGTACATTCGAATGGGGGTCCCTTCGAAGCCGTACTTGTCTCGAATTCGGTTGAGCAGATAGCGCTTGTAGGTAGCCGGAATCGACTTGGCTTGATTGACCTGAAAGACGAAGGTTGGCGGCGCCGTGTCGGCTTGTGTTGAGAAGTAGAAGCGGGCGCGGCGATGCTTCACCATGGGAGGGGGATTGCGCTCCACGGCTTCTTCCACGAAGCGGGTGAACTGCGAGGTCGGGATGCGACGCTCCCAGTTCTCCTTGACTCGTTTGATGATAGGAAAGAGGCGGTGAACTCCCTTCCCGGTGAGGGCGCAAGTGAACGCTGTTGGAGCATATTTGAGTGAGGGGAAGGTTTCTTCCACTCTTTTGGTGTAAGCGGCAGCGGTCTTCGTGTCTTTCTCAACCAGATCCCACTTGTTGAAGACGATGATAATGGCTTTGCCTCGATCTTCAGCCAGCTTGGCGATGCGGGCATCTTGTTCCTGCATTCCCAGGAAGCCGTCAACCAGGAGGAGCACTACCTGGGCTCGTTCGATGCTTCGAATACCTCGAACGATGCTGTAGTACTCAACGGAGTCCTTCACCGCCTTTTTCTTGCGCATGCCGGCGGTATCCACCATGAGGTAGCGTTGTCCGTCTTCTGCTTCCCACTGGGTATCCACGGAGTCCCGGGTGGTTCCGGCCATGTCGCTGGTCAAGAGGCGTTCTTTTCCCACGATCCAGTTGATGAGGGTGGACTTGCCCACATTGGGGCGTCCCACAACGGTCAGCCGAATGGTGTCCGGGTCTTCTTGCTGGTGGGGCTCTTCCTCGGGCCAATCTGCCACGATGGCATCCATGAGGGTTGCGACACCATGACCGTGGGTTGCTGTGATGAAGTAGAGTTGTTCGACTCCCAGGGCATAGAACTCGTTGGCGAGGGGCTCCTTTTCAGGGCCGTCGACCTTGTTCACGGCGTAGTAGATATTGCGGTTCCATTTCACCAGCATCCGGTGAATTTCCTCGTCCACGGGGCTGAGTCCAACTTTGAGATCGAGGAGGAATATGGCTGCGTCGGCTTCTTCCAGAGCCATCTCCACCTGGTTCTTCATGATGACAAGCAGTGGGTCTTCGGGGGAGGGGTCGAATCCTCCGGTGTCGATGATATGGAGGGGTCGTCCTTCCCATTCACACCGGCCGTAGATACGGTCCCGTGTGACTCCGGGTCGGTCCTCTACGATGGCCTTTCGAGAGCCGATAAGGCGGTTGAAGAGGGTCGATTTCCCAACGTTGGGACGACCGATGATGGCGACAATTTTGCTCATGCTTCCCACCCGACTTTCTGAATTCCTTTGAGGCTTCGACTCCAGTCTTCGTCCACTCGAACGTGCAGCTCCAGGAAGACTCGGCGCCCGAGGAAGGTTTCGATTTCCTTTCTGGCGGCCCGTCCGACGGACTTAATCATCAGCCCGCCCTTTCCAATGATGATCGACTTCTGGCTCTTTCTTTCCACGTGAATGGAGGCTGCTACGTAGGTGAGGTCCTTGTTGGGGCGTTCCTCCACCAGATCGATGCTGACGGCGACGGCATAGGGAACCTCTTCGTGGGTTCGAAGGAAGACCTGTTCCCGGATGAGCTCGGTGATGACGAAGTTTCGGCTTCGGTTGGTGAGTTGTCCTTTGGGGAAGATGGCGGCCCCTTCTCCCAGGAGTGGTTTGAGTTCAGCCAGGAGCGTCTGGACGCCATCTCCGCGCAGTGCGCTCATGGGGACGACTGCCTGGATGTTCATATTTTCGGTGATGGATTGTGTAATGGGGAGGACGACCTCTTTGGAGACTTTGTCCACCTTGTTTATCACCAGCACCGTGGGTTTGGCAGCGGTGGAGACGCGCTCGAATACCTGCCTGTCGGTGGCATCAAAGGCGTTGCGTTTGGTGTATCGCAGGGCATCCACCATGAGGACCACGACGTCGGCTTCCATGAGGGAGGTGATGGCGGATTCCACCATGAGTTTGTTGAGGCTTCCCCTGGCTTCGTGAATCCCCGGGGTGTCCAGGAAGAGCATTTGGGCATCGGGGAACGTCGCAATTCCCATGATGCGGTTTCGGGTTGTGTTGGGCTTCGGGGTAACGATGGCGAGTTTCTGCCCCATGATTGCGTTGAGGAGGGTGGACTTGCCGGCGTTGGGTCGTCCCACGATGGTGATGAAGCCTGCTTTGAAGACGGCCGGGTTGGCCTGCTTCTTCCTGATGTCTTCCACGATCTGCTCTACCACCTCGTCGGCGTCGATGAGGGTTGTATCGACGATGAGGGCATCATCGGCAGCTTTCAGCGGGGCAACCTCCCGGGTGCTGTCGTCTTCGTCCCGCTGGGTGATCTCCGCAACGATCTGCCGGTAGTTCACGTCTTTCCCCTGGCCGACGAGCTGTTTGTGCCTTCGAGAGGCCCGCTCCTCCAAGGTTGCGGTGACAAAGTACTTGAAGGGAGTTTGTGGAAAAACCACCGTTCCGATGTCCCGCCCCTCGAGAATGCTGCCTGGGCCCTGAGTAGCGAATCGCCGCTGCAGTTCCAGGAGCGCCTCTCTGACCTGGGGGATGGAAGCGACCTTGGAAGCCCCCATTCCAGTTTCCGGATCCCGCAACTCCTGGGTTACGTCCACTTTGTCGAGGTACACCCGGTTCACACCCGCTTCGATGCGAAAGTTCAGCTCCAGTCCTCGTGCCAGTGCGGAGAGCCCTTCCACGTCTTCGAGGGACATCTGCTTGCGCCTGGCCAGGAGGGCTACGGCTCTGTAGATGGCCCCCGTTTCGACATAGGTCAGACCCAGTCTGGTGGCCAGTTTCATTGCTACAGTGCTCTTGCCTACTCCCGCTGGTCCATCCAATGCGATGACCAATTGCGACCCTCTTTCTTCCATGGTGGAAACCCTCTCGTTTCTCCAGGTTGCTCCAAACGACGCGCTAGTATAGTCTAAACCGACGAAGTTGCACAGTGTGGTTGTTGCGGGGAGCCCGGAGAACCGTGTAGCGCCGCAAGGAACTTGCAGGATGATCACGCACCACAAGGAGAATGAGCGATGTTGAGAAGATGGTCTATTTGGGCATTGTTTCTGGTCGGGTTGGTTGCATGCTCGGGGGAGAATCACAACGACTCGAAGGATATCGTCACCGATCTCTCTGGTAGCGACACGATGCTGGATGTCGCCCTGGATGGGGCTGATGGTGTGGAGTCAGACGTGACGGAAGACGTTGCCGGGGTGGATCTCCCCCTGGAAGAGCCGTCCCTTCTTTGGCCCGACGAGTTCGTTCCTCCCCCGGAGACTTCCCAGTTCGTGACCGACAATCCCTGGCTATCGAACTTCTCGCTGTGGTCCTTTGCCTTGAACCCCGGGGACAAGGACCTCTCTTTTCGGGATTTGCCCGATCTGGCCACGGGAAATGGAAGAGTCTTCTCACTGATGGGTTACGCTTTTCCGATGAACACCCTTCACTCCATGATCGGCCCCACCTACGAGAAGGGTGATGGGTTCTTTGGAGACAGTTGGCTTGAGATCACTCGTGGGGTAGGAGGCTCGGTGCTGGGCTGGCAGAAGCAGTGGCTCGGGCGAGTTCGGCAGGGCCCCTTTGTGGTGACGCAATTCGTGAACCCCGTGGTGTCCTTTCACACAATCGATTTCGCCCCCCTTACTACCGACAGAGGATCGCCGCTGATGAGAGCGCTGCTTCGGGTGGTGGTGGTACGAAACACCAGCGCCGACGTGCAATCTGATCTCGTCTTGCGGGTGGGCTTTGACCGCGCTCAGGAAGTGGTTGGTCAGTCGGTGCTGGAGACTCGTACCGGCAAAGAGCGAGTCGTCACATGGATTGGAGCAGGAGCGATGGATGCCATCGCCCAGACCGATTCCCTGCTTCTTCCGGTAGCCGATCTTCCTTCGGGAGAGGAGCGAGTCTACCTCTTGGCCTACGTCATGGATGACGCTGCTGACCAATCGGAAGCTACCCTGGAGGCCTTGGGCGACGGGAGCGCGCTTGTGTCGTTGATGGAGGAGACCCGAGATGAGTGGGTCGACCAGTTGGCACCGGGTGCGGTCATTGAAACCCCCGACCCCCGAGTGAATGACTATCTGGAGGGGGCCAAAGTGATCATCCTCCAGCAGCAGGCGAACACTGGCGCGACATGCCCCATGTCTCAGTACACCGGCATCTGGCTGCGAGACACGGCAGGCCCGGTTCGCTTTTTCTCTCGGTGTGGACTCCTTGAGAAGGCTCGTGCCATGATCGACTACCAGTGGAATGCGGCCAACTTCTACCAGGGGATTCAGAACTCCACCGAAGCTGATCTGGCCTTTGACCCCCTGCCGGAGGTCGCCGACTGGAACGGCATGGCGGGAATGTCCGGGAGGTCCAAGGCAGAGTCTCCCAGCTACATTCCGATCAACTACTACATCTATTGGAAGGCGTCGGGAGTTTCCGACTGGTTGGAGAAGCGGTTCGATTTTCTCCAGTTTGCCCTTCGAGGGCAGCAGTTCAACGACGACAAGCTGTTGCCGTTCAGTGGAGACGAGACCTTCCGGACTGCCATGGCGATGGCCACCGGGTATCCGGTAGACGAGTCCTTCGAAGAGGGTTTCTTGTCCTCCAACTCCTCTTTTCTGTGGGTGGCAGCGGCCGAGCAGATGGCGCAATTCGCCGGTTTTCTGGGGGATGCCGAGGGAGAGGCCCACTGGTCCGACGGGGCTGCGGAGGTTCGCCAGGCTGCGGATTCCACCTACCTGGACGAAAACGGGATGTACCGTCCCTACTTCATCGAGGCGGACGGCTCCCTGGCGGCCGCCGGGTTTGAGGATGTCAACACCAAGCCGACCTGGACGGGCTATCTGGACCCGTTGTCCGAGGCTGCTGCCGCTCACCTCGTGGCCACCATCAACAATCTGGGTGGTGAGGATGGGATTCTGGTGTCTCCTCTTCCCGATGCGTACAAGAATTACATGGGATTGCCGGTGGCGGAGGGGGTGTACACGGGCATGTCTCCGGGGTACTTCCTGGCCAACTTGGCGCTGGCTTTCCACCCCGTGGGAACCCTTGCTTTCAACGCCCTGGAGAAGCACTTGACGGCCACGGGAACGACTCCGGAATACGAGATTCTGGACAACTTCACCCCCTTGCAGATCATCTACGACCCCACCGGTGGCGTTGGGGACTACACCGCCCGCTACCGTCCCTGGGAAGGGGGGATTCTGGCGGATGCCGCTTGGGAGTTCCTGTTGGGTTTCCGCCCCGACGCCCCTGCCGGACGATTCAAGCTGTCCCCCTACCTGCCCAACGGTTGGAGTTGGCTTAATGCGAAGGGGCTTCGCATCGGAGAGGCTCGGGTAGATCTGTCCATCGAGGTGCGGGACACCGAGTATTTGATTGTCCTTGAGTCGGACTCCACCGATGTTGTCGAACTGGACCTTCGTGTTCCCTTTGTTCCTGATGGTCAAGGCCCTGTGAATGGACGGATGATCTTTGCCCCGGGCATCTCTGCTACGGTGAATGGAGAGGCTGTTGATTTGGATGTGGAGACTTTGAATTGGGGAACCCAGCTTGTTTCGCTGCCCATGTTGGAGCTTGCGTCGGGGGTTCCCGTTGAGATCGTGTTGACTCGCTGATTTCTACCGAACGACTCGGGTCGTCTTCCCGGGTTCGACCTCTACGTCTACTGCTTCCACCTTCCCCATTTGCCGAAACTCCAGCAGGTGTTTCCCTGCCTTGACTCGCAACGTCACTGGAGTGTCCCCTTTGTGTTCGCCGTCGATGTAGACGTCGCCGTAGGGTTTCTTCTGGGCGAAGATGAAGCCGTACCCTTCCATGGCCGCCTCTTCATTCTGCTTCTTGTTGCCGTTTTTGGAGTGGCGGGTGCGGTCCGGCTGCAAGTCCACGAGGAGCTTGTTGAGCCCTTCGTGCAGGGTCACCTTCCGGGTTTCTGTTTCGTAGCCCCCTTTGGATACTCGAATGTCCACCACATCTCCGGCGGTGGCGACGAAGGCAAACAACCGCTGTTTCGGCCCCGACCGACGCAGGGTTCGGCCGTTGATTTCCACTCGAGCCTTCTGCGGTGAGACGCGAAGCTCCACTTCGGCTCGGCGGCGAAGTTGCAGTTTGACTGTGGCTCCTTCCTGGACTTCGATGTTTTGGTCCAGCGCCATGTATTCGGCTCGACGGCCTTGCACGGAGACGAGGTCCCCGGGCTTTGCACCGGGAAGAAGTACTTTCCCCGGCTTGCGCTTTTTCCCGGCGACTCGAAGTACGGCGTCTTTCGGGGAGATCTCGAAGAACATGGAGATCCCATCTGCTGTGGCCTCTTCTTTTGGATCTTTCTTTTCGAGGAGACGTTCGTGCTGGGAGAGAATCGCGGGCTCCTCTTCTTCAGCGGTTGAATCGGTGGGGGTCGGGGGAATGGTCACGATCTCCGGTGGGTGATGTTCTTCTGTCTTTGTGGGTGGGGTGGGTTCTGCCACTGGAAGGAACTCGATGGTGTCGTCATCGCCCACTTGGGCAACGAAGTCCAGATCCTCGACTGCGGCATCCGGCGTAACGGCGACCGGTTCATCGTCCTCTTCCATTTCTTCGTCGTCGTCCACCAAGAGCCCTTCGACCCGTTGGGGTTGCGACGAAGCGTCTGGGTTGTCTGGGGAGGTTGCCACTGCCTCGACATCGTGATTTTCCGGCTTCTTCGGGGCGTAGAGGGGGCGTTCCCCGTTGCCGTCATTATCCTTTTCGGTTTGTTCACTGGGGCCCGATTCGTGTTTGGCGTCGGCTGTCAGGGTAGGGCTCTTGCTGGGATTCTTGTCTTGCAACAATCGGCTTGTCAGGGTCACACCGAACGCCACGGCAATGACGATGAGCAGCACACCCAGGGCAATGCTGGCGATTTTTCTTGTTCTGGCCACCTTCTCCTTTGGGTCGAAGGTAGCGATGGGCCCTGAGGGGGCTTGTGTCATGGGGGTTGTGAGGACGAATTCCGGAACCGTGTCCTCCACAGGCTTGGCCCGGGTAGCGTCCATGTCGCTCACCGCCTGGGGGCTACCTCCCCCTTTGGTCACCGGCGGCTCTCGTCTTTGAGGAGGACGGAGGGGATCAGGGAGTTCGTCTCCCAGGACGCTGTCGAGATCAGCATTTCCCTGCGGTGGTGCCAGGGCCATCTCTTCTTCTGAGAGGTCGAGGTGTTCTCCTTGCCACAGCTTCTCCATGTCTTCCGGGAAGAGGTCGTAGAGGAGGCGGGAGACCTTGTCGATGTCTGGATAGCTCCCGGTTTTCACGAGAAACTCGGTGAGATCTTCGTAGAACGCAAGCATTGTGGGGTAGCGATCTTCCCGTTCTCGTTGCAGGGCTCTCAGGACGATGGGGGAGAGCTTTTGAGGAACCTCGGCGTTCACGGTGTGCGGTGGCGGGACGCGGGTTTTCAGCAGTTTGGTGACTGTTTCGGCGTCATTTTCCCCTCGAAAGAGGCGTTGGCCGGTGAGCATCTCCCACAGGACGACTCCCAGGGAGAAGATGTCGCTACGGTGGTCGATGGGTCGTCCCAGAGCTTGTTCCGGGGACATGTAGCCGAATTTTCCTTTGACGGTTCCCACCTGGGTGTTGGCGGATCGCTTTGATGCTCGGGCGATACCGAAGTCCACCAATTTCACCCCTCCATCGTGGCTTACCATGATGTTCTGGGGGCTGACGTCCCGGTGGACGATGTTCAGAGGGCGGCTTGATTCCCGTCGGGTATGGACATAATAGAGCCCCTTTGCGACCTCCAGGGCGATGAAGCTGGCGATTGGATAGGGCAATGCCTGGCCTCTCTCCGCCAGGCTCCCCAGGATGTTTCTGAGGTCCTTTCCCTCCACGAATTCCATCGCAATATAGGGGGTGTCGTCGATGACGTCGAATTCATAAATCTGTGCGATGTTGGCGTGGTTCAATCGAGCGGCAATGGAGGCTTCGTCGATGAACATCCGTCGAAAGTCTGCATCATCGGCATAGGACGGCAGGATCTTCTTGATGGCCACGAC
>ERZ890953.1796-NODE-1796-length-10222-cov-4.687322_pt1 | contig 10222 bp, 6 predicted proteins | sample MGYA00521264_ERZ890953 | MGnify/ENA primary metagenome ERZ890953 (study PRJEB32303, sample SAMEA104408629) | aquatic metagenome | biome: Brackish water; feature: Chemocline; material: water | place: Baltic Sea | collected 2014-10-26T21:54:00 | depth 200 m ... | reverse complement strand
GTGGCGTCTCGTCCACAGTCTGGTCCAAGGCCAATAATCTGGTCATCGGACCGGAGTGGCACAAAGCGACGGTGCCCTTGCTGCAGTACACTGGCAAGAGCGTCAAGCTGCTCTTTGACTTCGAAACTGCGGGCACTCAGCAATCAGGTGGCAAGGGCGTTCTCATCGACGACATTGCCATCACCGCGGCCTGCGCACCATAGGCTCGACAAAGTACGGAAGATTACTGCATTTTTTCTCTTGTTCAGCCCCCCCCAACATTGGTACACTAGGCCCCACGGCGGCACTCTGGCCAGCGCGGCCAGCAGTCTCTGACTGCGCCTTGCGGGGGAAGAAATGCTAAGGAAGACAGCTGCAATGCTAGTCAAGTTGCGGACCTTGCTGATCATGGGGGTCCTGGTCCTGGCGCTCTCTGCGCTGAACTTCTTCATGGGTTGCGATCTCGACAAGGAAGATCCCAAGCCCCTTTACGGCGTTCCTCCCGACGGCCTCCAACAGGACATGGATTCCCAACTGGACGTCTACGTCGACGAGAAGGGCCTGGATCAGATGCGGGCTTACTATGGACCAGTGCCCATGGACGTTGACCAGCCCGACGAGATGGACAAAGACGTGGCCGAAGAGATCCAGGTCCGCCCCCTCTACGGCGTGCAGGTTGACACGATCGAAGAGATTCCCGATGTGGTCGCCGAAGACCAGCCCATGGTCTACTACGGGCCAATGCCCGTTGACGTCATTGATGATGTAATGCCGGTGCCTGACGATGCCATGCAGGCGTGGTACGGCCCGCAGCAAATCGACCTCACCGAATCCACCGATGCCATCGGCGACCACGTAGATGAAGATGCGGTGTCGAAAGATGCCATGTTCTACTACGGCCCGGTTCCCTACTACGGTGCCCAGGAAGCCCCCAAGTAACCCCCTCGCCCCCAAACCTCCTGCCACAAGCTTGGTTTTCCTAGAAACCCCCGGCGGCAAGCTGTACCATCGCTGCCAAAGAGCGAACTCGCGGAGGTTCTCCATCGTGGCGATTCGAAAAAAGATCCAAAACTATCTGCTCTGGCAGAAGCACAAGCTGCGAATCAATGAACTGACACGGACCCACCCGCTCCAGTATCTCTTTCTGGAGGTTACCAGGAAGTGCAACCTGGCCTGCCTCTACTGCGGCAGTAGCTGCACTGGCAAGGCCCCCGGCTCAGAGATGGCCGTGGCCGAGTGGAAGGAACTTGTGCAACAGGTTGCGGGACAGTTTGATGCCCGCAAGATCATGGTTGCCGTTACCGGCGGCGAGCCCCTCATCAAAGAAGGGATCTTTGACCTCTTCGAAGAGCTGAAGAAGCAGGGGTTCCGCTACGGCATGGTCTCCAACGCCAAAGTCCTGGACGCCGCCGCGGCCCGGGCCCTGGTGAAGGCGGGTATGGGCTCAATTTCCCTCTCCATGGATGCCCTGCCAGAGGTCAATGACAAGCTGCGGGGACGGGGTATCTCGAAGAAGGTGGAAGAAGCCATCGGCCATCTTCGGGAGGCCGGCTTCAAGGGCAAGCTGGAAATCATTTCCACCATCACCCGCCCCGCCATTGCCCATCTTGACGACATGCGCCGCTATGTCGCCAGCCTGCGCGTGCCCCTCTGGCGAGTGGCCCCGGTAATGCCCATCGGTCGCGCCGCTGAGCACCCAGAACTGATCCCCACCGCCGAGGATATCCGCTATATGCTCGAGTGGATCAAACAAGCCCGGCCCGATGGCATGGTCCCCTCGCCCGAATTCAGCGAGGAGGGCTTCGTCGGTTATCGGTTCGAGGGCGGAGTAAGGCCGTACCTCTGTCAGTGCAGGGCGGGCATCACGGTGGGCGGAATCCGCTTCGACGGACGCATTGGGGCCTGCCCCGAGTTGTCCGATGCCTTTGACCAGGGCGACATTCACAATGATGATTTCAAGGCTGTGTGGGACGAGCGGTACGAAGTCTTCCGCAACCGCAGCTGGGCCCGCAAGGGACCCTGCAAAGGGTGCCGCTTCTGGGATGTGTGCAAGGGCGGTGCGCTGCACCTCTACGAGGACACCCAGTCACCATTCCTGCGCTGCCTCTACAAGATGTGCAAGGAAACCGACGGGCTGCCGCTGGCGCCGCCACCAGTTCAGGAGATTACCGAGCAGGCCATTGACCCGGAGTTGCAATAGCACTTCTCGCTACTTCAACACCCGCTGCACCGCCGCGACGACAGCTGGAACATTCATGCCGAGCCTGTCCATCACCTCCGGCCCCGGGGCAGATGCCCCGAACCGGTCGATGCCCACGGCCGTGCCGCCATCGCCAAGCCACCGCTCCCAGCCAAAGGTGATTCCCGCCTCGACGGAAACGCGTGCAGTCACCGCAGGGGGAATGACGGAATCACGGTAGCTCTTATCCTGGGCCATGAAGAGCTCCCAGGAGGGCATGGAAATAACGTTGGTATGGATACCATTGCCCGCCAGTTCCTGCTGCGCCGAGAGGGCCAGTTGCACCTCGGAGCCGGTGGCGATGAGCAGCGCGTCCGGGTCACCGTCCCACGAGCGACTGATGACGTAGGCGCCTCGGGCAACGCCTGCCTCATCGGCCCCTGCTAGCACGGGCAAGCCCTGACGGGTCAGCACCAGTCCCACCGGGCCAGAGGTGATCTTCAAGGCCACCTTCCAGGCAGCAGCAGTCTCATTGGCATCGGCCGGACGCAGAATCACGAGATTGGGAATCGCCCGTAACGCCATCAGATGCTCAACGGGCTGATGGGTGGGGCCATCCTCCCCCACTGCTACTGAGTCGTGGGTCCAAACGTAGGTCACGGGCAGATGGGTCATTGCCGCCAACCGAATGGCCGGGCGCATGTAGTCCGAGAAGACAAAGAAGGTAGAGACGAAGTTGCGCAAGCCACCGTGATAGGCAATGCCGTTGGCGATGGCCGTCATGGCGTGTTCGCGGATACCATAGTGGATGTTGCGACCGCGCCCGGTTCGGCCGTCGAACCCGGTCTCGTCCTGCAGCCGGGTCTGGGTGGAGGTGCCAATGTCAGCATCGCCCCCCACGAGCCAGGGAATCTTCTTTGCCAGATGGTTGAGCACCTCCCCTCCAGCCGCACGGGTGGCAATGGACTTGCCGGATTCCCAGACGGGCAATCCCTGGTCCCATCCCTCGGGCAACCCGCCGGCCTGAAGCAAATCCCACTGTTCGGCCAGTGCCGGATGGGCCTGGCGATAGGCCCCCAGGCACTCTTCCCACGCCACAACCAGCTTCTCGCCCTGCTCAACGGCACCTCGAAAATGGCTACCGACAGATTCCGGGATGTAGAAATGCTGGTCAGGATCCCAGCCCAGGTTCTCTTTGACAATCCGAACCCCGGCGGGCCCAAAGGGGGCCCCGTGGGCTGCGGAGGTTCCAGCCTTGGTGGAGGCAAAGCCGATGGTCGTTTTCACGACGATTAGCGAGGGCCTGTCCTGGACCGATTTCGCCGTGGCAATGGCCGCATCGAGAGCCTCAACGTCGTGGTCGCCATCCTCTACCCTCTGGACATGCCAGCCCTGTCCCTGGAAGCGGGTCTCGACGTCCTCCGAAAAGGCCAGGTTCGCCGGTCCATCGAGGGTTACGTCGTTGGCATCATAGAGGACGACCAGCCGCCCGAGGCCCAGATGGCCAGCCAGAGATGCCGCCTCCATGGCAACGCCTTCCATGACGCAACCGTCGCCGACAAGGGAGTATGTGAAGTGATCAACCACCGAGTAACCGGGACGATTGAAGTAGTGCGCCAGGAAGCGCTCCGCAATCGCCATCCCCACGGCGTTGCAGAGGCCCTGCCCCAAAGGCCCGGTGGTGGCCTCTACGCCGGCCGTCAGATCGTACTCGGGATGGCCCGGCGTCAGGCTCTGCCATTGTCGGAATCGCTTGAGCTGGTCCAGGGGCAGGTCGTACCCCGTCAGATGGAGCAGAGCGTAGAGCAGAGAACTGCCGTGACCGGCCGACAGTACGAAGCGGTCACGATTGGGCCACTTGGGCTGCAATGGCGCATGGTTGAGATGGCCCTGCCACAACGCGTAAGCCATGGGGGCAGCCCCCAGGGGTAAACCCGGGTGACCCGAATTGGCCTGCTGGATGGTGTCAACTGCCAGGGTGCGCAGAGTGTTGACGCTAAGCTTGTCGAGGTCATTGCGAGCGATTGGCATATGATTTCCGGTCCTCGTGGTTCGGGCCGCAGCGGCGGCCACGGATTGACAGAAGCCTTTTTGGCGGGCGCATTATAGCAAAACCTTTTGAGAGTTGAAGGAGAATCCACGGATGTTGAGAATCCCACGCACCGAGGGGTTGCTTTGGGTCCGTGAATTGCTTATCCGCACTCACCGGTCTTGTCGGAGCAACAGGAGGTCACCCAGCAGTTCCAGTCACAATCGCAGCCGAGGCCTGAGGTGCCCGGGAACTCCTCGCCGCAGTGACCGGCACAGGTGGCGACGTTGCAGTCATCCCGGGCATCGTTGCAGCAGTCTCCCGAGATGGGACAGTACGTATCGCACCAGCAGTTGCCGCCGGATGACCCGCACTCCTGCTGCTCGCAGGAGTTGCAGCCGTAACCACAAGCACCACAAGCACTGGCGGAGTTGCTCCCGGGGCAACAGTCCCCGGACGCGGCACAGAGCGAATCGCAATAGCATCCGCCCTCACCCTTGCTGCCACACACGTTGCTTCCACCACAGGAGCCCCACGAACAACTGTTGCTGCAAACCTTGGCCTTGCAACCGTCGCAGGCCTCCTTGGCGCCAGGAGAGCACACGCCTTCATTGTAGCAGCCGGAAAGCTTGGTCCACGAGCAGGAGTTGCTGCACGAATACTTGAGGTCCCCACACTTGCCGCAGGAGCCATCGTACTTGGTGGAACCGGGAGAGCAGGTCCCCTGGCCACTACAGGTTGATTTGGACCAGGTACAGGAATTGGAGCAACTCCACTGCTGGCTACCGCAGTTACCGCAAGTACCCTCATATTTGGTTGAGCCGGCCGAGCAGACACCCTCGCCTTCACAGCCGATATATGACCAGGTACAGGAGTTGGTGCATTGGTACTTCTTCTTGCCGCAATTGCCGCAGCTGCCCTCAAGCTTGGTCTCGCCGGGATTGCAGGAGCCCTGGTTGATACATCCGCTGTACTCCCAGTAACACGAGTTGGAGCAGGTGTACTGTGACTGGCCGCACTTGTCGCAGGTGCCATCGGTCTTCTTCTGGCCGGAGGCGCAAACGCCCTGCCCCTCGCAATTGCCCCATGACCCCCATGAGCAGTTGTTGTTGCACGTCGCCCATTGGGTGCCACAGTTACCGCATTTCTGGTCCTTCTGAATACCCAGGACACAGGAAAAGTTCTCGTCAACCGAGCCACTGCAGTTGTCGTCCTGCCCGTTGCACTGCTCTGCCGGGGCGGCGGGGCACTGCTGGAGGCACATATTCTCCATCTGGCAGTTGTCGTAGTTCTTGCAGAGCTTGGGTACCATGGCAGAGCAGGACCCCCAGACCCCACCGTTGCAGGTCCGATTGCCGTTTCCACAGTCAGTGAAGCAGGACTCTGAGAAGCCATCCACCACGCCATCACAGTCGTTGTCTTTGGCGTCACAACCCTCGTCCTGGGGGAAGACAGTCTGGATACAAACCGGCGCGCCATTCTGGCATTCCAGCACCCCAGTCTTGCATTCACCCTTGAGCCCGGCCACGGAGCAGGGCCCACCGCCACCCGGATTGCCGTTATCCACCTGGCCGTCGCAGTCGTTGTCCTTGTTGTCGCAGACTTCAGAATACTGCCCCGGCTGAATGTTCGGGACACACTGAATGGCCCCGGTAATGCATTTGGTCAAACCGTTCTCGCAGAGTCCGGGCAACCCTGAATTGCAGGGCTGATTGATGCCCGAGGGATTCTCGTCCGTCTCCCCGTCACAGTCGTCATCAATGCCGTTGCACTCCTCCACCTTGACGGCAAACTCACAGCCATCGATGGCAACGCCGTTGCAATCCTTGAAGCCGGGCTTGCATGCCGGGATTACGCACTGGCCCGCTTCACACTTCTGGAACGCAACATCGGCAAGTTCGCAGGCGTTGCCACAGAACCCGCAGTTCTTCGCATCGGTGTTGGTATCGGTACACTGACCAGTGCCGCAGTCCTGCAAATTCGGCTGGTCGGGCGGACAGATGCAGCCGCCGCCAAGGCAGACCTTGGGCGGCATGCAGTTGTTGGGGAACTCATCGATCTCGCCGTTGCAGTTGTTATCCGCCAGATCGCAGAGTTCGCTGGCCGAGGTCTTCTCGCATTCGCAGCCGTCGAAGTCCATGCCGTTGACATTCACCCAGGGCGACTGGCAGTTGAGGACACCGCACATCCCCTCCTCGCATTTGTACTGCTGGACATGTTCCCAGGCAAGGTCGGCGCAGCTGTTGTCACAGAAACCGCAGTGCTTGGCGTTGGTATAGACGTCGATGCACTGATTATCCACGCACTCCTGGAGGTTGGGCTGATCCAGGGGGCAGGAACAGAAACCGAACTCGCAGATCTTTGGGGCCGGACAGTCAGTCAACGGGGCCTCGTCCACGTCGCCATTGCAGTTATTGTCCACGAGGTCGCACATCTCGGCCCCCGTGGTCTTCTCACACTCACAACCGTCCCAAGGCGTCTCATTGACATCAAAGAAGCCGGCGTCGCACCCAAGAACCGTGCACTGACTGGCGGCGCAACCGTACTGCTTGACCCCGGGCCATTCATTGGTGGCGCAATCGTTCCCGCACCAGCCGCAATGCAGCGGGTCAGTCGTTATATCCCGGCAGCCGTCCGCCCCGCAGTCGAGAATATTCGGGTCATCTTTCGGGCACTGGCAAAAGCAATTGACGCACTGCTTGGGCGGGGCACAGTCGGCCAGAGGCAGCTCGTCAAACTCACCGTCGCAGTCATCATCCACGCAGTTGCACTTCTCCTGCTCAATGGTCCACTCACAACCGTCGGACCAGATCTCGTTGCAGTCGGCGAACCCATTCTTGCAACCCAACGGGATGCAGTTGCCACCCTCGCAGCCGTGCACTGCGGTCTCGGGCAGAGCGCACTTGTTGCCGCAGAAGCCACAGTTGTTGGGGTCTTCAAAGTAGTTGAGGAGTGGCACGCAGATGCCATTGCAATAGTCGCAGCCTGCGGAGCAATCGCAAACGCCTTCATTGCACGTGCCGACACAATCACCCTGCACGGGGCAAGCCTCCTCGCTCTCGTCCACGGCACCGTCACAGTCGTTGTCTATGCCGTCACAAAGCTCCGGCAGGATCTCACATTCGCAACCGCCCTCGTAGACTCCGTCGAAGTTCTCCCAGCCAGCCTGGCATTTGGCGATCTTGCATTGACCGGCCTGGCAGAGATAGGTCTCCACGTTGTCCTCGTCGCACGGCTTGGCACAGCCTCCACAGTGAGCAACATCCGTCTTGGTGTCGACGCATTGGCCGTCACCGCAATCTGTGAGCCCTTCCGGGCAGATGCAATCGCAATCCATACCGGCGCAAAGACAGATCTTGCCGTTCTCGCAGATGTCCGCATCTTCATCGATGAGGCCGTCACACTCGTTGTCCAGACCGTCACAGACCTCCTTCATGGGCTCTACCGCGTCGCATACAGAGAGACCGCCGTCACCGCAAAAGCGATCGCCAGGGCACTTGCCAAAGGTATTCTGGACGTAGCAATCCGTGCTCGCCTGGGTGGCAATGGCCGCCTTGGAACATTCGCAAGTGCCGTCTTCAGCCTGGCACTGCTTCTTCAAGCCATTCTTGGTCTCAGCATCCTGGCAGAGATAGCCCTCAGGACAATCATGGTCAGTTTCGCAGTGGTGGCCGCAGAAGCTGCCGTCGGCCCCCTTGTCGATGCAGAAGTTCTGCGGAGCCAGGCCGGCCTGCTGGCAGACATCATTGCTGGTGCAAGGTCGGCACAGCTCTACCCACTTGGGGATGCAGACGTACTCGCAATCGGGGCAGGTCCCAGGCATCACCGAGCACTCAAACCCGGCAGGGCACTCGTCTTCGCATGGCATGGTGCAGATCTTGCCGTCCTTGGAATCAATGCACCAACCTACCGCACAGTCTCCATTGGACTGGCAAGGACAGCCAAAGGGCAGCGGCGCTTCGTCACACTGCGGCTTCTCGTCCAGTGGTGTCGTGTCATGCGGACCCAGGTCAATCTCGGAGAGCAGGCTGTCGACCACGGGCACATCGGGAATGACGAAGATGACTTCTTTTCCTCCGTCCCCCTTGATGAGGTCTGAGGGACCGCGCACTTCATAGCCACTCAAATCGACATTGCCCGTGTCCTCCGGCACCCCGTCGGCCACCGTCGTCGAACCGCTACTGCATCCCGTCCAAAGCACGCAGGCCAGACCTGCCACCAATACCGCCTTGAGTAGTCTCATGGAGTCTCCCGTGCGGCGCGTGTGCGCCATGCGTGACGTATTGTAAAGAAGAGCTGGTGCGTGATCAACTAAAGAGCCAAAAAACATGCGACGCCCGACCGCTACCTTGCTCTGGTCAATTCGATCATGGAGCGCTCCAGATCATCAGTCTCGGCACGATGAACCTTGCACCCCCGGCGGGAACAGAAGAGCACATCACCGCCCACACTGAGGTGAAGCATGGCCAGGGAGGCAGTGCAGACGTCGCAGGGTGAATCAGTGATGATGGACCGTTCGCAATGGGGGCAGAGCAATTCGGTGAAGTCGCCGGCCACTACGGGGCACTTCGACGCGTACCGGAAACTACCGTAGATGGAACTCAGCAATAGAGGGGTTCGCTCCCCAAGATAATTCAGGGTCAACGAGATTGCGGCATAACCATCAATCAGTTGCCCTTCGTCCATGAGGTTGGAACCACAATGGGGGCATTGGACCGAAACTGGGAACATATTCATCCTCGCCGTACGCAGGACAGCGTTGAAAGGTAGCAAGTCCAGGCGACGCTGTAAACCTATTGTTGCACAAGGGGACAATTACTCACTCTTGCCCCGGCCGGGACAGGCTGCTAGACTCAGAGCGATTCAAACTGCCCCCATGGAGACTATTGATGAACCGATTGGTCCGCTTTGCTCTGCTGGTGCTCATCCTCATCTGCCTGCCCGTCACCTACGTGGGGGCTCAGGATGCACCTGACACCAGCACCCAGGAAGGCCCAGCGCTCCCTTCCGTTGAAGAGACCCTCGCCAACTTCTCGGCCACTTTCGGCATGTACGTTGCCGTCCAAACGGGCTTCGGACTCGAGCCCGGGGATGGCCTCGACCCGGCAACCTTGCAATCCGCATTGGCAGGGCAACTGGGCGACTCCATGGATGAATTGGCGGTGATCACGGGCAGTGCCAGTACGCCGTACCAATGTCTGGCCGACATCACTAGCAGCCCCCCGTTGGCAGCACACCTCTCCGCGATCGCCCAACGCCAGCCCGACCCGGGCTACCTTGCCGAGTATCTCTCAACCTTTTGCAGCGCCCGGATCTCCGACCCCTACGAGCAGGGAAAGGTGCCGATGTTGCAGGCCAAGATAACTGAACGCCGCGGCGATCTTGTTGTGGACAAGGGGAAGATCTGGCTGGAGGCCGACGAAGGCGCCGCGGGCCATGGCAATGGCCATGTGGACGAGCAGGAGTGGTTTGAGATCAAAGTGGGTATCACCAACCGCTCGACTACGACTCCCTATCTGAGCACTTCCGCTTCTCTGGTCCTGCTGGATGGCAAGGGCCAGCAGTGTCCCCTGCCCTACCCCAGCGCTGCGCCCCCCGGTCCTCGTCCGCCAGAGATTTGCACCGCCGCCCTCGTCCTCTCCGAGAAGCTCTCGGTGCCGGAGTTGAGCCCGGGTGAACAGACCACCGTCGGGCCCTTCAAGGTTGCCCTCCATCCTCTGCGCAAAGGGCCTTTCACCCTGAACTTCGCACTGGCAGTGCAGAGCTCCTCGGGCGGTGCCGCCAGCACGCGGTTCGAAGTGCCAGTTTCGGCCCTGCCCTCCCTGGAACTCTCGGCCCTGACCGTGGATGACGATACCACCGGGCAATCCCGGGGCAACGGCGATGGCAGAGTTGAGCCTGGGGAAACCGTAGAATTGCGCGGACACCTGAAACTGGACCGTCAGGCCAATCTCTCAATGATTGCCATCAGCGCCAGGCAGTTCGTTTCCTTCCTCAAAGCAAGTATTTGACACTCAATTGAATGCACTGTAAGA
>ERZ890953.1795-NODE-1795-length-10224-cov-4.618055_pt1 | contig 10224 bp, 7 predicted proteins | sample MGYA00521264_ERZ890953 | MGnify/ENA primary metagenome ERZ890953 (study PRJEB32303, sample SAMEA104408629) | aquatic metagenome | biome: Brackish water; feature: Chemocline; material: water | place: Baltic Sea | collected 2014-10-26T21:54:00 | depth 200 m ... | reverse complement strand
CGGTAGGGCGTAATCCGGATCACGCCGTACTCGGGGTCATTCGGGCCTTCGAAGACGTTTTCCAGGTGCGGGTCCCAGAAGGATTCGCGCGCGGCCCGATCGGTGGTGAACTCGGCCAGGCCCTGGACCTGCAGAAACGTGTCCACGTTTCTTGGGTCCATTACGCCGCAAGTCAGGTGCACCTCGGGGTTCTTTTGGATCTGCGCGACCTTTCTGGAGTTTACACGCGTGGCAATGCGAAGGATCAGGTCATTGTCGGCCCGGGGAATAACGTAACGCACCCAGGGCTTGCCGTCCTCGGAAACAGTGGCCAAGGAAGCCAGGTGCGCAGGACGAGTGATGGCGAGAATTCGCTGCCGGATGTCATTCATAGATGACGTATTCTCCAATTTCATATCTCCTTTCATATTCATCATACCGGGCATCTGAAACGCTCAATGCGGATTCTTTGTAAAAACAGAACGTTCTTTCCAGGGAGGGGGGCTTTATTCAATCCGCTAATTCGGGGTGCGGAAAAACAAGGAGCTGTCGGAAATACAATAAACATCAACACAAGACAGAACATTAGGACTCGAAAGGTATTGCCCAGGTCCACACTTTTTTTATTCAGTCTTTTTCTCTGGATCACTTTCTGCCTCGGAATCAGCGGTTTCTCGGAACTCATGGTAAAGGTACCCTAAATTGATCCCGTCTTTAAATACTCCAGTTGTTCTTTTATGATGTTGGGGATATTCATATGGCTCTCCATCATTTTCACGTGAACATTTGTACAAAAACAGCATGATTTGTCAAGTGACAAGAATTCCATATAGAGTTTCCAATTCAGTCCCACGGCGAGATTCGCAAGGTTAAATGGCCACCCTGCTCCTCCAGCTTTTCATTTTCTACCTTAAGTTCGTTGATTTTCCCTCTCATTCGATATACTTTTCCTGTGGACTGTTGAGCGCACTTGAAAACCTGCTCTCAGGAAAATGAACCTCCCCACCTTTCTACGAAAAGGAGAATGTGGTTGTGAAATTACTTCGTGTTGACATGAAAACTGAAAAGGTTGTTTCAACAGACCTTCCAAAAGAGTGGTTTGCCATTGGCGGCAGCGGATTGATTGCCAAGATAATGAATGCTGAGGTCCCTCCCGTGACAGACCCTTTGGGTCCTGACAATAAATTCATTATTGCCTGTGGCCCCCTGGCGGGAACAAGGGCGCCACAACTCGGGCGTATTTCGGTTGGCGCCAAAAGTCCCTTAACATTGGGAATTAAGGAGGCCAACGCAGGGGGGCCCGCGGGCCAATATATGGACCGATTGGGAATCAGGGGCATTATTGTGGAAAGTGCTGCAGCACAGGAAAAAATGTTTTACCTCAGGATTTCCGCAAAAGAGGTGACCCTTGTACCTGCCAACGAATTTCAAGGACTGAAAAACTACGAATTAGTCAAGCGACTTCATTTAAAATACGGCAAGAAAGTGGCCATCGTCTGTACAGGCATTGCCGGTGAGAGGAAATACAAAGGGGCCTCCGTATCGTTCACGGATGTCTTTGGGGATCCGTCTCGCAATGCAGCAAGAGGCGGGTTGGGTGCGGTGATGGGGGCAAAGGGTCTCAAGGCCATTGTCCTGGATCCGTCCGGCACTCCACCAGTCAGCATCGTCGACAGCGGCCGTTTTAAAAGAACAGTTACATCGTGGATTGATATCCTTTCACACGACATCAGCTGCGCGCTGTATTCAAAATTCGGCACCCCTTTTGCTGTTGCCAATTCGGCCAATCAGGGCACTCTGCCTACCAATAACTACCGATCGGGCAGACCCCACGACTTTTATAAAGTCAGCGGTGAAGCCATCCAGGAAAATCTGTTTAAACGAGGGGGCAAAATGCACGGATGTATGCCGGGTTGTGCGGTCAAATGTTCCATTATCTACCCGGATGCACAAGGCAATCGCCTTGCCTCGGCCTATGAATATGAGACCATTGCCATGCTGGGCACGAATCTGGGAATCATGGATCTGGATGCGATCGGAAGACTGAAATACCTATGCGACGACCTGGGCGTTGATGCCATTGAAATCGGATCCTGCCTCGGTGTGGCTGCCGATGCAGGCAAAATGGAAATGGGTAATCCGGAGTCCGCGGAAAAGCTTCTGATGGAAATAGAACAGGGCACCGCCTTAGGCGAGGCCTTGGGAAATGGGGTTGTCAGTACTGCGAAGGCTTTGAATGTTCAGCGTGTTCCCGCATTTAAGGGACAGGCGTTTCCAGGGCATGATCCCCGGTCGGTGAAAGGAACCGGCGTCACTTACGTGACAAGCCCCATGGGAGCTGACCACACCGCCGGACTTACCTATCGGGTACCTCAGCAAAAAGAGAAACAGGCCCAAAACTCACTCCGATCGCAGGTCCAGGCGGCGACCTGCGACGCACTCGGATATTGCCTGAACGCTGTTCCGGGTGGGCAGGAATCGATCTATGATTTTTTTGCCGATTTGATGAACGCGCGGTACGGGATGGAGTTAACGCCGGATGACATTGTCGAAATCGGAAAACAGACGTTGAAGGATCAGAACCAATTCAATGAACAGGCTGAATTCAGTAGAATAGATGAGCTTTCACAAAGCTTTATTCGATCCGAAACCCTGGAACCGACAGATCAGGTTTTTGATGTTCCGGATGAGGAGTTAGAGAATTTCTGGGGTGGGCTAAACGCCTTTAAAGTACCAAAAAAACAATGGGAAGTTCGCATACCGCCAATGCCTGAAACGCTGTTTGGCATACATGTAGTCAAAAAAACGGGGGCAGTGGCCAAGAGATTGGGAATGAGAAAAGCGATGATTGTCTCAGACCCGGTTATGAAAAGCATCGGACGTGTCAGTGAAGTACAGGCAATCCTCAACCGATCCGGCATCTCATCTGAATTATTCCTGGATGTAGTGCCTGATCCTCCCATAGAACTCATTGAAATAGCCGGAATTTTGTACAGAGCCAAAGGTTGTGACGGCATTATCGGCTTAGGCGGCGGCAGCAGTCTGGATGCCGCCAAAGCAATCGCCTTGCGGGTAACTCACTCCGGCGAATTAACCGAATACGAAAGCATTGTGGGCGGAACAGCCAAAATACGACCCATCTTACCCTCCCTTATCTGCATCCCAACCACCTCGGGCACCGGCAGCGAGGTAAATCCCTATGCGGTTATTACCAATAAGCAGAGGAACGTAAAATTCATGCTTATGAGCAACCATCTGATCCCTAAGGTAGCTGTCATCGATCCAGATTATTGCAGGAGCATGCCTCCCGAATTGACGAAAGAGTCAGGGGTTGATGCCCTGGCCCATTGCATCGAAGGCTATGTTGCGCTGGCTGCGCCATATCATCCCTATTTCGAATCCATGGCCCTTTATGGAACCAAACTGATTGGTCGAAGCCTGGTAAAAGCATACAAAGATGGTCAAGATCTCGATGCCCGCACAGACATGTGCATGGCCGCTGTTTACGGGGGGATCGCTTTCAGCAAGGGGCTTGGCGTGGGCCATGCCATAACCCATGTCCTCGGTGCGCATTACCATCTCCCCCATGGAAAAGCGGCAACCATCGGTCTGCTCTGTTTTGTCCGGGCAAATAAATTGGTATGCAAAGAACAATTTCGGGAACTTGCTTTTATGCTGAACGGTTTGGAGGATTTAGAAGAGGCCCTGGGGAAACTTTATAAGGACATGGAAATCACCCCAACCCTTAAAAGCAACCATATCCCTGAAGAAGATCTGAAAAAGATCGCCTTCTACACTTACAGAGATGCTGTCAATATCGCAACGAACCCCTCAAAATTAAGTGAAAAGAAGATCCTTTCTCTTCTCGAAGATGTTTATAATTAATGCAAAGCGTGCGGATCGATCCTAAAAAACGGCATGAATAGGAGAAAAATCAATTCTCTATGGAAATAGATTTCGTGGATACGATAAGAAGAGAAATAGACAAGACAATCGCTACCGAAATCAGGCCTATGGCCACAAACACAGCGGGAAGGGACCATGTCTCTTTTATCCATCCCACCATGTGTACGGCTACGGCCCCTACTCCAAAAGTCAGGACAAATTTGGCGCCGTAAGCGCTGTGTCGCACCTTATCCGGCGTAAAACGTGCCACCAGCGTATTTTCAATGGGCTGCATGCCGAGGAGGAAAAACATATACCCTATGATCACGACCAGCATGGAAATATCGGCCGTATAGGCGATGCTGAAAGCCAGGGGCAATGCAGCCAGATGAAACCAGAGATAGGCCTTCCGCGGTTCTGATCGTTCCGCTACAATTCCCCCCACATACTGCCCCAGCATTCCAACAAAAAAGACCAGCGAAGAAAGGACCGTTGCAGCCACGTTTCTGGAACCCGGCAACCAGACCAGACGGCTCAGAGCATCAAGAAGGGCCGGATCCTTCAGCTCAAAATAAGATGGCAGAATAACCGTGACCCCTCGGTAAGCGATCCCGCCCAGCATCATGCAAATGCACAGGATAATGAATCCCCGGATAAGCCTCCCTGAATCATTGGTCCCGGTTCCGCTTTTTTTCGGGGGTTCATCAATGGACAACAACCCCATAACCAGGGCGCCTGCCAGATTCAACAAACCCACACAGAGAAAAACAGCCTTGATCCCGAAAAAATAGTTGATCATCCCGGCCATCAACGGGGCGGCTGCAAGGCCGGCGTTTCCGGCTACTCCGTTGTATCCCATGGCCATGGCCATCCTTTGCATCCCTTGGGAAATGAGCCCCAGCCCGGCAGGATGATAAATCCCTGAAAAGAGACCGATACCTGCCAGAAAAAGGGAAAAGATGACCGGAGAGTCAATAAAATAGGCGGCCCCTATCCCGCAGGCGCCCGCCCCCAAAAAAAACAGGAGCAAGAACGGTTTGGCGCCAAAACGGTCACTGAGAAGGCCCCACGGAAGAGCGGTCAGACCAAAGAGCAAATACATCCAGAACGAGATGGCAAGCACCTGGCTCAGTTCCATTCCATAGAAACCGGCAAGAGGCAGGACAAGGGCAGGAAAAACGAGCATATTGAAATGGCTCATGAAATGCCCGAAGCAGGTCGTCGTCAAAATATGTCGTTCATTCTTGATCAATGGTTATTCATTATTCTTCATTTCCAGACCTTTACCATTCCCATTTACCCACCAGTCGGAGTCTTTGTCGAACCACCAACCGTCGCTCTCCGATTCAAGAATCTTTCGAGCCATTTTTCTGCCGGGCTCCGTGAGCAATCTCTTTACCGCAAAAGAGAGCCAGTCCCTGGCTCTGGAATTCCCCAGGTCAAGCTGCTCTTTCAGGTCCAGGATAAGATCGATCTGATCCGCATCTTTTGCCAGTCTCGCCTCCAGTGTCTGTGCCTCATTAAATTCCCGGAACAGGCTTTTCATTTCAGTCCCGAAAGGCAACCCTCGCACCTGATCTTCCAGGGCCGTTTCTTCATCGACCTGCGTATATCGTTTGTTGACATAGTTGTGGTCTCCTGTCCTGGCCTCGGGCAAGTCATGAAAAAGGCACATGAGGACCACCTTGTTTCCATCGGCTTCGGGTTCCATGGAGGATAACACATACCCAACAACGGTCATGCGGAAAGAGTGGTCGGCAACCGATTCTCCCCCTGTCCCAAGGAACTGGTATCCTGTGCGCGGGGTCTTTTTCAGCATCCCCGCCTCAAATAAAAATTCAACGGTTCGTTTCATGACATCCTTCAATAGGTGTAGAACCGGGAAATGTCAAGAACCTTCCGGCGGAATTGTTTCCCGATTCATGTTATCCAATACCAGGAAATTTGAATAAGATTTTGAAAAATTGACATACTCAGCCTGAATAATATTGAAGTTATCCGCAGTGATGTGATATTGGTTCTTAAAGGCGTCTCCCTTGCCGTCGGCGAGGGAGATATAGAGGCTCTTCCAGGGGCGAATGGCGCCGGCAAGAACACGACATTAAATGCTGTTTTCGGTCTGTTGAAAACGGAACTGCGTGGAATTACGGACGGCGCCATCAAATTTGAATGAACCGTGGTCGACCACAAAAGCCCTGAAGAGATCGTCAGAATGGGAATGGTCCATACGGGTTCGTCTTCTTACAACAACAGGGAATGATGAACGCATCGCAAGAGTTTCACCACCTCATAACCGATCCTGACATCCTGACTTCCTACAATGAGGATGCCCTTGGCATTGTCGGATGCTTCCATGGTGTTTACCGTCCACAATCTGAAAAGGAGGTATCGGAATACATCAGGGAGTGTGCCTCCGGAAAAATTCCGGTCACGCCCCAAGGGCTTCGTTCCTCACTCACCGGCGCCTCCATCTGTGACAGAGGGGTGGTTCTTTCCCTTGAAAAGATGAATCGTCTAATCGATATCGATGAAAAAAATCGGAAGGCCGTCGTTGAGCCGGGCATCATTGTCTCGGAACTGAAAATTCAGCTTGAAAAGGAGGGGTTCACCTATCCTCCCGATCCCACAAGCGCGGGGGAATGCACACTGGGAGGAAACGTCGCCACCAACGCGTCCGGATCCCGAGCCTTGAAATACGGATCAACCATTGATTGGGTAACAGGGTTGAGAGCGGTTGATGGAAATGGCGAAATAATCGAATTGAGAGACAATTCCTCCGAAAAAATTTGCACGGGCTTTGGGGCCCTGTACAGACCGGTGAACCTTTTTGTAGGTTCAGAAGGGACCTTGGGGGTGGTAACCCGCGTCGAAATCGCCCTGGCCCCCCTGCCGCCCGATTATTTCATCTGCGTGGTCTTCTTTTCGCAGATGAAACATGCCCTCGATTTCACGGTGGAAGCCCGCAAAGATCCGGCCTGTTCCCCCACGAGCATAGAATTCCTTGATGAAGGCTGCCTCGAAATCATCCGCCCCGGTTCAAAGGGTTTTATCATCCCCTCGGATGCGCGTGTAATTCTCTACTTTGAGCAGGAATTCGGAGATGACAAAGAAAAGGAAAGCCTGCTGGACCACTGGTTTCAACGGATAGAAAAACACTCGACCCTTTCGGAGGATACCCAGATCGCAGTCACCGGGAAGCAGAAAAGGCACCTTCACGAACTTCGCCATCTCGTCCCGGCAAAAGCCAATGAAGACGGCGTTCGGGCAACAAAAACGGGGGGTTGCAAGATTTCAACGGATTGGGCCGTTCCCTATGACAGAATTCATGATCTTTTCGCCCACTTCGATGAAATACGCCATCTTCTGGGAGACATTCCGGTCTTGAGGTTCGCACATATCGGCAATGGCCATCCCCATTTCAATTTTATTGCAAGAAGCCCTCAAGAGAAGCAGATTGCCGAAGCAGTGGATACCATGATGGCCAAAAAAGCGGTGGAACTGGGAGGCGTCGTCACGGGTGAACACGGTATCGGGAAATTGAAAAGAGAGCATTTAAAACTTCAATATTCTCCAAAAATTCTTGCGGTCATGAAGGCGATAAAGATAGAGTTGGATCCCGAGGGCATCATGGCCCCGGGAAACATCTTTGCATGAAATCCGAGGACGCGTGCTGGAAAAAGAGGTCTCACGCAAAGGTTATAACCTCTCTAAATATCCGGGCACGAATGGAGTCATAAGGTCTTTTTTGCTGCCGCCTCTTGGATAAAACTATCACAATACGTGGTGGAGGTCTTTCTTTGCTGGTACACTGCACAAGATCTATGATATGCCCATGCCTTGTCCCTACCAGCAAAGAAAGACCGGGGGCTCTGTAGATATCAGAGGCGGCAGCAAAAAAGACCTTATGGCGGAATGGTTTCATTGAACCTTCAATCCATTATCATTGAATTTCGACAGAAAGCCTGAAAATTTTGTTTTTCACATATACACATAACGGAGGAAAGAAATGGAAATTAAGGATACGGTTGCGGTTGTAACAGGAGGAGCTTCAGGCCTGGGCGAGGCATGTGTTCGAAATCTCCTGAAATTAGGGGGCAAGGTTGCCATACTGGATTTTGCGGAAGAGAAAGGGAAGGGACTGGTCTCCGAACTGGGAGAACGCACAGTTTTTTTCAAGACGGATATCACCGATGAAAAGATGGTTCAGGAAGCTCTGGATGGGACGATTCAGGCGTTTGGCGCAATCAATGTGCTGGTGAACTGCGCCGGTGTCGGCATTCCGGCCAAGGTCCTGGGCAAGGAAGGCCCCATGCCCATGTCTCATTTCAACAAAGTCGTCCAGATCAACCTCATGGGCACCATCAACGTCATCCGGCTTGCGGCTGAAAAAATGGTAAAAAACAGTCCCAACAAAGATGGGGAAAAAGGCGTTGTCATTAACACGGCTTCTGTGGCCGCCTTTGATGGTCAGATAGGCCAGGCAGCCTACAGCGCTTCCAAGGCGGCCGTGGCCGGCATGACTCTGCCCATTGCCCGGGAGTTTGCCGAATATGGAATTCGAGTCATGACCATCGCCCCCGGGATCTTCAACACCCCCATGGTACAGGCACTTCCCGAGAAGGTACAAGAGGCCCTGGGCCAGATGGTGCCCTTCCCGAAAAGACTGGGGGAACCGGATGAGTTTGCCGCGCTGATCCAGCATATCATCGAAAATGCCATGTTGAACGGGGAAGTAATCAGACTTGATGGGGCCATACGAATGGCCGCACGGTAGTTTTGGTTTGAAAGGAGAATATCATGAGACAGGTAGCCATACTTGGCGTGGCCATGACCAAATTCGGTGTTTCTGAAAAAACGAACCTGGAGATGTTTGCCGAAGCAGGTCTTGAGGCCATTGCCCGATCCAACCTGGAACCAAAGGACATGGAGGCCCTATTTTTCGGAAACTGTCTGGGAGACTTTGAAGAAGGACAGCTTCACATGGCGCCGTTTGCACACGCCGAACTGGGGCTGCCTGTTTCCTCGCCGGCCACCCGATTTGAATCGGCTTGCGCGACCGCGACCGTTGCCACCCGCCACGCGGCCCTCCTTGTGGGTGCAGGGGTATACGATGTGGTGATTGCAGGGGGAACCGAAAGAGCCACTAAAATGGGAACCCCCCTTGCAACCCGCACCTTTGCCATGGCCTGCCAGGCCCAGCACGAATCGGCCGCAGGGATCACATTCCCGGGCGTCTTCGCCATGGCCACCCATATGTATTCCCATAAATACGACATCCCTCTCAAGAATCTCAAGAGACACATGGCCGATGTGGCCGTCAAGAATCACTACCACGGGTCCATGAATCCAAAGGCGCATTTTCAAAAAAAGATTGATGCTGAGACCGTGCTGGGTGGGATGATGGTCGCAGATCCCCTTCAGCTCTTTGACTGCTGCCCCTTTTCCGATGGCGCATCAGCCCTGGTCATCGCGGAAGCCGGAAAGGCAAAAGATCTGATGAAAAATCCCATCTTTTTTGCCGGAATGGGCCAGGGGTCCAACGGCCCCCTCTATATCCAGAAAGATCTCACACGCATCCGGGCAAGAGAGGCATCCGCTCTGCAGGCCTATAAACAGGCCGGCGTGGGACCGCAGGACATCGATGTTATCGAACTGCACGACTGTTTTACCATTGCGGAAATCCTTGCACTGGAAGGCCTGGGGATCTATGATTTCGGAACAGCCTACGATGCCGCCACGAAAGGGGAAACCGCCCTTCACGGAAAAAAGGTGATCGTGAACCCTTCCGGGGGACTAAAAGCCAAAGGGCACCCCATCGGCGCAACAGGCGCGGCCCAGATTACGGAAATTGTTGAACAGCTCAGGGGAGAGAGCGGGCCGAGGCAGGTGGACGGCGCCAGGATCGGTCTTGTGGATACCCTGGGGGGTGACTTCGGAACCATATGCAACATCATTCTGAGGAGCTGAGCAAGCTATGGAATATAAAATCACATTCAAAGACTATCAGCAAGGCCTCGAAGAAGGAAAGTTCATCGGTGTAAAATGCACATCCTGCAACGAGACCATTTTTCCACCTGCCGCTGTATGCCGGGAATGCGGGAGCACGGACCTTGCGCCGGCGGAATTAAAGGGAGAAGGAACACTCCGCACATTCACCGTAATCAGGGTGGCTCCGGAAGGCAAAAGACCGCCTTACGTGGTCGCCATGGCTGAACTGGACGAAGGGCCGTGGGCCATGGGAAATCTGATTGAGATGAATCCTGAAGACGCAGATATGGATCTGATCGGAAAAAGGGTGAGACTCGGGAGCCACCCGGTCAAAGGAGACACCTATTCCAGCGATGATATAAGGGTGATTAC
>ERZ890953.1794-NODE-1794-length-10229-cov-7.348929_pt1 | contig 10229 bp, 13 predicted proteins | sample MGYA00521264_ERZ890953 | MGnify/ENA primary metagenome ERZ890953 (study PRJEB32303, sample SAMEA104408629) | aquatic metagenome | biome: Brackish water; feature: Chemocline; material: water | place: Baltic Sea | collected 2014-10-26T21:54:00 | depth 200 m ... | reverse complement strand
TGGTCAACCTGGTGTGATACATCGCACCCAGCCAGCGTGACACACCCCGGACGAGGTTCGGGGTGTTCCTGGTTTCTCGACGAATCCCTGCCGCGCCTTAGCCCTCCCGGCTTTTCTCCTAAAGCCCCCCCTGCCACGACCGATAGAGGTCACGTTCCCGACCCAGGAGGCCCAAGTGGCTCGCCGCCGCAAGAAGAAGGCCGACACACCTGCCGCAGGCGCCCCCGCCTGGATGGTCACCTACTCCGACATGGTGACCCTGCTGCTGACCTTCTTCGTGATGCTCCTCGCCATGGCCAACTTCGACGATCTGGTGCGCCTCAACGCGGTGCTCGAGTCCATCCGGGACGCGCTCTCCATGGGTAACTTCAACGTGCAGCTGTCCAACGACTTCACCGAGGCCACACCGGCCACCTTCGACCCCGAGTCGAACACGGACGTCCAGCCGGTCGCCGTGAAGTTGCGTGAGGCGTTGTCGGAGCACCTCAGCGATGACCTGGTTCGCATGACCCAGACGCAGACCGAGATCCGGATTCAGCTCGACGAGCGGGTGCTGTTCGGTCCCAACGAGACCCGCATCCACCCCACCGCCTACGGCCTCATCGGCGACCTGGCCACCGCCATCGCGGACGAGCAGGTGGATGTCGTGGCCGAAGGGCACACCGACGCCACGGGCAGCCAGCTCGACAACTGGCAGCTCAGCGTGGATCGCGCCGTGTCCGTGGTCATGGCCCTGCAGGACTCCGGGCCCATCGCGGGGCAGAGGCTCGAGGCCCGCGGCTTCAGCCACTACCAGCCCGCTGACACCAGCCAGGCCGACTCCTCGGACTGGAACCGTCGCGTAGAGATCGTGCTCCACTCGAACAAGCGCAGCGCATACTCAGCCATCGAAGCGGTGGACGGCCTGCAAGGAGGCACCCATGGCGCCCAGGAATGAGCCCGCCGACATCGAGGTCGAAGAGACCGAGGTTCCCGCGCCTCGCCGCGGTCGGCTCGCCATCCTCGCCGTGGCGTTGTTCCTCGCCGGCGCTGGTGCCGGCTACGCGGTGTCCCTCGTCGTGACCAACTCCAGCACAGCCGAGCTTGCCGAAGATGCCGCTGTCACTGACGAAGGGGCTCCCATCGCGGACGAGGCCGCCGTCAAGGATGGCACCATCCTGTCCCTGGGCGACATGAACATCAACCTGCGTGGCGGGGGGGGCGGTCGCCTGCTTCGCATCGAGGTCCAGGTGGAAGGCTCCGCAGACGCCGTGGCCAAGTGCGAGGCCCGGCAGTCCCAGCTCAGGGACGCCATCCTGACGGTGGCCAGCGACTACAGCTGGGCCGAGCTGGAGGGTTCCGCAGGCAAGATGCGGCTGCATGACGAGTTCCTGGTCCGCATCAACGGCATCCTGCGACCCGAGCGCGTCGAGCGCGTGTACTTCACCCAGTTCGTCGTGCAGTAGGGAGGCTTGGCATGAACTCCGTCCTCACCCTGCTCGCCAGCTCCGAGAAAGACTCTCCCAAGGCCGTCCCAGAGCTCGAAGAGTCCCTCCGGGTGGCCGCGCGCACCCTGCAGCGCAGCCTGGGCAGCCGCGCCGGGGGCGACTTCCGAGTCCGCACCCGCGGGATCCGCATCAAGCCGCTGCATGTCTTCATGGAAGAGAGCCGGCCCAAAGAGCCCTCTATCTTCGTCACCTTCAACAACGGCTCCACCGCCCAGCCCGGCCTGATCCTGTTCTCGGGCAAGCTGCTGAGCCGCCTCATGGGCTGCATGCTCGGTGACGGCGAAGAGTCCGGCATGTATTACCGGGCCAAGCACCCCATCACCGACCTGGAGATGCGGGTGGGCCGTCGGGTGGTCCAGGATCTTCTCACGGGCCTCAACGCCCACTGGCCCGACCCCACCGGCACCCGCTTCCGGCTGGCCCAGGCCTCCACCCACGCCCGCTTCCTCACGCCAGATCTTCGCGAGGACGACTGTATCGGCTGCCGCATCGAGATCTCCTCGGGAGACGTGGAGTTCGGAGGGCTGCTGATCACGGTGCCCCTGCCCGCCAACCTCTCACCCATGCGCAAGACCTCGGCCACTGGGAGCGATGCGCAGGTGGAAGCGACCAGGCAGCGGGAGCGTGCGCTGGACATGCGGGTGGAAGTGACGGCCGAGCTGGCCCGCGTCGCACTGACCCTGGGCGAGGTCCGCAACCTGAACATCGGCGACATCATCCCGCTCGGCCCCAGCAGCTCGAGCGTACTGCGGGTCCACGACAAGGCCGTGCTCAAGGCCGAGCCCGGCTCGAGTGACGGCTACCGCTCGGTGCGTATCATCGAAAAGCTCGGCTGATCGCCGCACCTGGCCTCACCCCTCCCTCGCCTGCCGGCGCTGTGGTAACGTCCATCCCGCACTGACCAAGGGTGGAACTCGCGCCGCGGAAGATTGGGCTCAAGTCGCTGTGACCCCGTCCGATAGCGGAGCAGACCCAGCCCCCGTCAGCGGCTGGACTTGGCTACCTCTTCGCCCTCGAGGCTCCCATGCAAGCAGACACGCCCACCAGTGCAGGCCCCCAGGACACCTTCCTGAACCTGATCCCAGTCGACGTGGTCGTAGAGCTCGGACGGGTGCGCCTCACCCTGCGGGAGCTGTCGGCGCTCGGGCCCGATGACATCCTCGAGCTCGACCAGCCAGCCTACCGGCCCCTCTCCCTGGTGGTCGGCGACCAGGTCATCGCCCGAGGCGAGCTGGTCATGCACAACGACACCCTCTCCCTCCAGATCACCGAGATCCCGAACCAGGGCCAGGGTAGCCAGGCCTAGCGCCCTCCAGCCCGACGGGCGGAGCAACGGGAGTAGAGCCTTGTATCAGAACAATCCTCGCAGCGTAGGCCGCCGCACCGTCGATGGACTCGACAGAGCCGGCATCTGCAAGCGCTACCAGGGCAAGGTCATGTACCTGGCCCGCAGGCTGGCCGAGCGCCTGCCCTCCGACGCTGGGATCACAGTCGAAGACCTGGCATCCTACGGCGCCATCGGGCTGCTCGAGGCCTTCGACCACTTCGATGAGTCCTTGAACATCCGCTTCGGCACCTACGCCGAGTATCGCATCCGCGGCGCCATGCTCGACGCGCTGCGTTCCATGGACAGCCTAAGCCGCCGGCAGCGCAACCTCGCGAGGCAGATCGAAGACGCCCAGCGCAAGCTCCAGCTCGAGAAGGGCGCCCCCGGCACTCCCGAACAGGTGGCCAGGAAGCTGGGGATGGAGATGGAGGACTACTGGAAGGCCGTGGAGCAGGCGGCGCCTGTCTCCCACATGAGCCTCGAGGACTCCGACGGCCCCAAGGAGGGCGACAAGGGCTCCGACATGCTGGACGGCCAGCTGGCCTCCACCGGCGAGGAGGTCCTGGTCACCCTGGCCTCCCGCGACGCCCGCAGGATGCTCGAGAGCGCCATCCGCGCCCTGCCCGAGCGCAAGCGCCAGTGCGTGATGATGTACTACGGAAGAGACTACTCCCTCGCCGAGATCGCAGAGGTCTACGGCGTCAGCGTGTCCCGCATCAGCCAGATCCTCAGCGAGTCTCGCACCGCCTTGCGAAAGGTGCTGCAGGAACAGATCGCTGGCCAGGATCTCGACTGGCGCGAGGCAATCTGAGCCTCCCTGGAGGATCCATGCGAGCCCTATACGCAGCCGCCACCGGCCTCTCGGCCCAGCAGACGCGGATCGACAACATCGCCAACAACCTGGCGAACGTCTCCACCACCGGCTTCAAGAAGTCCCGTGAGGTCTTCGAGGATCTGGTCTACCAGGAGATGACGGTGGGCGATCCCTCCGAGCAGGTCCGCCGGCCCAACCAGGTCCAGGTGGGCACGGGCACGCGGGTGGTCTCGGTGGCCCGGGACTTCACCCCCGGCAGCATCCAGTACACCGGCGATGAGCTGAACGTCGCCATCAGCGGCGACGGCTTCTTCGTGGTCGAGTCCCAGGACGGGATCCCGCGCTACACCCGCGACGGGCACTTCACCCTCAACTCCGATGGCGAGCTGGTCACGGCCTCCGGCCACCAGGTCTCCCCGGGGATCCAGATCCCCGAGGGCACCACCATCACCATCGCCGAGGACGGCACCGTCAGCGTCATCTACACCGAAGACCCCACCGACCCGGTGGTGGTGGGCACCATCGAGATGGTGGACTTCGCCAACCCCGGCGGACTCCAGGCCGTAGGCAGCAACATGTACCTGGGCACCCCCGAGAGCGGCGAGCCCATCCCCATGGACCCCAACGACGGCACCGTCAGCCTGCAGCAGGGCTTCCTCGAGGCATCCAACGTGGACGTCGCCGAGGAATTGGTGGCCATGATCGTGGCGCAGCGGGCCTTCGAGCTCACCAGCAAGGTGATGGAAGCCGCTGACGAGACCATGCAGACCGTCACCAACCTCAAGCGCTGATGTCTCCCGCCACGCTCGCCCTGCTGCTCAGCTTCCCCGCCAGTGGGCAGCAAGCCGGGGTCGAGCGCCTTGAGCGCGCCCTGCGCGAGCACGTGGCGGCCCGCCTCGAGCTGGCGCCAGAGGACGTGGAGATCCTGCACCTGGGCGTCTCCACCCTGCCGCCCTGCGCCGACACGGCACGGGCCGTGCTCGAGAGCCCCCCCTCCGAGCGCTTCCGTGGCCACGCCGAGGTTTCGGTGGAGCTGTACGGTGACAGCGAGAGCTGCACCACCATGCGCCTGCGCCCCCGCATCCGCACCTGGACAGACGCGCCTGTGGCCGCTTCCGTTCTGCGGCCAGGCCAAGAGGTCCTGTGGGAGATGCGGCGCGTGGCCCTCGAGCGGTTCACCGGCACTCCCATGCAGCCCGCAGAGCTGGAGCAGGGTCGCTGGCTGGCGCGCACCACCATCGCCCAGGGCGAGCCCCTCACCGAGCTCGTGCTTCGCACCCGCCCCGACGCCGCCTCGGGGGAGCCAGTCCAGGTCCTCGCTGGAGCAGGCGGGCTGCTCATCGAGACCCCCGGACGCCTGATGAGCGACGCCTTCCTGGGCGACCGGGTTCGCGTGGCCAACATGGCCACCCACGGCGTCCACGACGGAATCCTGTTTGCTCCCGGCTGCGTCAGCACCGGAGCCGTGACCCCCCGCATGAAGGAGGCTTGTCCTCATGTCCAGAACCCCTAACGTCAGCCCCATCGGGTGGTTCACCTTCTCCATCCTGCTCCTGACGGCCCCCGCCCAGGCTCAGGACGCCGCGGTGGCTCCCGCCGACGCGGCCGCCACCGCCGACGTGGCCGTCGCCGTGGTCGCGGAGCGACCCAGCGCCCAGCTCCCAGACGCCACCACGATGTTGGCGGGCCCCACCCCCGGCAACCTGTGGACAGAGCGCAGCGCCCGCACCATGCTGGGCCAGGACGGCAACACCCGCGAGGTGGGAGACCTGATCACGGTGAACATCTTCGAGTCCGTCACTTCGTCCCTGGCCGCCGACACCGAGACCAGCCGCAAGAGCACCATCGGCGCCAAGATCGCGGCCCTGCTCGGGCTCAAGGCCAGCATGGTCAAGGCCAACCCCAACATGGGGCCAGACCTGTCCGTGTCCACCGAGAGCTCCAGCTCCTACTCGGGCAGCGGCACCACCTCCAGCCAGACCAAGCTGCAGGGCCAGCTCACCTGTGAGGTGTTGGAGGTGTTGTCCACTGGCAACCTGCGAATCTATGGCTCGAAGGAGGTCCGCTCCAATCGCGAGACCCAGCACCTGGTGCTGGAGGGCATCGTCCGCCCCAGGGACATCCGGGCCGACAACACGGTGGACTCGTACCTGCTCGCGGACGCGCGCATCGAAAACAGCGGCTCCGGGGTGTTGTCGGACAAGCAAGGCCCAGGAATTGGCCAGCGCCTGATCGACCGCGTCTGGCCATTCTAAGCAATCTGGATCCAGCACTTGCGCCGGGCCGTCCGCCCGGCGCATCATTTTTGGGAAATTGCCCTCAAGTCACCCCGCACCGATCCGAATCGCTCCTTGGAGGATTCCTATGAACATCTCCGGAATCAACGGCCTCAACGCCATTCAGCCCACCACCCCGAGCCTCGGCCAGCCCGCGCAGAAGTCTGCGACCGCCGCCCCAGGCGTGCAGGTCCAGCTGTCGAACCAGGCCAACTGGGTCTCACAGGTGCGGAGCTCCGCCACCCAGGCGCCCGAGCTGCGCACGGACGAGATCTCCCGCGCCCAGCAGGAGATCGCCGCGGGCACCCTCGAAGGCAACATCGACATGGACGCGGTGATCAACGCGCTGATGATGGAGCTCTGATGACCGCTCTGCCCGAGATGGTGGACGAGATCCACCACGAGCTCGAACCATCCGCCATCATCGGCTCGCTCGCCGAGGTGGTGGAGCGCCAGCTCGAGGCCGCGCGAAGCCTGGACGCGGGGACGCTCTCCGAAGCGACCGCCCAGCGCCAGGACCTGCTCTTCCACCTGCGCCTGGCCACCCAGGAAGCTCGCGCAGCCAGCCCGGGCAGCCGCGTCCATCTCGATCCCGAAGCTCAGCTCAACCTCCGCCGCATCGCCGCCCTCGACAGGCGGCTGCAGGTCGTGCTCGACAGCGTCAACCAGACGCTGGGCGCGGTCCTCAACCGCGGCGCCACCACCACCTACGGCCTCAACGGCCGGATGAAGCGCTAGCTCCATGTCCGTGCTCAACACCATCCGTATCGGACAGACCGGGCTCAACGCCGCGTCCGCCGGTATCGAGGTCACCGGGCACAACGTCGCCAACGCCAACACCGACGGCTACCACGCCCGCACCCTGGGCACGAGCGCCAGCTCGACGGTCAACCAGAGCGGGATGTGGTTCGGCCAGGGCACCGCCATCTCCGAGGTCGCCCGTGCCGGCGACGAGCTGGTCTCCAGCCAGCTGGTGGAGTCTCAGGGCGAGTCCGCCTTCCAGTCATCCCTGTATGAGACCCTGTCGGTGGTGGAGGCCATGTTCTCCGAGACCGACGGCTCCGGCCTGGCCACCACCCTGGCGGACTTCTTCGACAGCCTCGAGGCGGCCACGCTCGACCCCTCCGACGACTCCCTGCGCACCGGGGTGCTCAGCGCCGCGGACGACCTGGCTGGCTCCGTCGGCAGCACCTACGCGTTCCTGGACAACACCGCGGCCAGCGTCGAGGGCCAGATCGAGCAGAGCCTCGACTCCATCAATGAGGCCATCGCGCAGATCGCAGCCCTGCAGGAGTCCATCAGCAGCGACGCCGCCAGCATTGGCCAGGGCGACCTGCTGGATCAGCGCGACGCGCTGGTGTCCGAGCTGGCCGCCAGCATCGGCGCCACGGTGGACTACGGCGAGGGCAGCGAGATCACCCTCTACCTGGGCGCCCACGCCCTGGTGAACGACACCGCGGCCCGCACCCTCTCCTACGGCACCGACACCGACGGCAACCCGGTGATCTCCATCTCCGCCGACGCCGGCAGCTACGAGGTCACCTCCTCGGTCGGCGGCGCGGTGGGCGGTCTGCTGGCCTCCCACGACACCATCCGGGACGTCCAAGCCGACCTGGACAGCTTCGCCGAGACCTTCGCCGACGCCTTCAACGCCCAGCACGCCGCCGGCTACGATGCCAACGGCAGCGCCGGCGGCGCGGTCTTCTCCTACACCACCGGCTCGGCCGCCTCCAGCTTCGCGGTGGACGCCAGCCTGGCTGCCGACACCGACCTGCTGGCCCTGGCGGGGGCCTCGACGGCCTCGGCCGGCGACGGCGGCAACCTCACCGCGCTGATCGACATCCAGGACAGCGAGATCTTCGACAGCGGAACCAAGACCGCCGAAGACTTCGTCTCCTCCATCTACACCACCATCGGGCAGCAGGTTGCCTCGGCTTCGGCCGCGCACGAGAGCGCCAACGCCACCACCAGCGACCTCGAGAGCCTCTACGCCTCCATCACCGGGGTCGACCTCGACACCCAGGCGGTAGAGCTGATCCAGTGGCAGGCCGCCTACCAGGCCGCGGCCCGGGTCATCAGCGCGGGCGACCAGATGCTCAGCGAGCTCATGGACATGGCGCGATGATCGGCACCACCTACAGCTCCCGCCTCAGCAGCCTGACCCAGGCCGCGAGCAAGATCTCGAGCGAGATCTCCACCCTGCAGGAGAAGGCCACGACGGGCCTGGAGATCACCCGCCCGTCCGACGCCCCGGAGCAGGTGGCGTACCTGCACGGCCTGTCCTCCCAGATCACGGATCAGGGCACCTGGAGCACCAACGCCGAGCGCGCCATGAACTACCTGGACGGGGCCGACGACGCCCTGGCGGGCATGTCCGATCTGATCAGCTCCGCCCGCGAGCTGGCCACCCAGTACGCATCCGAGACCTACAGCGCCGAGGATCGCGCCAGTGGCGCCGTCGAAGCCCAGGCCATCTTCGACCAGATCGTCGCCTTGGCCAACACCGACATCGGTGGGCGATACATCTTCTCGGGCAACGCCTACGACAGCCCCGCCTACGACTCCGCCGGCACCTACCTGGGTGACACCGACGCTCCCACGACCCTCACGGGGAGCACCCAGGACGTGGCGACAGGCCTGGTGGGTAGCGACGCGCTGCAGAGCGACACGGACATCTTCGCCGCGGTCGGCGATCTCATCGCGGCCCTGAGCGCCGACGACACCGATGCCATCTCCGCCTCAATCGATGCTCTAGAGGCGGCAGGCGAGCAGATCAGCACCTCCAGGACAGCGGTGGCTTCCGAGTTCAACTCTGCCGAAGACGCCGTGGCGGTCTCCGAGAACATGCAGGCCTTGCTCAACGAGGCCCTCGAGAACACCGCGGGCGCCGACATGGTCTCAGTCTACACATCTCTCGCAGAGCTCCAGTCCAACTACGAGGCCGTGCTCCAGATCACGGCATCGTCCCAATCGATGAACCTGTTCTCAATGATGTAGTCCGGCCCGTATTGGGCATTCTACAAGGCGTCACAACTCCCATCTCACAAGACGCCTCCACCCCGACGCGAGGGCCCTCCCAGCCCTCACAGCAAAGGAGCACGCATGGCACTCGTCGTCAACACCAATACTGCGTCACTGAACGCGATCAACAACCTGAATCGCACCACCCGCAACCTCACTGGAAGCTACGGGCGTATCTCCAGCGGCATGCGCATCGCGCGGGCAGCGGACGACGCGGCGGGCCTGGGCGTGGCCGAGAGCCTGGAGTCCCAGAGCGTCTCGGGCCGACAGGCCATGCGCAACACCAACGACGGCATCTCGGTGATCCAGACCGCTGAGGGAGCCACCAACGAGGTGAGCGACATCCTCATCCGCATGCGCGAGCTCGCCGTGCAGAGCTCCTCGGAGACCCTGGCCGACGACGAGCGCGCCTACATCCAGACCGAGTTCGAGCAGCTCTCGGACGAGATCGACCGGATCGCCTCCTCCACGACCTTCAACGGGCTGGCGCTGGCCGACGGCTCCAACACCACGCTGGACGTCCAGGTTGGCATCAACAACTCCGCCGACGACCGGATCACCATCACCCTCGGCGATCTCACCGCCTCCAGCCTGGGCGTGGACACCGGCTCGGCCGACCTCAGCACGGTCACCGGTGCCCAGGCGGCCATCGACATCTTCGACACCGCCCTGGACTCGGTCAGCACCATCCGGTCCGACTTCGGTGCGGTGCAGAATCGCCTGGACTCGGCCCTGTCCAACATGGAGACCTACGTCGAGAACCTGGAGGGTGCCGAGAGCCAGATCCGCGACGCGGACTTCGCCTTCGAGACGGCCGAGCTGGCGAAGCAACAGATCCTGCAGCAGGCGGGTGTGTCGGTCCTGGCCCAGGCCAAGAACATGAACCAGGGTGTGCTCAACCTTCTCGGTTGATTTCCACTCTTGTTCTGCCTGTTTCGCGGCATCGCGCCGCCGGTGACACCTGCACCGGCGGCGCCGTGTGCTTCAGGTCGAGAAACTTGCTCGGCAGCCTAAAGCGCGCGCGCCGCCGTCCGATAGCGGGAACGATTCGAGCTTCGGGAGCTCCCATGGCCCTCCTCCATCCACCCAGCCTGCAGTCCGCCCTCTGCGGCGCGCTCGCGCTGCTGCTGGCGCTCTGCCCTGCCCTGGGTTGGGCCCAGGCGGGCGAGGAACCCGACGAGGGCGCGGGCCTGTTGCTGGGCCTGCGGGGAGTGGGCGAGGCCTGGCAGGAGCCCACCCTGATCCGCGAGCTGGGCCGCTCATCCCGCTTCGGGGGCACAGCCTTCATCTCCTACCATGCCTGG
>ERZ890953.1793-NODE-1793-length-10232-cov-4.392552_pt1 | contig 10232 bp, 5 predicted proteins | sample MGYA00521264_ERZ890953 | MGnify/ENA primary metagenome ERZ890953 (study PRJEB32303, sample SAMEA104408629) | aquatic metagenome | biome: Brackish water; feature: Chemocline; material: water | place: Baltic Sea | collected 2014-10-26T21:54:00 | depth 200 m ... | reverse complement strand
CTCCAACAACTTGCGGCAAAGCTGCCCGAAGACGCCGAGGTCCGTTTCGCCGTTGGCTCATTGATGCTCGAAACCGAGCGGTCAGAGGAGGCCATAGAGCCACTGGAGAAGGCTGCAAAGCTGGCACCGACCCGGGTTGACATTCTCTTCAATCTGGCCGCGGCCTACCAGGCAACGGGAGCTGAGGAGAAGGCACGCAGGACTTTTGAACGCGCCTTGCAGCAGAACCCCGATGACCCCGATACCGTCTTCCAACTTTCCCTGGCCTATGGCAAAGCCGGTGAAGCGGACAAAGAGATTGAGTTCTTGAATAAGGTCCTTGAACTCAAGCCGGACCATGCCGACGCCCTTTACAATCTGGCTTTTGCTTTGCAACGACAAGGGAAATCAGACGAAGCGGTGAAGCTCTTCGAAGAGGTGGCCCGCAACAGCCCGGACGATGCCGACGTCTACCTCAGCCTGGGGGTCACGTTGCAGAAGATGGGCAAACTCGAGGAAGCGGAGAAGGCCATTCGCAGGGCCGTGAAGCTGGCCCCTGATGACCCCAAAGCGGCCTATGCCCTGGCGCTCATCAAGCACAGCCAGGGCAACTCCGAGGAGGCCGCCGACATGTATCGCAAAGCGGTTGCCAACAACCCCAACGATGCCAAGGCCCGTTATGGTCTGGCCCTGGCACTCCATACCCAGGGCAATCTGGCCGCCGCTGACAGGGAATATGAAGCGGCCCTGAAAGTCGACGAAAAGCTTGCTGACGCCTGGCTGGGACGGGGCCAGATCAAGGAGAAGCAAGGTCAGCTGACAGAAGCAGTAGCTCTGTATGAGCAAGGATTGCGACGCTCCCCTGATAACCCCAAGATTCTCTACGCTCTGGGCCGGGGGTGCTACCTCCGCAACGACGTCAAAGGCTCTGAACAATACATGCGGCAGTTGCTTAGGGCGGAGCCGAACAACACCGATGCCCTTTACTATCTGGGCCTGGCGGCGGCCCGCATGAAGCGCTACGCCGCCGCCGAGATGCTCTTCCTGCAGGTCAAAGAGAAGGACCCGGCCAATACGCTGGTGGATTATGACCTCGGTCTGGCTTACAGCCTGCAGGGGAACTACGAAAAGGCGGTGCCGGCCTTCGCCAGCTTTGTTGGCAGCAATCCGGACCAGGAAGACCGGGCACTGTCGAACTATGCGCTGGCGCTGGAGAAGCTGGGACGCGCTGACGAAGCCATGGCCCGCCTTGAGCGCCTCCACCAGATCGACCCCGGGGATGCCAACGTGGCTTTCCGGCTGGGTAACCTCTACGTGCTGGGAGAGCAGTGGGACGATGCCGTGGTGCCACTTCGGGAGGCCGGTCTGGGACTGCCCGATCACCTCGGCGCGCATTACCTCCTAGGCCTGTCACTGGCCCGGCTTGGTCGCTTTGAGGAAGCCATCGCCCCCCTGGAACGGGCGCGCACTCTGGACCGGGAGCACCTTGATACTCGCAAGGTCCTGGGCCGGGCCTACCAGGAAACGGGGCGCGGCAGCGAGGCCAACGCTGAGTTGGAGGCGGCAGCGGAGCTCTCGGGCGAAGCCGGCACCGGTCAACGCATGGCGTTGGCCAGGCGATACCTTGAGGCCGACAACCTGGCCGAGGCGCGCAAGCACCTGGAGAAGGTCATTGAAGCCGACCCCAGTCACGTCCCTGCGGGCATCGCCCTGGCTGAGATTCACATCCGCAACAATGAAGAATCAAAGGCGATTCCCCTCCTGGCGAGAGCAGTCAAAGAGGAGCCCGACAACTGGCTGGCAGTCTGGAAGCTAGGACTGCTCAAAGCCAAGGCCGGGGATATGAAGAATGGCGCCCAACTCCTGGAGAAGGCGGCCCGGGCGCAACCCGACAACGGCACCATCTGGAAGCAACTGGGCATCACCGAACTCAAGCAGAACCGTTACAAAGAAGCGGCCCGCGCGCTGGAGAAGGCGCGCCAGCTGCTGCCAGGAGATGGGGAACTGCCCGGGATGTTGGCCCACGCCAACCTCAAGGCCGGCAACACTGGCAAGGCGGAAGCGGCGCTACAGGATGCTGCTGCCGGAGGAGACCTCCGTTCCGTGGTGAAGCTCGCCGAAGTAGCCTTTGGAAAGGGCGATTTCGCCACCGCGTTGAAGCACGCCAGGTCTGCTCGAGCAAAGGACCCCGACAACCTGAATGCGTTGAAGCTCGAGGCTTACTCGTTGCAGCAAATGGGTGACACGACGGCGGCTTACCCCGTCCTTGAGAGGGCGATTGCAGCGGATCCTGATGATTCCCAATTGCGCACCGTCGCGGCCACAGTATTGGTGGAATCGGGGGATGCGCAGAAGGCTGTGGACCATTGCCGGGTGGCCATCAAGCTCGATGGCAAGAGCGCCCGAGCCCACTTCGTCATGGGCATGGCCCAGGACGGATTGGAGAACCACTCCCTGGCAGTCAAGCACTACCAGGAATCTCTCAAATTGGGTCCGGACGCCCCCTTTACGCTCTACAATCTGGGGGTCGCCCAATCCAAACTGGAGAAGATCGACGAGGCAGAAGAGACGCTTGCTCGCTGCACCAAGGTCGACCCCGAATTTGCCGCCTGCTGGTACGGTTGGGGCGTCATGAGGGCTGCCCAAGGCAAGCTCAAGGATGCGCGCAAGGCGGTACAGAAGCTCAACAAGCTGGATCCGGCAATGGCCAAGCAGCTGAAGGGGCAGATTGAGTAGAAGGCGAGGGGCGGTTGATGCGCTACCGCCGCAGCGCCATTGATGCGATGCCTGAAGCAATGCCCAGGGTGACGATGGAGAGGAGCAACGGGATGCCCTGCAGGATGAAGAGGTCCATGAGAGCGACCCTTGCCACCAGGAAGACGAGCGCCAAGACGCCTACCCACGCGGGCAGCGCAGCCTGCCGGCTGCGCCCAAGAAGTAGACCCAGAACAGCGAAAAAGCCCAACAAGGCGGTTTGCAGCAGGTGGTAGGTCTCTTCCGAGGTTGCCACGGGCACCAGGAGGGCTCGGCCGAGAAGATAGAGAACCACAACGCCCCCAATCAGACTGATGGGGGCAGAATAGCCATTGGCGGGCGGACTGGTCTCCGCTTCCCCCACGGCTCTGTACTTGAAATAGTGGGCCATGAGGATGCTGGCAACGACGACGGCTCCGACTGCTTGCAGGGACAGTGCGGGTTCACTGACAACAAGACCCGAGTCGAGTGCCACGAAGACGGCCGCGGCCACGGCCAGCAACGCAGCCAGCGCCCCCAGCAGGTTGCTCACAAGCTGCCGCGCGAAGAAGGCAGTCACGAGCAAACATACGGCAAATAGCAGACTCCTTCCCGGGACTGCGATGGCAGACCCGGCCAGCAAAAAGGCGGAGGCTACTGCTAATCCCACCGCCCCCGGTCGCAACTGGTGCCGACGAACCGCGACCATGGCCACTACGGCCACGCCGACGGCAGCCGCAAGAGCTAACCAGGAAGCCATGACCGGGTTCAGAAATGCCCCGAGTCCCACCGCCCAGAGCGAGAAGAAAGGGAGCCATCCCGGAGCTGGACTGGCCACCTTCCCCAGCATGCGTAGATGGTATACTAGCACCACGAGCCAGATCCCCAGGACCGTTGCCGCGAGATGGGGCAGGACCTCAGCATAGCCATCCCGCCGGCCTGAGTAGAGGATGGCCGCGGCGACAAAGAGGGCCGCCGGCAGCATCACTAGAGGGCGCAACACCGACCAGCCGCGACGTCGCACCAACTCCCGAGAGGCCACCACCTCAAGCAGCGCACCATAAGCGCAGAGGGGCATCGCTGACGGCTGGCCAATGAGGCCCACGCTACCGGCCATGGCTGCCGCCAAAGCGATACCAGCCAATCGACCCAGGCGAGCGCGCACGGCGGCGACCGCTGCGAGCAACGCAGTGCCGTGCAGGGCAGCTGCGCCGAGAGCCGGGGAAAGCTGCCCGAATCTGACAACCGATTCCAGCACGATGAGGGTGGGAAGGACTGCGCCACAATAGGGCAGCAACGGAAAACGACGGCCCAACTGACCAGGCAGCAGCGGGGTGGCAACCAGCAGTGCGGCATAGAACAAGCCTAGCCAGGTCCCTGCAGTAGCATCCAGGAAACCCTGCTGCGTCGCCACCCGGAGGATCATTGCTCCGCCCAGTGCGAAACTTACCACCGCGATGCGGCGGGGCCAGTCTACCAGAACACGAGTAGCCGTCGTCTCCAACTCTGGAGGCGGCACAGCCTCTGTGGGAGAGATGGCCTCAGCAGACTCCAACCCCGCAACTCTGGCCTCCAATTGCGCGTGGGCCAGCTGCAGCGCGTGAAGCTCTTCCTGCAACTGCTTCATGGAGGATTCCATGTCCCTCCTGAGCACTACCGGCTACTGACCACCAATGGCCGGTTTGACGCGTTTTTCAGCTTCTGGGAAAAGCGAGATGATACGGTGGAAAACATAGAGGATGCCAAAGGGCAGCGTAAAGACGACCGCGCCAACGACCAACCCCTCTTTCTCCCACAGGCCAGGCAGATAGCTGGTGAAGCCCCGCATGGATTTCGACAGCAACTGCCCGCCGATGACAACGTTCCAGCGCATCAACAGTACCTGGACCAGCAGCATCGCCGAAGCGATCCAGATGAGAGAGTTGTTGAGCCGGTCACGCAAGCGGAAGAGCGCCGTCACCCCTAGCATCATGAAGGGAATAAGGGAGAAGACAAAGAACTGCAGGATCACGTAGGTCACAAACAGTTTGGTGGTAATCAGCTCAAACAGGACCTCCCACTCCTCAGTCTGCTTGTACGCAATGGAGAGCAATTCCAGGAGTTCCAGGGAAACAGCCATGATCATGAAGCCCCAGAGATACTTCCCCATGGCCCGGATACACGGTTGGTCCATCTTCCAGCCATTGAGCCGATGAATGATCATGTAGAGGAAGATCAGAACGGCAATCCCCGAGACGATGGCCGAGAAGATGAAGATGACAAACATCAAAGGCGTGTTCCACCACGGGTTGGCCTTGAGGGAGCCAAAGAGGAATCCGACATAGCCGTGGAGAATGCAGGCCATGGGAATACCAACGCCGGCCAGGAATCGGGCGATCTTGTGGTCCGCCGCCTGGCTCTCCTTGGACTCGTTGAGGTTGCCCAGCACCACCACCCGGCTGATGAGCGCAGCCAGACCGGTACCCTTAGCCCGAGCAATGAAGTCGCTGCGCATGACGAACCATATCTCCAGCACCACCAGCACCAGATAGCCAGTGTAGATAAACCCGAAGCCCGCCATGGCTGAAGTGAAATTGGGGGTTATCATGATGTTGAAAGCGCGCTGCGGCTGACCCAGGTGAATCAACAGGGGCATGGTCGCGAAAAGCAGGAAGACGAAGGCTGAAGCCAGCGAGAAACGCGCCACCGGCCGCAACTCTTCCTTGGCAAATACGTGGTAGAGCGAAGAGACGATGAAGGCCCCGGCCACCAGCCCCGTGATGTACGGGTAGAGGACGATCATCACCGTCCAGGTCACATTGATTTCGTTGGGAAATACGAAATTCATTACACCACCTCCGCGTCCAGTTCGAGGTAGTAGCACTTGGGGTGAGTCCCCATTTCAGGGAGCAGCAGTCGGTACTTGCGTTGCTTGAGAATGGTAGAGAGCTCACTGTTGGGGTCCTTCAGATTCCCAAAGAGCCGAGTCCCGGTGGGGCAGGACTGGACGCAGGCCGGCAGCTCGCCACGAGTGATGCGGTGATAGCAGAGGGTGCACTTGTCCGAGATATGAGTGAGCGGGTTGATGAAGCGAGTACCATATGGACATGCCTGCACACAGTAGCCACAGCCGATACAGCGGTCCTCATCTACCAGCACCACGCCGTCTTCGGTCTTGTAGGAAGCACCGACGGGACACACCTGGCTGCACACCGACTTGGTGCAATGGTTGCAGATCTTGGGCACGAAGAAGGCCTTCTCCACTTCCAACTCACTCTCGGGTTCCTTGAAGACAAAGTCTCCCTCAGTGGCGGCCTCCACGTGGACTTCGCCTTTGCTGTCAACACGGTAGCGCTCCACCCACGTCCGGAACACGCCCTCCGGCACATTGTTCTCCGCCCGGCAGGCCCGCACGCAGGCGTTGCAGCCAATGCACTTGGAGGTGTCGATGGCGTAACCCCAGAAGTAGTCCTCCCAGTTATATCCATCCTTCGCCCCCGGGGCCGGCTCACCGGTTGCCGGGGGATTGCAGCGGAAGAGAATCAGAGTCGGAACCGTGGCCAACACCTTCATGGCATCACGCCGGCTCAGTTTTCGCTCTACCTTCTTACTCATTATTGCCTCCCACGGGTGCGTGAATCTTGTCCCGATGGCAGTCGACACAGCGCTTCTTCTGGTCAGCCTCATCTTCGGCTACATCCTCAAGATGGTCGGGCCACTTGATGCCGGGAGGGGCACCATCGCCCTTGAACTCCTCCTGCCGGTGACAGAGAAGGCAGAACCGCGGGTCGGCATCAAGTACAATGCGCCCGGAGAAGCTGTTCTCCTTAAGGAAGAGATGGCACGTGGTGCAACCGATCTCGGCGTGCTCACGGTCCCGGAAATCGTCGACGATTTCGCTGTGGCAGTACTTGCATGTGAAAATTTTGGGGTGGTCCTCGGGCTGATCGAGAGACTCGTCGGTGCGGCCGATGTGGCAATCCCGGCAGCGGTGGACGAGGGGATGCATCCGGGCCTCACGGAGGTCGCGGTCGAGATAGAGAGGCTCATGTGGCGAGTGGCATCTCGTACAAGCGATGGTATCATCTTCCACTCCCAGAAACTTGAAATGCTCGGCCACATCTATTTGCGGGAAAGAGCCGGGTCGCGCGTCGAGCTTGCGATGGCAGACCAGACAGGCGCCCCGGCCGTCAGGGGCAGTGATGCGTTGCTCGGGATCGGCAGCGTGAGCTGCCCCGACACCATGGCATGTTTCGCACTCAACATCGGCATGAACATCTTTGCTTCGCAGCCTGGCAATATCGGCGTGACACTCCGCACAGGCCTTGTGCCCCACATGGGAGAGCGGCTTGGCGCGGGCGTCGTTCACCGCTTCAGCCCGGTATTGTCCGTAGCGCCCCATACTCGAGGGGACAAAGAGTTCCCGGGTGACCATCCCGCCGATAACAACTACACCCAACAAGATGAAGACCGGTACCGTGTGCCGATAACTGCGAGTGGCCACTACCTCACCCAGAGTCGCTTTGCGCGCCGCCAGGAGCAGGTTAAAACCAACCGCAGTCAGCGCAAATGCGAGCAAGGCCAGAATGGCCAGTATTGTGGTCCCAGAGATGGGCCCGATGCTGCGAACATCCTGAACCAGGACGATGATAAAGCCGGCCAAAGCCGCTACACCAGCCCCCAAGATCGCAACATTGCGTCCGTTTTTGGTCATCTTAGTCCACCCTTAGCTGTCCCGACAAGAATATCTCAAATATGCGACAGGATTGATTGTGAAATTGTTTTCAGTCGGAGTCAAGTCACGATGCTCCAGTCCCCGTCGCGACATGGTCTATTGGGGGCAAAGGTCACCTCCCAACTGCTATTTGTCACTGCTATTTGTCTTTGATCTTCGCCCAGGTATCTCGCAGCGTGACGGTGCGATTGAAGACGAGTTGCTCGGCGCTGGAGTCGGGGTCGACACAGAAATAGCCGAGCCGCTCAAACTGAACGGTGGTACCCGCAGGCAATTCCTGCAGACTCGGCTCGACAAAAGCCTGCCGGTTGACCTGCTCAGACTCCGGATTAAGATTGGCCAGGTAGTCCTCTCCCTCGCCAACGTCGTAGGGGTCTTCCTTGGTAAAGAGGTGCTCGTAGAGGCGTATCTGTGCTGGCAAGGCCCGGGCGGCAGAGACCCAGTGCAGCGTCCCTTTCACGCGTCGCCCGTCAGGGGCATTGCCCCCTCGGGTGGCGGGATCGTAGGTGCAACGCAGTTCAACCACATTGCCCGCCTCGTCCTTGACTACCTCGGTGCAGGTAATGAAGTACCCATAGCGCAGTCGCACTTCTCGTCCCGGTGCCAACCTGAAAAACTTCTTTGGCGGGTCCTCCAGAAAGTCCTCTCGCTCAATGTAGAGTTCTCGTGAGAAGGGCACCAGTCGGGCGCCAGCATCGGGGTTACCCGGATTGTTCACTGCTTCCAACTCCTCAACCTGGCCCTCCGGGTAGTTGGTAATCACCACCCGCAGCGGGTCCAGCACCGCCATCACACGATTGGCATCCCGGTTGAGTACCTCGCGCACGTGAAACTGCAAGAGCGCGTAGTCGACGGTGGAGTCTTTCTTGGAAATGCCGATGCGATCACAAAAAGCGCGCACCGCAGCGGGCGGATAGCCACGCCTCCGAATTCCCGAAATGGTCGGCATGCGAGGATCGTCCCACCCGCGCACCCGGCCCTCCTTGACCAGTCGCAGCAAGAAGCGCTTGCTCACCACGGTAAAAGTGAGATTCAAACGGGCAAACTCAATCTGCCGGGAAGGAAAGATCCCGAGGTTCTGGATGTACCACTCATAGAGCGGTCGATGATCCTCGAACTCAAGGGTGCAAAGCGAATGGGTGATAGCCTCTAGCGAGTCGGACTGGCCATGGGTGTAATCGTAAGTCGGATAGATACACCACTTATCGCCGGTGCGATGGTGGGTCGCCCGCAGAATCCGATACATGATCGGGTCCCGCATGTTCATGTTGGGGCTGGACATGTTGATTCTGGCACGCAGAGTCATGCTCCCATCTTCAAACTCTCCCGCCCGCATGCGGGCAAAAAGATCGAGGTTCTCAGCCATGGACCGCTCACGAAAGGGACTGTTCCGGCCGGCCTCCGTGAGCGTCCCCCGATACTCGCGAATCTGCTCGGCAGTCAACTCGCAGACGTAGGCAAGTCCTTTTTCAATTAGCTGCACCGCCCAGTCGTAAAGCTGCTCAAAGTAGTCTGAGGCGTAGTACTCCCGGTCTTCCCAATCAAACCCCAACCATCGAATATCCTCCTTGATGGAGTCGATATACTCCTGGTCCTCTCGAACCGGGTTGGTATCGTCGAAACGGAGATTACACTTGCCTTGATAGTCCCTGGAAATACCGAAATTCAGGCAGATTGATTTAGCGTGGCCGATATGGAGATAGCCGTTTGGCTCCGGTGGGAAACGGGTATGGATTCGGCCTTCGTGCTTGTTGTTGCGAATATCTTCGTCGATGAAATCTCGGATGAAATTGGACGGTGCCGAAACTTCCGACTCGGGCCCTGTGGGCTTCCTGTCATCACTCATTTAGAACCCTCCTCGTTGGCGGCGCGAGCCTGCTCAACCTTCAGCGCCTTGAGCCTGGCGACGGCTTCACGCATACGCGCCTGGCACAGCGGTTTGCCGATGACCTCCATGGACTCAAAGAGCCCCGGGGAAGCCTGCCGTCCGGTAATGGCGATGCGTACGGGCATGAAATAGGCCCGTGCCTTCAGTTCGTTCTTCTCGCCGAATTCTCTCAGAACAACCTCGATTCGCTCCCTGCTCCAGTCGCGCTCCGCATCCAGGTCGTCGGCAAGCTTCTCGAAAAGGGGTATCATCTCCGCAGCCGTCATCTTCTTGCCCTGCAGCAATGCCGAGTCATACTCGAGCTCACTGGCAAAAAAGAATGAGGTCTTCGGCAAGAACTCATCCAGGCGCCTAATCCGCTCCTGGATGAGGGGCACGATCTGCCCAATGAACCCGGCATCAAACTGATGCTCAATGACGCGCTTCGCCAGCTCTTCTGGAGACATGTCTCGCAGGTAGATGCCGTTGAGCCAGTAGAGCTTCTCCACGTCAAAGACTGGCTCGCCAAGGCTCACGCGGTCGATGTCAAAAGCATCCACCAGCTCGTCCAGGGAGAATTTCTCGCGATCCTCGCCAAGGGAATAGCCCATGAGCGCCAGAAAATTGCGCATGGCTTCGGGAAAAATGCCGATTCGCTTGTAGTAGTCGATTGAAACCGGATTCTTGCGCTTGGAGATCTTCGACTTGTCCAGGTTCCGGAGCAGGGGCATATGGATGAACTCCGGATGTTGCCACCCGAAGGCCTCATAGAGCCGCAGGTGCTTTGGAGTAGAGGGGATCCACTCCTCTGCCCGAATCACATGGGTGATGCCCATCAAATGGTCATCCACCACATTGGCCAGATGGTAGGTGGGGTATCCGTCGGACTTCAGAAGTACCTGGTCGTCACTCTGGTCATTGGGGTAGCGGACCTCTCCC
>ERZ890953.1792-NODE-1792-length-10241-cov-4.124583_pt1 | contig 10241 bp, 8 predicted proteins | sample MGYA00521264_ERZ890953 | MGnify/ENA primary metagenome ERZ890953 (study PRJEB32303, sample SAMEA104408629) | aquatic metagenome | biome: Brackish water; feature: Chemocline; material: water | place: Baltic Sea | collected 2014-10-26T21:54:00 | depth 200 m ... | reverse complement strand
ATACAGAGAGATCCTGGAATCCAGCGCCAACCGAACCGCACCGCAGCCAGGCCATTGGCCGGAAGAAGTGCCGCAGTCCGCTCTGAACATGCTGGGTCGAATTCAGAGAGCAAAGACAGTCACCAGAACCCAATGAGGAGCCAACCATGGCAAGTCGAAAACCTAGAGTGCTGCTGGCCGGACCCTACCCCCACCCGGGAACCATGGAGGGAACCTTTGGGAGAATCCTCACCACCATGGAAACCTCTCCTTTCCTGGGACCCCACGTAGATTTCGTCCCCCTTCGAAAGACCATCCCGGCAGACGGCTCCCTCCCGAAGCGCTTCATCCTGGACATCATCCGCACGATAAGAGCGCTCCCCCAACGCCCAGACGCCATGCACATCATCATGCAGCGACGTCGAAGCCTCGTTCGTGAATTGCCCATGCTCATGGCCGCCCGTCTGGCGAATGTGAAGATCATCATGGACATCCGGGCAGGAAGCCTGCAAGGAGACCTCGATTCACCGGAGACTCCGACCTACCAGAAGCAAATGACCGTCAAGGCGTTCCGGATGGCCGACCACATGGTGATGGAATGCGCCAGTGACGTTCGATACGTTCGAGAGCGCTTCGGCATCGAAGGGGTCTACCTCCCCAACATCATCAAGAAATCGCAGTTTGATTCCCTCAAACCGGCGATGTTGCCCCCCAGGAAGAACGAACCGTTGAAGCTCGTGTACACTGGGCGATTCATCAAGGAGAAGGGAATCAACGAGGTTCTGGACGCGTTGGAGCTGCTGTCTCTCAAGGGACACAAGGTAGAGTTCCATCTGGTCGGGGCCGGGGACGACGGGGTGTTGCTCACCCGGATCAAGCGCTTCGTGGAAGCACCTCCGGAGGGAATTCGAGTCGTCGACCACGGCTTTGTTGATGTGAAAGCGCTCTACTCGCTGCTCTCAGCATCCCACGTCTTCATCATGCCGACGACCTGGCCCGGGGAAGGACACAGCTATTCCCTCAACGAAGCCATGGCCAACGGGCTGGGACTCATCTTGTCCCCGTGGCTCCACTTGCCGGATCTCGTCCCCGAAGGTGGAGTCAATGTGGCCGATGCTGCAAGCCCTCACTCCATCGCCGCTTCCATCGAAGAGTACATTCTCCACCCGGAGCGACTGCACAAGGCAGGAGGGCTGAACCGTCAGAGGGTGAAAGAGTCCTACCTGGATGAAGCAAGGTACCCGAAGCTGCTGGAGCTATACCGTCAGGCAATAAGAAGCTGAGGGGCTGAGTCTACATCTCTTCCTTGATGAATCCATAGTACCGTCCCATCCAGTACGCCAGCAGGTAGTCTCCAGGGACGATGAACACTCGGTCGTTTCGGGCGCATTGTCCCAGTCGGTAGGGGTTTGCCCACCACTGGAAGGTGGACAGGCAGACATCATTCATTGCAATGGGATGCTCGCTCAAGTCGTGGCCCAGGCGACCCTCGCAGTAAGGCTCATATTGTTCAGCAGTGTTTCTAGCTCGAGGGCTCTTTTGGGCCGGGAACTGCTTCAGGGTGCAGATTCCGTCTTCCACAGCCTGCAATGCAGGACCGTCGCTGTCAGGACCCAGCTTCTTCGTTGCGGCCCACATGAAGTTGAACCACGGATTCTTCTGCACGATGAGGGCTTTGGATTGGTCGGCGCGCATGAGCTCTGTGTCCAATTTGCTTTGCAACACAGCTCGCACAGTGGGGTCGAACTCGTATTGAAGGAGAATGTACCAGGCAGAGAACAGCATGGAGAAATTGTTCCAGTTGCTCCTGCACCCCTCGTTGCCGATGTACTCGGAAAGGAACTGCAGATAGTCCCGGAACGGAAGCTGAACGTTCATGGTGGGCCAGTCAAAGCAGTCCAGTTCCCCGGAACGTTGCATCAAGCAGTCGTTGTAGTAGCTCAAGAGCTCTTCGTTGTTCGATTCCACGGCCGCACTGGCGACGAAACTCATGGAGAGAACGGCGAGAAATCCAGGTGTGTTTGCCATGGACGTTGGGAAGAGCCAGCCGTGCTCGGTGTTACGCCCGTCCCAGTCCACAACGGTGAGTTGGTGCTCCATCAGGTGAACCCCCACCTGCTCCAGGAGGCTTGTAGCCATCTCTCGAATTTCAGGGTCGTCCACAAGCTTCGCCACCAAAGGCAGCGCAAACATGTGGCCGGCATATTCGTCCTGAGAGACGTTGTCCAGGAAGCACCATCCGGCGTACTTGTCCAAGCTGCAGTGTTCCGTCGTGACCCACTCCATGGTGTCACCGTCCACCACCTGCGCACACCCGGAGTCTCCGATCTTCACCCATTGGTTGTCGTCCTTCTCCACGTCCGGGATGTACCGGGTTAAGTCTGTGGGGCAACCAATGCCGGCTACGTCCGGGGGGGCATATTGGCGAGTGAAATTCCCCGGTACGCCGGTGATTTCCATTCGTATGACCTCTCCCTCCATAAGAACTCGGATGTTCTCCAGCGCCTCTTGAGAACCGGTCACCGCGTAGCGGAAGGCCTGCGAAGCCAGGTAGTGAGAGCTCCACAAACCATCGTTTTCCCCCGAAGACCAGGAGACGACGTCTTCGTAAGTCGCCTCGTCCAGAGGAACGTCCAAAGTCGAACAGGGTCCCTCCTCTCCCTCGGGGCACTCCGCTTCCTCCCCGGCAAGGGTCACCCCGGCGACAAACTTCAGTTTGGGATGGAGGTGGAGCCTGGGCACCAGTTCGTCGTAGGAAGCGGCCTTCTCAGCGAGGCTCTCCATGGTGCCCCCTTCTTCGTCCGAGCATGTCCCCCACTGCGGGTTTCCGTATTCCCAGGGAGCCACGCATTTCCCATCTTCGCAGAACTTCCCATCCTCTAGGTAGCAGTTGACGGTGATCCACATGCCCCCCTCGCAGGTTCGCAGCATGGAGTCGTTGTTCAAGCACTCCCAATCAACCCCTGTGGCACATTGAGCAGTATCGGGCTGAGTGTCCGCTGCGTCCGATGTGGAATCGGTTTTGGCAACATCGTTCGAAGTGTCGGAGTTTCCCGTGTCTTTGGGGTCGCTGGTTGACGAAGAACAAGCGAACAGTCCCATCAAAATCCAAATCATTACAACTGGAACAAGGCGCATGGCATCTCCTTTCAAAGTCAGACGACGCGAAGGATACCATGGAGAGCCTCAGTTCTTCAGCCTCTTTTGACCATGGGAAACTCAGATGCTGGACGAAGGCCCGTGGGAAAGGAAGGCAGTGACGGCGGCGTGGGCCGGCTGTGGAAGCGAGGGGGTGACCCAGAGGATCTCCTTGTCCTTGCGAAACCAGGTTCTCTGCCTTCGACTGTATTGCCAATGAAGGTGGAAGACACGTTCTTCGGCCTCCTCTCGGGTGATGTGACCGTTGGCGAATTCGAACACGTCACGATAGCCCAGCGCCTTGAATGTCCGAAGGTCAAGGGAGTATCCCTCGGCCACGAGTCGTTGGACTTCGTCGGCAAAGCCGGCGTCGAACATCTGCCGTACTCGTTTTCGCATACGCTCTCGAAGTACGTCCCGGTGCAGGCGGACCCCCAATTTGCAGGCGGTGTAACGACGGGGTGCGAAGCGATGTTCCTGTTGATAGTGAGAGAGGGGAACCCCTGTTTCGTAGAAGACTTCCAGGGCCCGAGTGGTTCGTTGGGGGTCGTTGCGGGCGATTCGGGCAGCGCTCTCGGGATCGACCACCGAGAGCTCCTTCTGGAGCGCTTCCACCCCCAGCGACTCCAGTCTCGATTGAAGCTGGTTGCGAGTCGCCTGGGTTACCTTCGGGATGTCCGCCAGTCCGTGGAGCAGGGCTCGATGATAAAGTCCTGTGCCCCCAACAACCAGGGCCGTCCTTCCCCGAGCGGTGATGCCTGCAATGGCTTCGTCAGCCAGTTCGATATATCGCCCGACATCAAGGGGGGCGTCTGGAGCAGCGATATCAAACAGGTGATGCGGGGCTCTGGCGATCTCCGCAGGCGTCGGCTTGGCCGTACCGATGTCCATTCCGACGTAGAATTGAGACGCATCGCAATTGACGATTTCCAGATCGAATGCCTCGGCAAGGTCGAGGGAAAAGGAGGTCTTTCCGGTAGCCGTTGTGCCGGCGACGGTGATTATCCTCATGTTCGGTTGAACCATCTTGCCACCTCGCCGTGCTCCAGGAAGACTATTACCGGGCGACCGTGTGGGCAGAATGCTGCCAGGTCCACGTCATCCATCTGTTTGAGGAGTGCCACCACTTCCTCTCGGTCCATGGGATCCCCTGAACGCACCGCAGAGTGGCAGGCCATGGTGGAAATCGGCTTGTGGAACAGCTCCACGGTGTCGGTGGTGCTGTCTACGTCCTCCAATTCATCCAGTAGAGCCTTCAACGGACGCTCGGGAGAGCGCTGCCCCAGCAGCATCGGGGCGCCCTTGATGGCTGCGGTGCTTCCTCCAAAGGGCTCCACCACAAAGCCGAGGCGTTGCAGAAGTTCCTGCTTGTCGTCCACAGAGGCCATCTGGCTGGGATCCAATTCGATGAGCATAGGGACCAGCAGATTCTGCACCACGACCTTCTTCTCCTGGAATTGCCTCCGGAGTTGTTCGAAGAGGATTCGCTCGTGGGCTGCGTGCTGGTCCACGACGACGAGGCGTTGCCCCAGTTGTCCCAGAAGGTAGCACCGAGCGTACTGCCCCAGGTATCGCATGTCGGAGAGCCTCTGGGGGAGATTTGGGGGGGACACTTCCCAGGTTGGTGGCTCTGGCTGGAGGCGACTGGACCCTGGAATCACCGGGGGAATGGGGGCGCTTCGAGGCATGAACTGGAGGGATGGATCTCGGCGGGGCGGAGCTCTAAATGGGGTGTGGCCGCCTTGGAAGGGGGAGGGGGCAGACTGGGTCGCCTCTTCCACCGCCCGCTGAATATGAGGGTTGTCCGCCAGGGTGACTTGAACGGCTCGCTGCACGGCGCCGAAGACCTCCCGGGAGCGCTCGAAGCGAACCTCGATTTTGGTGGGGTGGACGTTGACGTCGAGTTCTCCCACCGGGACGTGAATGTCCAGTACGGCGTATGGGTAGTCCCCGGAACCGAGGAGGGTCCCGTACCCCTTTCGAATGGCCTGAATGATGAGCTTGTCTCTAACGAACCGGCCGTTGACATAGGTAAACAGCCCCGACGTTCCTCGCTTTCTTACGGAGGGCTCACTGATGAACCCGGAAACGGTGACGGGGCCCTCCACGAAGCACTCGTACAGTCCTGCACAGACCAACTTGCCGAAGATGGAATAGATGCGAGCCATGGGGTCGTTTTCTGCAGGTGCCGAGAGAATCTTTCGAGCTTCCGATTGGAGTGAAAAGTGAACGCGATGATGGGCCAGCGCCATACGCTGAACGGTCTCTGTGATGTGTTGTACCTCGGTGCTGTCCTTTCTAAGGAACTTGCGGCGAGCAGGGACGTTGAAGAAGAGATCCTCCACGAGAATCTCCGTTCCCCGGGCCATGGAAACCTCTTCTTCCTGAATTTCCCCTCCCCCATTGAGGGTGAGTTGAATCCCCGTGGCTGCTTCCTTGTGCCGGGTGCGCAACGTAAATCGACACACCGACGCAATACTGGGGAGCGCCTCCCCTCGAAACCCGAAGGTTCGAATGGCCCGCAGGTCGTCGAGACTCATCAACTTGCTCGTGGCGTGGCGCTGGAGACTCAGCCTGGCATCCTCAGGGGCCATTCCATGGCCGTTGTCCACCACACGAATGAGCCCCTTGCCGCCCCCTTTGACCTCCACCAGAACTCGCGTGGCGCTTGCATCCAGGGCATTCTCCACCAACTCCTTCACCACCGAAGCAGGGCGTTCGACAACCTCCCCGGCAGCGATCTGGTTCTGGAGATCTGGCGGCATGACTTGAATGGTAGTGCGCATTGGGCATCCCTCTTGCGTGTCCAGGGGAGACAAGATAGCATCTCTTACAGCCCGGAACAAGGAGCCCCGGCCCATGACCCTTCCTGCAAAAACCGTCGCAAACCTACCCTTTCTGCTGGCCTTTGTCATGCTTTGTTCCGGATGCCTTAAGGAACCCGCCGACCCCGCTGGAGCCCCGGGAGACAAGGTCGTCATCCTCCTCGAAAGCCCCCCTCGTGACCTGGACCCTCGGTTTGTCACCGACTCCTCCTCTTCCAAGGTGTCACGACTCATTTTCTGCTCCCTGACCACCAACGAGACCGAGGACTTGAGGCCCCAATTGGAGGTGGCGACCTCCATCGAGCCCGACTGCGAACCAGGGGTGGAACCTTGTCTCGACTGGGTCATTCGGCTCCGAGACGATGTGTTCTGGCATGATGGAGAGCGGGTCACCGCCGAGGACGTGGTGTATACCTTCGAATCCATCCTGGACGAGAAACTGGGCTCACCCTTTCGAGGGGACTTGAGCCGAAAAATTGAATCCATCGAGGCAGTGGACGGGGCGGTACACATTCGCCTCCAGGTTCCCGTGGCGACGTTCTTCTCCGACCTCTCCATCGGTCTTGTCCCCCGGCACATCCTGGGAAACTCCGGGGACACCTCGGGGACCTTCACGAAGGGATATGTCGGATGCGGCCCCTTTCGGTTTGTCGAGCAATACCGGGAGCAGAAGGTGGTTCTTTCTCGGTTTGAAGAGTACTTCAAGCCGGTGGGCCCCGAAACCGTTGTGGTGCGCACCGTTACCGACGAAGCGACCCGGATTCTGTCCATCATGGCCGGAAGCGGCCACATCGTGGTCAACGGAATCTCCCCTCCCGTGGTCTCAACCCTCGAGGACGAGCCCCAACTCAAGGTCCTGAACCACCCCGCTGCCTGCACCACCTACATGACCTTCAACCTGATGTTGCCGCGGCTGGCCAAAGAAGAAGTTCGCCGAGCCATCGCTCTGGCCATCGACCGACAAAATATTGTGGAGGAACAGTTTCGGGGGATGGCGGTCCTTGCAAGAAGCATCCTTCCCCCCATGCACTGGGCTTTCAACTCCGACTTGCCGGAGATTCCCTACGACCCCGAGCTGGCAGAGAAGCTCCTGGACAAGGCGGGGTATCCCAGAGACCCCGAAACCGGAATTCGATTCGAACTGACCCTGAAGGTCACGGTGGACCGCTTTAGAAAGAACATTGGGGCCATCATCGCTCACCAACTCCAACGAGTGGGCATCGAAGTGCGCCTGCTTCCCCTGGAGCTTTCCACCTTCCTGTCGGACGTTCGAAAGGGAAACTTCGAGTTGTATATCCTCCAGGTACCCGAAGTCATCGATCCAGACATTCTTCGATGGCTCCTCCACTCTCAGTCCTCTCCGGAGGTGGCACCAAGGGAGGGCTCTAGCCGGTACGGACTGGCCGACCGAACCCTCTTCACCCCACACTTTAAGGAGGTTCAGGGCCCCTACGCCGACGAATGTCGCACCCGTTGGTTTCCCTTTGTTGTCGAGACCGGGTTTGGAAACTGGCTTCGAAGCTCCTTTGGGATGCCCACCCAATCGGGAAGCGGGAATCGGAGCTTCTTCTTCGACCCGACCCTGGATTGTCTCCTCGATCTGGGATTTACGACCATGGCTGAAGAAAAGCGGCTGGGCTACTACCGGGAGGCGCAGCGCATCGCCATGGACGCTCTACCCATCCTCCCGCTGTGGCATGAAGACAACGTTGGGGTTGTGAATCGGGCGATAGAAGGGTACCGACTGCTCCCCATCAATCGGTATGGTCCCGTCATAGAAGTGCGCTAGTTGAAACCCTTTTCGGGTAACCTTCTTGCCTTTTTCGGTCTCCAATCATACATATCTTGTTGAGTCCCGGCTCAGAAGACCGGGTCGGGATCGAAGAGACGCACCGGGTGCACCAACCAAGCGGCCGCCAGGAAGCGCCAGAGGGAATTGAATGAAGTTCGATGCACATGCGGGATTGAAGCGAGGGTTGGATGTTGTCCTGGTGCTGGCCATGCTTTATGCGGCCGCGGTGGGATTTGGCCTGATTCGACACGGCGGAAACTTCGAGGAGGGCACAAAGGCCCCCGATTTTCTGGTTCGTTCCATCTGGGATGGGAAGGATTACAACCTCGAAAAACTCAAAGGAAAAACCGTCCTCTTGAACTTCTTTTCCACCGGCTGTCCCTCCTGTCGAAGAGAACTCTCGGTGGTTGAGGACCTTCAGCGCCAAGGGGGAGATCGTCTCAAGGTGCTGGTTGTGTCCGCAGACGATCCCAAAGACTTGAAAGCCTTCATGGCCGAGCGCAATACTTCCCTCGAAGTCACCGTAGACATTTCCCGAGCCCATGACGCTTACGGCGTCTCCACCATCCCCTACATGGTCGTCATTGACCCCGACGGGAACATTCGTGAGGACGTCGTGGGGGATATTCGCTGGAGCGACATCGAACCCTGGCTTCCGTAGCTTCTTTTCATCCCTCCCTTGCTTCCTCAGGGTTGGTTCTTGAAAACAATTGTGTTGCTGTGGTAGAAAAAGGCACGAACGGTTTTAAGGGGGACAAGCGATGAAGCTGCGGCTCACGGGGCCGGAGGGGCAGGTCATTGAGCGCGATTTGGGGAACGGAACGGTCTCCATCGGGCGTGCCCCGGATAACGATTTGATCATAGCGGATCAGACCGTGTCGAGACACCACTGCGTCATCTCCTTTGATGCCCAGGAAGGTGTCGCTGTCCTGGAAGAGGCCCAAAGTCGCTATGGAACCTCCGTCAACAACCAATCTTTGGACCGCCCAGCCGTTCTCTCTCCAGATGACCGCTTCTCCGTTGGAATGTGGAATGGGGAAGTCTTCGACGAGACTCTGCGAGGGGGAAGCGACCAACTCGAGACCCGCAAGCTGAGTACGTTCGACACTGTGTCCAAGGCAACCATGCGCTCCACCCGCAAGACCCGAATCATCGATGGGTCGCTGGGAAACAAGCGGACCACCCGCCTGCTCCTCCTTCTGAGCGGAGGGGTTCTCCTGCTCCTGCTGCTACTCTTCTTTCTGAATGACGCGGGAAGTTGATCCTCGCCATGCGCGTTCCCGAAAAAATGCAGGTCTTCCTCGTCGCAGTGGCTCGCAAGCTCATTCGCACAGCGATGGTTCTTATGGGAGTATTGACCCTGGTCTTTGTGGTGGTTCGAGCAGTCCCAGGAGATCCCGCCGTGTCCATCCTGGGAGAACAAGCTCCCCCCGAGGAGCTGGCGCGGCTGCGGCAACAGATGGGGCTGACCCTTCCTCTTCATGAGCAGTTTGGACGGTATCTGGGGGATGTCTTCGATGGCAGTTTGGGACGCCCCTATTCCAGAGTTCACAAGGATGCCACGGTCTCCAGCCTCATCGCCGAGGTATTTCCATTTACCCTGGAGCTTGCCCTCACGTCGGTTCTTCTTGCGGCCCTCTTTGCCATTCCGTTGGGGCTTCTTGCTGCGATGAGGAGAAACGGCCCCCTCGACCACGCCTCTCTCATGGTTACTCTCCTGGGAATCGCCATGCCCGGATTCTGGTTGGGGCCTCTGCTCATTTACCTTTTTGCGGTGGTGTGGAAGGTGGTCCCCGACCCTGGAGCCGGGGTCCAGGGGTTCTCCACGCTCGTGCTCCCCGCCTTCGTCCTGGGGTTGGCCCTGTCTGCTAAGCTCACCCGCATGGTTCGAAGCAGCGTCCTGGACGTTCTCCAGCAGCCCTACGTCCTGGCAGCACGCTCTCGAGGGTTGCCTGCCCGGCGAATCATCCTGCGCCACGTCTTGAGAAATGCGATGATCCCCGTGGTGACGGTGCTTGGGATGCAGTTTGCAGCGTTGCTCTCCGGGGCAATTATCACAGAGAAAGTGTTCGCACGTCCCGGAATTGGAACTCTGCTGCTGCAAGGCATCGCCTCTAGAGACTACGCCATCGTTCAGGGAACCGCCCTCTTCATCGGCCTGATCTATGTGGGGGTGAACCTCGTGGTGGACCTCCTGTACATGGCCGTAGACCCCAGAATTGCACACACCTTCGCGGCGGGGAGGCGACCATGAAGCTGGGGTTTCGACAGATTCTCGTCGGCTTTGCTGCGTGCTATGTGGTCAGCCTGATCATTGCCGGGGTGGCGGCCCCCCTTCTGGCTCCTTACACCCCCGAAGAACGAGACGAAGAACGCCTGCTGGCTCCACCGGAGTCGGGGCACCTCCTGGGAACTGATGAGCAAGGACGAGACATCTTGACTCTCTTGCTCTACGGGGCTCGAGTGGCCCTGTTGGTGGGCTTTGGGGCGACCTTGGCGTCTATGCT
>ERZ890953.1791-NODE-1791-length-10241-cov-5.152759_pt1 | contig 10241 bp, 12 predicted proteins | sample MGYA00521264_ERZ890953 | MGnify/ENA primary metagenome ERZ890953 (study PRJEB32303, sample SAMEA104408629) | aquatic metagenome | biome: Brackish water; feature: Chemocline; material: water | place: Baltic Sea | collected 2014-10-26T21:54:00 | depth 200 m ... | reverse complement strand
AAGATGACCACACCTCACTTTGAGTATCTGATGATCAACTTTGGCGGGGGCTGCATGAAGTGCGGAAAGTAAAAACACATGACACGCAAAGAAAAAACCATCCACGAAGAGTGGGAAGCAGTACACCGAGGACTCTCTCCGTTGTCTGCGACATTTCTGCCGAGCAGCGACCCTCAAACTGTACTGGAGGCACATGGCGTCTACGTATATCCAGGCGATAGGGTGCTGGACATCGGCGTCGGGATTGGCGATATGGCAAAACACTTACATCAATGCGGATGTGAGGTGGACGCTTTGGATATCGTCGAGTCAGCCCGTGACGCGGTAGATCAATATGTGAAGGAATTCTACATTACCCCCACTGCACTTGTTCGCTCGACCTACGACCTTGCTATATCCAATCTGGTGACGCAACACATAACAGACAGGGAACTAGCCAAGCAGGTCTCGCATGTATTCCGATCACTGAAGCCCGGCGGGGTATTGTCTATGCAATGCGCGGGGTCGTATGGTAGCATTCTCGCCAACGATCAGACAAGCGTATCTGTTGAATTGTTGCTGAATGGATCTGTTACGCGATCTTATGCGTACACCACCGCGATAATCGAAAAAGCAATACGAGGAAAAAAAGAAATAGTCCTGACCGAGGGGCCGAGGTTTCCGGAATACGAGAGTTATTGGTACTACCTACATATCAGCAAACCCCGTAGAAAGGCCAGCCGGACATGATACCGAAACGAATGTCATTTTTCTGGGGTGGCTCTCCAATGACTTGGATGAGGTATTTAACCCTAGCCAGTTTCCGCCATCACAATCCCAATTGGGACATGTACTTATACACGCCGCCCACCCAAAGCGAGGGCAAGTCGTGGGCATCATGGGAAGAAGACGATTACCAATATGCTGGATACGACTACGCTTCCCGACTGGGGTCGCTCAAAATACACCACCGGCAATGGCTCCCGCCGAAGATTGGATTGTCTGCCGCCCATGCGTGCGACCTGTTTGAGTGGAACATTTTGTATACAGAAGGCGGATTCTATAGCGACATGGATATTCTGTACGTCGCGCCGATGACCGCCGTGTATGACGAAGTACGCGAAGCCAATGCCGTGATGAGTCTGGAGGCCAACAACGATTACGCGATAGGATTCATGGCGTCAAGTCCAGGCAATCCGCTATTTGCAGACATCTATACTCACGCGTTGGCTGCCTATAATTCGGTGTCCTATCAATGTGCGGGTACCGAGGCAATCTACCGGACGGCGGGACAATGGCCGGTCGATCTGGTTCGCAGACCACAAACAAGCCAAGAGACGATCCAGATAATGCGGGCGGATTACCACCCGCGAACCATCGCACAAATACCGAGCGAGACCGTTTACCCTCACCACTGGAGTCGGATGGGACCAGTGTACGAGGAAACCGTGGACCTCCCGAAAACTACTATCGGCATACATTGGTACGGGGGACTGCCCTTGAGCCAGACGTATAACAAGCGATGGACACACTCGGAACGAAGCGGCATGGACCCTTGCACCTTTGCAAAACATGCGAGCCGAATCAAATGCGAGTAGCTCTCGTATACCTAAATAACGACACGTGTAGCGTTAGCCGGGGACCGGGCTACATAGCCTCTGTCGTGCTGTCTGCTGGCCACGCTCTCAAGTTCTTCGACACGGCCTACATCTGCCTGGAACGGGTCAGGGCTGAGGTGACTTCGGGAGAATACGATATCCTTCTGATATCCGCGTCGAGCCTGTTCTACACCGAGGCGACAACACTGGCGGCAGCCGTCAAGCAAACGAGCGACATCCCCATCCTGCTCGGCGGGATTCACGCCACGATTATCCAAGGGGAGATTCTCAACGAGTGCCCGGATATCGACTATATTTGCATCGGTGAAGGAGAGGGATTTATTGTCGACTTCCTGGAGTCAATGGCCAGCGGCGGCATGGTAAAGTCTATCGACAATCTCGGATACAGGGACGACGACGGGACCGCACAAGTCAATCCTATCCGCCCATGCACGGACCTGAAGACCCTGCCGCCGTTTCGGTTCGACCTGTTCCGGCCCGAGTCTATTGTCAACGGATACCCGAAGCCTGGATTCTGCTATGTCTACGCTACCAGGGGATGCCCGTACAACTGCTCATACTGTTGCAATGGCTGCAATCTGGCTCTCTACAAACGCTCTTACCTGCGGACTCAGAACATCGACACGATTATCGCCGAGTTGTTGTTTCTGAAGAAAACCTATCCCGTGGAGTTGTTCTATTTCGGTGATGAGATGATTCTGTTCAACGAGAGATTCGTGACGGACCTATTCCGCCGCATCAAAACAGAAGTCGACGTGGACGTAGGGTGTATGGTTCGAGTCGAGACGATCACGCCGGCCATCGTGGCACTATTCCAGGAAACCGGTTGTCGATATGTCGGCATGGGGATCGAGTGCGGAGACGAAGCATTCCGCCGGAAGTTTCTGAATCGGCACATGACCAACGGCCAGATCATAGACGCCTTTCGGATGCTTCGAGCGATTCCCGGGATGATCCTTACATCGTACAATATGCGGGGATTTCCCGTGGCCTACGATACTGAACTGACCAGGAAGACGACCGCACTAAATGCGAGATGCGGAGTGAACATAGTTCAGACATCCCTATTCTATCCGTTTCGCGGCACAAAACTCTATGACTATTGCATCGACAATGATTTGATCGATCCGGTTAAGCTGGCCCACGTTCACGCGAACCATCAAGACTATTTCACTGAGTCGGTTCTGAGACCTATTTCAGGCACGGGAACATTATGCTAGTTCAGTGCTCCATCTGCATTGCAGCCTACGACAAGCCCCGGCCACTGGCCCGAGTGCTTGAAAGCATCTACACGCAAAGCCCGCCCTTTGCGTTTGAGACTATCGTGGTCGACGACGGCAGCCCGATACCCCTTGCAAAGGTGTGCGAGCCGTTCCCGGTACATTACGTGCGAATCGAACGCCCTCCCGGATTTCGCAATCCATCGCGTGCGAGGAATGTGGCCTACCGGATGGCAAAGGGTGAGGTGATTATTGCGCAGTCAGACGAGGTGATCCATGCATCGGAGCGGGCTATCGAACGGCTAGTTGGCAGCCTGACACCCGGACGATTTGTGATAGCAACAGTATTCAACGTGGACAAGCACGGGCGGACAGTGTTTGACAAGGGAATTGTACAAAACCAAAGAGGCATCGCACAATATACGGGCCCAGCGACACGTCGCCCATTTTTCTTTCTCGGCTCCCTCTACAGGGCGGACCTGTATGCCGTTGGCGGAAATGACGAGGACTTCGTTGAGCCGTGCTACGATGACGATTGGTTTGCGTTGTGCCTAACCAGGGGGCGACAGTTAGATGCGTACTATGCGGCGGATATCGTAGGCCACCATCAGCATCATGCCCACTTCCACGACGCACCCGCAATTGGGCGATCTCGGCAGATATTCGACCGAAAAGTGGCTGAAGCCACGGCAGGAAGAGCACTATGGCAGGCCAGCGGCGGCCCATGGGATGGATGATAATGAAAACTACTAATGCTAATAGGTCATGTATGCGGTATACTAACGGTCGACATGGTCTGTTGTCCGGCGGGAAACCGTTCGGACACATTCAGGCGGCGAGAGAAAAGTGGATACGGCTTCGTGAGTGCCCGGAAGTACCGGAACCCGACACGGGGTCCCCATTAAACACCGCCGGAGAAAACCATGTTTGATTGGGTAAAGAAACTAGCGGGAAGCTGGGTGAATAAGTCGCCGGGCGATGACTACTGGTATCAGCCGCGAGGGCAACCGACGCAATCAGGTGTCGACGTCAACGAAGATACGGCGTTGACGTTTTCGACCGTCTTCGCGATCGTCTCCAAGCTGTCGAAAACAATGGCCACCCTGCCCGTGCATGTAGTCGAGCGGGTGAGTGATCGGGAGCGAAGGCCGATCGACCATCCGCTGAACGACATTCTGACGTGCCGAGCTAACCCAGAATCTACCGGGCTGTCTCTGCGAGAGGCCCTAATGGCGAATCTGCTTCTCTGGGGGAACGCATACGCCGAGGTGATTCGGTCAAGCGACCGCGACCGTATTTTAGGGTTGGTCCTCTTGCCGTCTCGTGAGGTGAAGATGAGGCGCACAACGGATACGGGAGAGTTGTACTTTGAGCAACGGACGTCGGCCGGAGTCACTCGACACCTGGGCCCCGAGGACGTGCTGCACATTCCGGGGCTGTCGTTAAACGGCCTCACTGGACTGCCTCCGATCGGCTATACTCGCGAGGCAATTGGACTCGGGATGGCAGCGGCAGAAATGAGCGGGAGTTTCTATCGCAACGGTTGTTTCGGTGGCGGATTCATTCAGCGAGACCCTGATAAGATCGCCGGCAAACTCAGTGCAGAAGCCGGTAATAATGTGATCCGAGACATCGAGAAACAAGTTGGCGGATCAAAAAAGGCGTTTGGCTTGGCGTTACTGCGGGAGGGAATGACATTCAAGGGAATCCCCATACCGCTGAAAGATGCCGAGCTATTGGCCAGCCGCCGATTCCAGCGCATCGAATTGTGCGGGATCTTCGACATCCCGCCGAGCAAGCTCCACGATCTGACGGAGGGGAAATACAATAACGTCGAGCAGCAAGACACGGCATGGGCCAAGGATTCACTCGCGCCGTGGTGCATTCGATTCGAGACCGCTATTCGCGGGCAACTGCTCCCGGAAGGCGGTAACCTCTTTCTGCGGCACAATCTAGCCGGCCTGATGCGGGGCGATTTCACAAGTCAGATGGCAGCGTTCGCCAGCGGTCGCCAGTGGGGGCTGTTCTCCATTAACGACTGTCGGGGAATGCTCGACATGAACCCGATTGAGAACGGCGACGACTATCTAGAGCCGCTCAACATGGCGGTAGTTGGAACTCCGCGAATTGGGTTGACACCGCCACCGCCACCAGCCGAAAGGGAGGAGGATGAGGAAGACGAAAAGACACCTGCCGCCGATCTAAAGGCCCACTTCATGCCGTTGATTCGTGACGCGGCGGAACGGATTACAGCCAAGGAACTCAAGGCGATCGACAACGCACTGAAGCGGCTATCCACGTCGGGCGATCGTGTCAAGTTTGAGGCATGGCTGGATAAGTTCTATACGGAGCACATTCCGTTTATGGTCGCTTGCCTGTCGCCTGTTGCCGAGGCGTTCGAGGCCATGCATCACGCCCGATGGAACCCGTCGCCTCTCGCGATGGCCGAAGCCTACTCCGAGCAGCATTACGACACGCTGATGGCCGTGGCGGAGGACCCTGTAAAAATGTCGAGTGTCCTGGCAGCATGGAAACGAACGCACGCGGAAGCAATTGCGGCCGGTGTCATGACCGTAGTTAATCAGTCAGTCAGCCAACTTACCCTATCCCACGAGGAAATTGATAATGTGTGATCTCGAAGAAGTAACCACGCCCAAAAAGCCCAAGCTAGTTCCTCTGTCGAGCCGGGCAATCACCGCTATGGACCGACTCCGAACGATACCCCTGGCACTGAAAGCGAGTGCTTTGCCTAGCGTCCTGCACGCGATGCAGATCGAGGTAGCGATCAGCGGCGAGGACCCCGAGCCTGTGATTGTGGTCGACATTCCGGAAGCCGCGGAGAATAAGGACGTTGCCGGGGCTGTCCGTGCCACAGAAGCGTCCGTTCCTCGCTTGCCGAAAGTCGGAGGCCAAGTTGCCGTGATTTCCATACGCGGAACAATCGGCCAGCATCGTTCGACCGACTACTGGAGCGATACCCACACCGAAGCCATTGCCGGTCAGATTGGCAACATGGTAGCCAATCCGTCGATCGGGGCCATCGTCTTGGACATTGATTCTCCCGGTGGCATTGTCTACGGGACCCCGGAACTCGCCGAGACCATCCGCGGAGCCCGGGGCGTAAAGCCAATCTACGGCCTGGCAAACGGTTCGGCCGCCAGTGCGGCGTATTGGATTGGGGCGTCGGTCGACAAGTTGTTTGTGATCCCGTCGGGTGAAGTCGGCTCGATCGGCGTCTGGTCTGCCCACACCGATATGTCGGGAGCGTTGGAGCAACAGGGCGTCGACATCACACTGATTTCGGCCGGCAAGTACAAGGTGGAAGGCCATCCCTTCGCACCCCTGGACGATGAGGCCCGCGCCGATATGCAAGCGGGCGTAGATCGGTATTTCGGCATGTTTCTGGCCGACGTGGCCCGGGGCCGCGGAGAAAAGGCGATCGTCGTTAAAGAGGCGTACGGCCAGGGCAGAATGCTAGGGGCAGAAGCGGCCAAGGCGGTAGGTATGGTTGACGGCATCGCTACGTTGCCGGAATTGTTGGCGGGGATTATGCGGCCCAGGCAGCAGCGTCAGTCGCGTGGGGCGGCGTTGGGCTTGGGGATTGATTTGGAAGAAGCTGGGTACGAATGAACCGGAGGATATCATGGCGTTTCTGACAAACCGACAGGCCGAGGTGATGCGGTTTATCTCGGAGTTCATTGGGAGGAACCACTACCCGCCCTCAGTGCGAGAAGTGGCAACCGCAATTGGTGTGACGCCGAATGGAGCCCAATGCCACCTAACCACGTTGGCGAAAAAAGGGCAACTGACTCGAACGTCTGGCATTGCTCGGTCCATTCGGGTACTGGACAAAGAATAGTCTATTCAGAATATTTCAATCGAGTAGAATACCGACTGAAACAACATACGAGGCGCATGGCCAACCCCGGGCCGAGTATCCGGGCAACCGTGACGTAACGATGTGAAGCCACTCGCAGAGCCGGGTGCGAAGCATCTTGACGGACTCAATAACAATTTGAGCCGTCGGGATATTTTGCCCGGCTTTTCTGCTGCGCCTACTCTCGACGGCAGGGAGAGTAAGTATGTCGATTGCAGAACTGATTGCCGCCAGAAAAGAGGCTCTTGCGGCTGCCCGGATCATCGCGGACAAGTCGAAAACCGACGAAGGCGCGACAGAAGAAGAATTTGCCGAAGCCGAAGCCCACCTCGCGGAAGCATCGCGAATCAAGGGGGAGATCGAAGCGGCAGAAGCACGTCGCTCGCGGTTGCTGGCTCTCGGCAAGAGCCTTGACACCGAGGCGGCGTTTGACGCCCAGCCCCGGGCCCGACTCTCCGCTTCGGTCGATCCAGAGGCCGATAGCCAGCCGAGAATCGTGGGCGGAGAGGCTTCCCTCCAGTTCTCCCACTTCGGGGAATATCTTTTCAAGGTTCGCGAGGCCGCTTGTTCTCCGTCGTTCACCGACCCCCGCCTTGGCCCTCAAGCCGCCGCACCCGGCCATCGAACCGACGTGGATTCGCTCGGCGGGTTCTTGATTCCAGACCAGTTCGCCGGCGGGATTCTGCAAAGAATGTACAGTACTGGCGAGCTACTCAGCCGTGTCAAGGCGAGCGGAATGGTGTTGCCGCTCCAGGGCAACACGATCAAGCTGCCGCGGCTGGACGAATCGAGCCGAGCGGATGCCAGCCGAGACGGTGGAATCCTGGGCTACTGGCTCGGGGAAACCGAATCGTTCACAGATACCAAGACAAAGGTCGGGCAGATGACCTTGACCTTGCATAAGGCCGGTGCATTGGCCTACGTAACCGACGAAATGCTGGAGGACTATTCGGCGTCGGGTGCGTTCCTCGAAAACCTCTTGACGAAAGCGCTGACCTTTACGGTTGAGAATTCGATCGTAAACGGGAATGGTTCGAACAAGCCGCTCGGCCTGCTCGCAGCCAATTGCGGTATTTCGGTCGCCAAGCTGACCAATCAGACCGCGGCGACGATCTGGGGCGACAACCTCACGCAAATGTGGGCGCGAATGTGGGCACCGTGTCGCAAAACGGCAGTTTGGCTGGTCAACCAATCTGCCGAGCCGTTCTTGTTCGCCGCGACGCTTGAGGGCCGGTACGGGTCCGCCGCGGGCTCCGCTGATGGCATTCCTCTGTATTACCCCGCCGGCTCGATGCTGAATCAGGGGCAGTACGGCATCCTGATGGGCCGTCCCGTGATTCCGGTGGAATACACCAAGGCGGTAGGCACCGTTGGGGACATCATCCTCTGGGACCCCGCGAGCTACATCCTGGCCGAGAAGGCGGGCGCTGGAATCCGCAAGGCCAGTTCAATCCACGTCCAGTTCTTGACGGAACAGACGACATTCCGCGCAAGCTACCGCATAGATGGCCAGCCGACCTGGGATGCGGCCCTGACTCCGTACGACGCTGGCAACACGCTCAGTACGATCGTGACGCTCGCCGTCCGTGCCTAACTCTCGTTTTACAACAACTACCGCTCAATAGGAGCTTCAATTATGCGACTCGCCGAACAACACAAGATTGTCTTCTGTATTCAGCCGGAGGATCACAACTCCGCCGGTGTTGATGGAGACAGCGTCAGTCTTGAAAACTACAGTCATGTCACCTTCATATTCGTATTCGGTGAACTGACTAACAATTCCGTCTTGAAGATCTACTCGGGTGCGTCCGCCGGCACGAAGACGACGGCCGAGACGTTCAATTATCGTGCATGTGCCACGGACATGGGGACTTCGGGCGGCGACCTACTGGCCACCGAGACGACTTCGGCGGCCCTGACCCTGACCGCCGCAACGTACGAAGACCGGTTCATCGTCGTCGAAATGGACGCAGATGAATTCACCGATGAGCAACCGTTCGTCACGCCGGAAATCGACAGCACGGCAACCGAACTATTTGTCGCGTGCGTCGCGATCCTTAGCAAGCCTCGTTACGCCCAGAACGTGCCGACGACTCCGTTAGCGTAGTGTCTCTCGTCGCTACCGTGGTCGTCGGGTGCAAGTCCGGCGGCCACGGGTGGCGGCGTTTTGTCCCCTGGCGATCGAGTAGCGACATGCTTATCAGCACACACTCCACTCGCACCGAGCCGACGCTTGAGCCGGTCTCCGTGGCGGAGTTGCAAGCGCACTGCCGCATCGACGACCCGGAGAATCATACCGAACTCGCACGGATGATTAAGGCCGCGAGGCAGGCGATCGAAACTGGGCACCTTTGGCGAACGCTGATCAACCAGACTTGTGTCGATAAGTTCGACGCATTTGGCGACCTGATGGGGCTGCGGTGGCTGACTGTTCAGAGTGTGACATCTATTACGTACCTCGACACAGACGGCGCGACGCAGACGCTCAGCACTGACATCTACGAGCTGGCGACCTTCGACGGCGTTGGCGCTATCCGGCTGAAATACGACCAAGAGTGGCCGTCACTTTACGACCACGAAGACGTGGTGACGGTTACGTATGTTGCCGGTTACGGAACCAGCCCCGACGATGTGCCGATGCCGATTCGGCAGGCAATCATGATCTATGCCAACTGGCTATACGCGGCGAGAGAGGGAGAGGGTGGCCCGTTCGATACGCTGAACGCACTGCTGGAACCTTACTCTGCTTGGCGAGTGATGTGATGGCCAAGCGAACCCACACCGGCGAATACAACCGGCGAGTCGACATTTACCAGCAGACGGCCTCGACCGCACCAAGCACGGATGGACAAGTACCCGAGACGCCTGAGATCATCACCCGACGATGGGCAAAACGGCGAGCGATGCGTGGGCAAGAGAAATTCGGCGACAAGCAGATCGAAGCGGACGTTACGTATCTGGTGTGGATGCGATACGACAACTGGACCAAGACGATCACCCCGAAGATGTGGCTCAAGTTCAACGACGGCGTGAGGCTTAACATTCTCCGAGCATTCGACCCCGACGACCGACATCGTGAAATCCTAATGGAGTGCAGGAATCGAGTTGGCGATGATTGACGACGCACTGGTTGCATACCTGAAGACACTAACTGCCGTAACGGCAATTGTCGGGACTGGCGACGACGCCCGGATTCGGCCAGACCGGCTGGAGGACAGCGACACGCGGCCTTGCATCGTGATCGAAGTAGAAGACGAAGATCCGGCAAACGACTTAACGGGGACGGGCGGATTAGTGTTCACCGACGTGAGCATTTACAGCATCGCCCGAACCAAGGCGGCAGCTAGAGCACTCGCCGAGGCCATCCGGCTCAACGGCACCGACCCGGGCACGGGCCTTGCAGGATGCCACGCGACGGCCGCCAGTATCCAGTTCGACGCCGTATTGTACTCGACGCAAATAGACTACATCCCACTCGGTGACGGAAGTTCACGAGGCAACTGGCACGTCAACAGCCTATACACCGTCAGTTACCAGGAAACGATT
>ERZ890953.1788-NODE-1788-length-10253-cov-3.924299_pt1 | contig 10253 bp, 9 predicted proteins | sample MGYA00521264_ERZ890953 | MGnify/ENA primary metagenome ERZ890953 (study PRJEB32303, sample SAMEA104408629) | aquatic metagenome | biome: Brackish water; feature: Chemocline; material: water | place: Baltic Sea | collected 2014-10-26T21:54:00 | depth 200 m ... | reverse complement strand
CCACCACCCCCATATATTCCGGCGGACATCTCCGTCATCGGCTTTTTGCAGTAGATTCAATTATCCAAAAAAACAAGTGAGCTGCAGTAATCGTGTTACGGCTCACTTGCTTTTTTGGATATATAGCTTCCTGGCGATGGGTTGCGCTAAGAGCAACAATTGCGAATATCTGTGATTGTTTCAACAAATGGATCAATCGCACGGCGCACAGCTGCTTCGTCCATACCAGAAACTTTGAAGGTGACCTGGCGATTGCTGGGATCTTCGCCCATTGTTTGCCCAAATGAAATGAAATTTCCACCAGCTTCGGAAATCGATTTGGTGAGATCAGCCAATTCGCCGACTTTGTCCGGTACCATGGCTGTCACGCGTACACCCATTTCTCTGGCGCCCATCAAATCCAGGAAAATCTTGAAGAGATCGGTTTCGGTGATCATGCCAACCACACGGTTTTCCTTTAGTACAGGCAACCCACCAATTTTGTTGTCCGCCATGATGCGGGCTGCTTCCTCGATGGGAGTATCCACGCCGATGGTCAGCACATCTTTGGTCATGACATCTTCAACGGTGATTTTGCTGAGCAGATAATTCATTTCCCAAATGCTGAGCGATGTCGCCGGTGAGGGAGAAGCGTTGAGTAAATCTTTATCTGAAACGATGCCGACGAGTTTTCCGCCTTTGATGACTGGCGTACGACGTATATGTTCTTTGCGCATCAGGTTGACAGCTTCCGTAATGGGCACGTCGGGCGAAATTGTAATCACTGGACGAGACATTCTTTCGCCTACTAACATGGTTAGCTCCTTATCGATTTATATCTGACGACGACAAGTTATCCGTTCGATGAGCTTGCCGTGTTTCTTAAAGTATACGAATTGTAAGACAATTGGGTGAGTGATAATGATCACAAAATCAAGGGTATCTGCTCCTGTTTGCTAGGCGCCCAAATAGGCAGCCTGGATGTGCTTATTATTGATCAATTCACCGGGCGTGCCGTGGAGTTCTACCTTGCCGTGCGCCAAGACAAATCCATAATCGCTGATCGCCAACGCCATCTGCACATTTTGTTCCACCAGGAGCATGGAGATGCCAGCATCTTTGAGCCGCCCCAATCCCTGGAAAAGATCCAAGACCAGCACGGGTGCTAGACCCAGGGAGAGTTCGTCCATCATCAGCACGATAGGTTCACCCATGATCCCGCGCGCAACCGCAAGCATTTGCTGCTCACCGCCGCTCAGTGTGCCTGATTTTTGGTTTTTACGTTCCAAAAGACGTGGGAACATTTCATACACCAGTTTGAAATTTTTGTCGAGGTAGGCACGCGAGCGCGGGGGGGAGGCCCCCATTTCAAGATTTTCGGCTACACTCATATCCGTGAAGAGCTGCCTGCCTTCTGGAACGAGTATCAGCCCGCGCTCGGCCTTCTCATGCGCCGATAGTTTGCTGACATCTTCCCCATTGAAGTGAACCGACCCGCTCCAGGGTTTGAGTAATCCCATAATGGCGCGTAGCATGGTGGTTTTTCCAGCGCCGTTGGCCCCAACCAACGATGTTAGTTTGCCTGCCTCGAGCACCATGGTCGCACCCCAGAGAATTTGAACTTCACCATATCCAGAGGTCACGTCTTTGATTTCAAGAATACTCATCGTATGACCTCTCGCTCGTGCTGCCGCATCAGTTTTTCTGCCAGCTTGGGATCGCCCAGATACGCCTCGATCACGCGCTGGTTATTTTTAATCTCTTCAGGGGTGCCTTCGGCAATTTGCGAGCCAAAGTCGAGCACAATCATGCGGTCAGATACCTTCATCACCGCGTCCATAACATGTTCGATCATAATGATGGTGGTGCCTTGTTCGCGAATTTTACGTACAGTTTCGACCATGGCGGCTATCTCCGATGGGTTTAGCCCGGCCAGAACTTCATCTAATAGGATGATATCGGGTTGAGCGGAGAGGGCGCGCGCCATTTCAAGGCGTTTCTTCTGGGCGACATTCAGGCTGGCGGCTAATTGCTCCGCACGTTGTTCAAGCCCTACGAATTGCAATACCTCCATCGCCACTTCGGTTGCTTTGCGCAATCCATAGCCGTGCCGGCCAAAACATGCCCCAACCACAGCGTTTTCGAGTACGGTGAGTTCGTTAAGCGGCTTGACAACCTGATGTGTGCGCGCCAGGCCTTTTCGCGCCATCTCGTATGTTTTAGATCCGGTGACATCTTTTCCACGCAGCATAACGCGGCCTTCACTCGCTGGATAAACGCCATTAATGACATTAAAAAGCGTGGTCTTACCAGCACCGTTGGGGCCGATCAGGCCCATGATCTGACCTTCGGGAAGGTCAAACGTAACATTGGAGAGCGCTTTTAGGCCGCCAAAATTTTTGGATAAGCCTTCCACTTGTAAAATGATACTCATTGCAATACCCTCCGAAGTGCCGGAACGCGATGGCGAAGCCAGCCAATTGCGCCTGCCGGGATAAATAAAACGATGAGCAGCAACAAAACGCCGGAGACAGAAAGTTGAATGTCTTTAAAGAAATCGCTGGTCACAAAATAACCACGCATGCCCTGGTAGGCAAATGCGCCCATAATTGGACCTAGTACGGTGCCTTGTCCGCCTAGCATCACCATCACCAGCAATTCAATGGAAGCGTGCAGTGGAAAAGCTACATGTGGTTCAACATTGCCGTTCTTGAAGAAGAAGAGCACGCCAACCATTCCAGGGATCAGCGCTGAAAGGACATACGCCCAGGTTTTGGCATTAGGAGCGATAACGCCCATTACCTCGGCGGCATCTTCATCCTCACGGATTGCCTGTAGCCCCAAACCGAATTTCGATGTACGCACAAGGTGACTAATGACGAGCGCAATTGCTGCCAGCCCGGCCATGATGAAAAACGCCATATTTAACGCTTGTGCTGCACCCCCGTAGGCTTTATACACCGAGAAGTTCAAAGTCATGCCGATTGGCCCGCCGAATAAGTCAAAATTATTGATGAAGGCTTTCATAGCCTCGTTAATACCAATGGTTGCCAGGGCAAAATAAGCGCCACGCAAGCGCAAAATTGCTTTGCCCAAAACAAAAGCCAGAATCGCGGAGGCGATTCCACCCATCAGCATTCCAGTCCATATAGACCAGCCCAGATCATTGACAAGATACAGGCCTACATAGCCGCCAAAACCGAAGAAAACAATATGTCCAAAGCTGACATACCCCGTATACCCCAGTAGAATATTCAAGCTGGAGGCCAGGGCAATGGCTTTTAATATAGTAAATACGCTCTCGCGATTCGAAACGCTCCCAGTGACGGTGGGCCATAAAACCATGCCTACAATCACCAGCAAAGGCAGGAGAAGGCCGAGATGTTTACGCCAGTTTTTCATTTTTTTTCTCCAAAGAGACCGCTTGGCCGAACCAATAAAATCAGCACGAACAAGCCAAATTCAATGACTGGCACCCAAGACGTTTCTAGAAAAGCGGGGATGACGCCTTCAAGAATGCCCAGGATCAATCCTCCAAATAGCGCACCCACTGGATTTCCTAAACCGCCCAATACGCCGATAACGAAGCTTTTAAGTTCGTAGTTGCCACCGGAGAGAATATTGAATGGAAAGAACGTAGCGATGAGGGCGCCAGAAACTGCGGCAAGCATGGTTCCAAGCCCAAAGCTGAGTGCCAGAATTCGAGTAGATGGGATGCCCATTAATTCCGCTGCGGAGCGGTTATTAGCCACCGCGCGGATATATTTCCCGGGGCGGGTTCTGTATAAGAAGAAATACAATCCTCCCGTTACGAATATGGCTATCAGTGCGGCAACCAGACGAGTACCCAGCACGGTTGTTTTTCCGAGTGGAAAACTGCCTAGATTGAAGTCAACATTATAGGGTGATGTGGTGAAGATGGCTGTGCCAATCCCGATGATAATCATATTCACCGAGAAGGTAGCTAGAAGCGATGAGAGATGTGGCGCATTGATCACCCGATGGACGGCGATAAAATAGATCAATATTCCAAGCAGCAATCCCAGAACTGCGACCAAAATGAGGCCAAGATATGGATTGATGTCCATACGAATAAACAGGATGAAGGTGCTGAACATACCCAGTGCGATGATTGGCCCATGTGAAAGATTGATAACATTCATCACACCCCAAATCAACGTCAGACCCATGGCGACGACACCATAAACGAATCCCAATAAAATACCATCGGGCAGGGAAGTTAGAAGCAAGTTAATTTGTTGCATAAGTGGCTCCCAATTTTGAGGTTTGAGGGTAGCCCGGCCCGAAAGACGAAATTAAGGAAACCACTGATAAAGAGTTTCTAAACGAGATAGCTGTCATGCGCATCTCCTATGGTTTCGACTTATATGGCCGGACTATCGTTACTCAGAATACCAAACATCCCTTCATGCACTCATACGCTGAAGGGATGTTTGGTTTGCAAGTGATTTATGGGGCAGGAATTGGGTAGAGCGGGGCGGCGGTGGCGACATCGGCAGGCGCAATGATCACGCGTGTTAACTCGCCAGCATCATTCATTTGCCATTGGGCTACAACCATTTTATGGGCAATTTGCAGACCATGTGCTTCTTCGGAAGTGTCAAATTGAATGGCGCCATAGAAAGTCATCAGGTTCATGGCATTCAAAGCGGCTTTGACGGCCTCGGGGTCAATCGAGTCCGCATCGATGATGGCCTTCTGTAATAACACGCCTGCTGTAAAACCACCAGCAGCATGATAGGTGGGGGGATCGCCAGCTGCGACTTCGTATGCGGCTGCGAAATCTTCACCAGTAGGGCCAAACCAATCCATACCCAGGTTGGCGGCTTCGGCTTCGGTGTGGGTTGCCGCGAGTTCCCATTGACTGGAAACAGCGATACCGAGAGCAGCGTCACCCAATTCGGGGAATTTGGAGTCGGCGGGGGCGACCAACAGGTAGGCGAAGTTCAGGCCAATCTGACGTTCGTAAAGAGAGCGAGCCAGAGCGGTGCCGTCATTATAGTGACCGCCACCGAGCAATACGGTTGCGCCGGAGCCAGCGATCTTATTGACGATTGGGCCAAAGTCAGCAGTGTCAGAAGCGTAGCTTTCTTCAAGAACAACCTCAAAGCCTCTTTCTGCAAGATAGGGCTTGATGCCTTCGACCACGCTGGTGGAAAATTTATCAGCTTCGTATACGAGGGCGATCTTGGCATCAGGGTCGAGTTCCTGAAGCATATCCACCGTGCTGGACATGTACAGGCTGCCAGGGGTGTAGAGTTGGAAGAGGCCGGTGTTACCGGTCTTGTAGGTGGAATCATCGGCAGCGCCGGTGGTGATCATAACCTTGCCGTTTTGTTCTGCCACGATAGATGCCGCAGAAGTCAGGCCTGATGAGTAGGGGCTAATCAGGAAGTTGGCGTTGTCTTCTGAAATCAGGCGGGTATACAGTTCCTGAACGCGCTCGGCGGTAGATTCATCGTCGTAGGTGACATATTCGAACTTGACGACTGTGCCATCGCTGAGGGTGACGCCGCCTGCAGCATTAACCTGTTCCATCCAAAGATTGAAGCCGTTAACCTGGCGTTTTGAAGAGACTTCTTGTTTACCGGTTATCGAGGATGTAAAACCGATTACGACAGTTACTTCCTCGGGTGCAGGTGCTGCCTCTTCGACAGGGGCAGCTTCTTCCGCGGGAGCTTCTTCTGCCGGAGCGGCTTCTTCCGCCGCCATTTCTTCAGCGGCGGCTGGTTCTTCTACCGCCTCTTCTGGAGCAGGAGCGCAGGCTGCCAACAATAAACTGGAAACTAAAAGCAAAGCAAAGAGTAAAGTAAGTACACGTTTCATTCAAATCCTCCGGGGTAACTTTTGGGTTTACCAACGATTGTAGTACAACGTGATTTCGATTCCTGCGCACCTCCTTGCACAAAATAACCTGCGTGGTGATACGGCTACAACGTAGAAAAATAGCGTGATTTCCACATTGAGTATACGAATTATATAGATGGAATACAAAAATAAGATAAAAAAATAACAACAAACCTAAAAACAATATAAATTCCCCCGCTTGAGCGAGATAAAAAAGTCCGAGAACCAGGACATGACGGGCGCATCGCGCCCGTCATGTCCTGGTTCTCGGAGAATCCGTTCGAAGGATTTGCGAAAACCGTTAATTCTTGTCGATATGCTGTACCGGCGGCTCAAAGCGGTAGCCGATTCCGCGCTCAGTGAGTATACAGCGTGGGTTGGATGGGTCCACCTCGATTTTTTGGCGGAGATGCCCGATATAGACTCGCAAATACTCGGTTTCTTCACCATATTCTGGCCCCCAAACTCGCCTGAGAATAGCCTGATGCGGTAGCACTTTACCGGCATGTTCCATAAGATAGATGAGCAAATTGAATTCTGTTGGTGTTAGTTTTATTTTCAATCCACGCACAGTTACGCCGTGTCGCTCAAGATCGACCACAATCTCTCCATGGATCAACTGTCCTTGCCGAGTAGGCGATTCCGCCCAACGGGAGCGGCGCAAAACCGCTTTTACTCGCGCCAGCAACTCGCCGACGCCGAAAGGTTTGGTCAAATAATCGTCGGCGCCCAGGTCAAAGGCGCGCACTTTGTCGCTTTCTTCATCTAGCGCGGTGAGCATAACAATCGGCACGGTTGAGTGTTGCCGAATGCGCCGGGTGGTTTCCAGGCCATCCATGCGCGGCATCATCATATCCAGAATGACCATATCAATATTCTGTGTGTTGAATATGGCCAGAGCTTCCAGCCCATTGGCCGCCGTGACAACGCCAAAACCGCGAACTTCCAAATTGCGGCGCACAAAATCGCGTAGCGTTTTTTCATCATCTACCACAAGTACAATTGGGTTACTCATCATCGACCATCCTTGTTGGGTATCGCGCACCGGTTTTATGCGTTTTAGTTGGCGATGCTCAAAATACTTCTTCGTCGCGATTGGGGTTGCGGGGCAGTGAGAACATAATACAGGCACCGCGTGGCGATGGTTCTAGCCAAATCGATCCATTATGGGCGTGTACAAAACCCTTACAGATGGCTAACCCCAGGCCTGCGCCAGATGTATTGCGAGACAAGCCATTTTCGATTCGATAGAAACTATCGAAAATGCGCTTCCCTTCTTCGGAGGGGATACCGGGGCCTTCATCGGCAACAGACACCGTAACCTGGTCTTGATTGAAGCTGGCGCGCACATAAATTGGTGAATCTGCTCCCGAATATTTGGCTGCATTTTCGATCAGGTTACGCAACACAACCTCAATGCGCCGCTGATCGGCATAGAGTTCGGGCAAATTGGCCGGTAATTCAACCCGCAAGCGAGAATTCGGAGCTGGGCTGGAGCGCTGGGCAGCTCGCTCAATCATTTGGTCAAGGCTGCAAGGTCGCTGATCAACTTTGAGATTGCCTGCGTCAATGCGCGAGAGATCCAGCAATTCATTCACCAAAATGGTGAGCCGGTCGGCCTCGCTGGAGATAATCGATAGAAATTCCTGCTGGGATTGGCGATCCCATTCGACATCATCAGCCAGCAGGGTGGTGGCATACCCTTTGATCGAAGCCAAAGGTGTGCGTAATTCGTGCGAGACGGTTGAAATTAAATTCGATTTCATTCGATCCAGCTCGCGGTCGGCTGTGATGTCATTGATAATCTGTCCCTTGCCGATCGATACGCCACTGGCGTCGGTGACCGTGAACGATCGTAACCGATACCAGTACGTGCGCCCTTGCTGCGTGAGCGGAAATTCGGTATTCTGTTTATCCTGGCTGGCCAGAATATCCTGAATTTCCTGATAAGCCTTTTCTGGCTCATCGGAGTTGCGGACGATATGCTCCAGAATTTTATTGACCTCCGTCCCCGTGATTGCACTTGGCGGCAACCCGCTCAGGGCGCTGATGCTCCGATTGGCGTAAATCACGCGCCCTTCTGGCCCTTCCAGAATTAGCCCGGCGTGCAGCGATTGAATGAGAGCCTCCAGCCGCCGGGTTTGTTCCTGCAAGCGCATGTCGCTACGGGCAAATAAGGCCGCATTTTCAATAGCCATGGCAGCGTGATTGGCAAAGTTGGAGAGCAGCGAAATCTCTTGTTCGGTGAAAACGTGCGCCTTCTCCCGAAAAACAAGCAGCACCGATGGGGGTGCATAGTGCGTATTTAGCGGTATGGCCAATACCGAACGATAACCCTCGGCTCGGGCGCCAGCTCTGTCAGCGGCATACGATGGATTGGTTTCCGTATCGCTGATTTGAATCGGTTCCCCGGTACGTAGCGCGCGCAGCGATACCGAATGTGGCTCTCTTGGGTCGATGGCGATCAGGTTGACATAATTTGTCGACAAGCCGCGGCTGGCGCGCACGCGAAAGACTCCGGCTTGTTCATCCAGGGCTACAATCGCAATCATTCTGGAGTGCAGCAGGCGTTCAACTTCCTCCAGAATGCGATCCAGCACCGCGTTGGGTTCCAAAGTCGAAACCACGGAGGCACTGGTTTCCAGCAACGTGGATAACTCCTGAAAACGCGCTTCGATGGTTTCTTCCATGCGGATAATGCTACGAGCCAGTCGCCCCACCTGATCAGGTCTGTGTGCAATGGCTGGCAGCATTTCGTCGTGCTCTTCATGCATGCCGGGAACCTGACCAATGCCCCGGCTGTAGGTGGCGATATAACCCAGGGGCTGTATCACCAGGCGGGTGAGCCCTATCCAGAAGATCAACCCGGTGATCAGAAAAACTACCAGGGTCACCAGCGCGCTTCGATAAAAAGTGCGCGGTGTAGCAAAAGCGGTCTCAGCTGGGCGGCTGACGATAACACCCCATCCGGCACTGGTAACAGGAACATAGCTGTACAACCGCTCAATTCCATTCGAGTCTGTCTCGGTCACGGAATCAACCCGCCCTAGTAGCAAGGGTTCTGTGATGTGTTTGTCGCTTTCCGGAATCTGAGTCAGAATTAAATCGGGGTTAGCGTGGGCGATAATTTGACTACTTGAATCGATGATGAATACTTCGAAACCCTCTTCGGGGCCATATTCTCGGGAAATTTTTACTAACGTTTGGCTGAGTGCTTCCAGTTGGATATTGGTTGCCACGATCCCTAAAAATTCGCCATCTCGCCCCCACAAGGGCATCACTGCGGTTGCGACGGGTTGTGTGGTAGTTGGTGAGATGCGTCCTTTGGAAATTAGGGAGTTAGTGCCTAGCTTTGCCCGTTGAAAATAATCTCGAAAAGAGAAATCGCTGCCGACCGTTGAAGTCGGTCCGATGGGGTAGTGAAAAACCATGAACCCCAACGGATTCAAGCGATAGACCAAATTTACCTCCGGGCGCGCGCTCATGAAGTTGCTGAAAAGTTCGGTCATGCCCGCGATATCTGTTTCGAGAACGGCATCAAAGGAGCCTAATTTTTCAATCGCCCATAGTGCATTACGCATGGAGAAATCAGTCTCCTGAGCAATTGAGCGCGCCAAAGCCAGATCGGCGGCTTTGATATCGCGCTCGAGATCGCTCTGCGTTGAGTTCGCAATCCAAAGGGTTGCGGCGATCACCGGCCCAACAAAAAGGATATATAAGGCCATCAACTTCAGGCCAAGGTCTTGTTGAAATCTATGTCGATTCAAGGTTCTCTTCAACGGGGAGGAAAAAATCTTGATAATCTGGCGTGTTATGAACTGGCAAAGGCTTCAATGATTCTAACAACATGCTTGGCGTGTTTGAGATACAAATCCATGCGCACATTTTCATTGGGCGCATGCGCTTGTGTGCCAGGATGTCCGACACCGGCAGTAGCAACCGGTTGGTTGAGAATGGTCACGAAGGGATAATTTGGGCCAGAGCCGCCAACCATTGGGACGATCTTCATGGGAATGTCGTAGACATCCTTGGCCGTATCCACGACGAGTTGAATGAACGGATCATCGGGATCGGTACGACCGGCTGGACCGCCACCAAGGAAGGTGATTTCCACCTCGGGGAATCCCTCCGCATCCAGATGCGCCCGCAGTTGTTCCAGCACCTGTTTGGGGGTCTGCGTGGGCACCAGGCGAAAATCGACTTTGGCCGAAGCCTGGGCGGGAAGCACCGTTTTTGAACCGGGGCCTTGATAACCCGAAGTCAGGCCGCAGATCGTGCAGGTGGGTTCGAAAACCTCTGCCACGCGCAGGTCAACGCCGCCGGTCAGGCCCTTGAGAAAAGATTTGACACCGTAGCGGGTTTGATATTCTTCGACGACATCAGGGAGCGCCTCCATCAGTTCGATA
>ERZ890953.1784-NODE-1784-length-10275-cov-5.246282_pt1 | contig 10275 bp, 21 predicted proteins | sample MGYA00521264_ERZ890953 | MGnify/ENA primary metagenome ERZ890953 (study PRJEB32303, sample SAMEA104408629) | aquatic metagenome | biome: Brackish water; feature: Chemocline; material: water | place: Baltic Sea | collected 2014-10-26T21:54:00 | depth 200 m ... | reverse complement strand
TTGCAGCAGGCGTGGATGTACAAATTGAGCTTAATTAATGCTTAATTAATGCTTGATTTTTGATTTGTTATTTATAGGTAAATAGTGGGGCAAAAAAACTATCAGAAATCTTCTGATAGCACTTAACAGAGCTGTAATATTCTGTTATAGTGCGCGCCCTCGCGGCCTGATACGGTTCTCTGTATCAGGCCGTTAGTTTTAAAAAGCTGAGTAATATCAATAAGATATTCTCGTATTATATGATTAGGGGTTAGTAATGTCTCTCGGTTTAGTTGGACGAAAAGTAGGTATGACCAGGGTTTTCTCTGATGATGGTGTATCGACTCCGGTTACTGTTATTGAGGTAGAGCCAAATCGTGTATCTCAGTTAAAAACTGTTGATACTGATGGGTATACTGCTGTCCAGGTTGTCACAGGTTCACGACGTCCTAATCGTGTTACAAAAGCAATGGCTGGTCATTATAGAAAAGCCGGTGTTGAAGCTGGTCGGGTCTCTATGGAGTTCCGTGTTGATTCAGTTGAAGATCTTGTTCTTGGTTCTGAGATTAAGCTTGATATTTTTGAGCAAGGACAAAAGGTTGATGTTGAAGGTACAACAATAGGTAAAGGTTTTGCTGGTGTTATAAAGCGTTATAACTTTCAGATGCAGGATGCAACACACGGTAACTCGGTTTCGCACCGTGCTCCGGGTTCTATTGGTCAGAACCAGACTCCAGGTCGAGTCTTTAAAGGCAAAAAAATGTCAGGCCATATGGGTGCTGTTCAGCAGACAACGCAAAACTTAGAGATTTTTCGTATAGATTCAGAGCGTAATCTGGTGCTTATTAAAGGCCCGGTTCCTGGATCTAAGAGTAGCAATGTCGTCATTCGACCTGCTGTTAAATAAGAGAATAGAGTCATGGATATTTCAATACATAACTCCAGTGAGAAAGTTTCTGTATCTGATGATGCCTTTTCGGCTGAATTTAATGAAACTCTCGTACATCAGTTAGTAGTGTCTTTTATGAGTGCTTCGCGCTCAGGTACCAAGGCGCAAAAAACTCGTTCTGATGTTAGAGGTGGTGGAGCTAAACCTTTTCGACAAAAAGGTACGGGCCGAGCTCGTGCAGGTACTATCCGTAGCCCTTTGTGGCGTAGTGGTGGTGTGACTTTTGCCGCGAGTCCTCGTGATTACGGTAAAAAGCTGAACAAGAAGATGTATCGTACGGGAATGAGAAGTATTGTTTCCGAATTGATTAGACAGGATAGATTGCTGCTGGTTGAAAATATGTCTATAGCTGAGCCAAAAACGAAGTTAATGGCGGCTAAAATGACTGAGTTGGGTATTACTAAAGGTTTGGTATTGACTGATGGTCTTGATTCATCGGTGTATCTGGCCTCAAGAAATATTCCTAATATTCTGGTTATGGATGTTTCTGTTGTGGATCCGCTAAGTCTTGTAAGTCAGGATAAAGTTATTATTGATCAAGCTGGTTTGAAAAAGTTAGAGGAGCGTTTATCGTGAATGATCAGAGAGTTTTTCAGGTTATAAAAGCTCCTCATATTTCTGAGAAAGCCGCTATAGTCGGTGATGCGTCTAATCAACATGTGTTTAAAGTTGCCACTGATGCGAAGAAAAATGAGATTAAAGCAGCTGTAGAGCAGCTTTTTAATGTTAAAGTTTCTAAGGTTCGTACTGCTAATGTTAAAGGCAAGTCAAAGCGTCAGGGTGTTAGACTCGGTCAGCGTAGTGACTGGAAAAAGGCATACGTCTCATTAGAGCAGGGTCATGAAATAGACCTTTCAGCAGTAGGTGGATAAGAAATGGCATTAATAAAAGCTAAACCAACTTCACCTGGTCGCCGTTTTGTTGTATCAGTTAAAACTGACGGGTTGTACACAGGTAAGCCTTTCGCAGGATTAGTTGAGAAAAAATCTAAAACTGGTGGTAGAAATAACGCCGGTCATATTACTACCCGTCATAAGGGTGGTGGACATAAGCAGCGTTACAGGGTTGTCGACTTCAAACGAAATAAAGATGGTATTGATGCAGTTGTTGAAAGGATTGAATATGATCCTAATCGAAGTGCTCATATTGCATTACTTAAATATATAGATGGTGAGCGTCGTTATATTATCGCTCCTAAAGGTGTGAACGAAGGCGATACGGTTCGTTCTGGTGATGATGCCGGAATGAAGCTGGGTAACTGTCTTCCATTACGTAATATACCAGTAGGTTCTATAATTCATTGTGTTGAATTAAAGCCGGGTAAAGGTGCTCAAATGGCACGTTCTGCGGGTACTTCTGTGCAATTTGTTGCGCGAGATGGGTCCTACTCAACATTACGCCTGCGTTCAGGTGAAATGAGAAAAGTTTTGTCAGAGTGTCGTGCTGTTCTTGGAGAGGTTGGTAATGGTGAGCATAGTTTGCGCTCACTGGGTAAGGCTGGCGCAACTCGCTGGAGAGGTGTTAGACCGACCGTTCGTGGTGTGGCAATGAACCCTGTAGATCACCCGCATGGTGGTGGTGAAGGGCGTACTTCGGGTGGTCGTCACCCGGTGTCTCCATGGGGTATGCCTACTAAAGGTAAGAAAACTCGTACCAATAAACGTACTGACAATTTAATTGTTCGTAGAAGGAATAAGAGGTAATTTGACGTGCCACGTTCACTGAAGAAAGGTCCATTTGTAGATCATCATCTTTATTCAAAGGTGTTGACTGCTGTAGAAACAAGTAATAAACGTCCAATTAAAACATGGTCAAGACGTTCAATGGTAATTCCGGATATGGTTGGTTTAACCATTGCGGTGCATAACGGAAAGCAGCATGTACCTGTTTTGATTAATGAAAATATGGTTGGTCACAAGTTAGGAGAGTTTTCGCTTACTCGTACTTACCGTGGTCATGTTGTTGATAAAAAGGCGAAAAGGTAATTATTGTTATGCAAACATCTGCAAAACACCGTAATGCTAAAATTTCAGCCCAAAAAGTGCGTTTAGTAGCAGACCAGGTTCGTGGTTTGCCTGTTGATCGAGCTCTTACGCTGCTTAAATTTAGTAACAAGAAGGCTGCTGAATTAGTCCGCAAGGTACTGGAGTCAGCAATCGCTAATGCCGAGCACAATGATGGTGCTGATATTGACGAGCTCAAGGTTTCTACAATATTTGTAGATCAGGGGCCAAGCATGAAACGTATGCGCGCACGTGCAAAAGGCCGTGGTAATCGAATTTTAAAACGTACTAGTCACATTAGTGTGACTGTTGCAGATAGTTAATAGAGGCACAGATGGGACAGAAAGTACATCCAACTGGTATACGATTAGGTATCTCCACAGATTGGACTTCAAAGTGGTATGCAGAGACTGGGCAATATGCTGAATTTTTAAGTGAAGATTTAAAAGTTCGTCAGTTTATTAAGAAAAAGTTATCACAGGCGGCTGTTAGTCGTATTGGTATCGCCAGACCTGCAAAGTCAATCGTGGTCACAGTTCATACGGCTCGTCCCGGTATTATTATCGGGAAGAAAGGTGAGGATATCGAGAAGCTACGTAAAGAAGTTTCTGATTTGGTAGATATTCATCCTAACAATGTGAAAATTAACATTGAAGAGATTCGTAAACCTGAGTTAGATGCACAGCTTGTCGCTGAAAGTATCGCGCAGCAATTAGAACGACGCGTGATGTTTCGTAGAGCTATGCGTAGGTCAGTTAGTAATGCAATGCGTATAGGTGCTGAAGGCATCAAAATAAATGTCTCCGGACGTTTAAATGGTGCTGAAATTGCGCGTAATGAGTGGTATCGGGAAGGGCGAGTTCCTCTTCATACTTTAAGAGCTGATGTTGACTATGGTACAGCAGAAGCTTTAACAACTTATGGCATCCTGGGTGTAAAAGTCTGGATCTATAAGGGTGAAGTATTCGATCTTGAAGCTAAAAATTCTTCTTCTTCGAAGAAGACTGGTAAATAGAGTTTAGAATTATGTTACAGCCTAAACGAACAAAATTTAGAAAGCAGTTTAAAGGTCGTAATCGTGGCCTTGCAAATACTGGTAATAAGGTTAGCTTTGGCCAATTTGGCTTACAGGCTGCTGAGCGTGGAAGAATTACTGCGCGTCAGATTGAATCTGCCCGTCGTGCTATGACTCGTTATATAAAACGTGGTGGTAAAATCTGGATTCGGGTTTTTCCCGATGTGCCAATATCTAAAAAGCCTCTCGAAGTTCGTATGGGTAAAGGTAAAGGTAATGTTGAATACTGGGTATGTAAAATTCAACCAGGAAAAATGTTATATGAGATGGAAGGTGTTACAGAAGAGATAGCTCGCGAAGCCTTTAAGCTGGCCGCAGCTAAACTACCTTTTAAAACTAATTTTGTTATCAGGCAGGTAATGTAATGGACGCTAAAGAATTACGTTCAAAATCCAACCAGGAATTACGTGATGAATTGGTAGCTCTTTCCAAGGAGCAGTTCAATTTAAGAATGCAGAATGCGATTGGACAGGGTGCACGTTCAGATCAATTCTCCAAAGTTCGTAAAAATATAGCACGCGTTAAAACTGTCATGACTGAAAAACGTGCAGAATCATCCAGTAACGGTGGTGAGTGATCATGAGTAGTGAAGATAAAGTGTTAAGAACGCATACTGGTTCTGTTATTAGTGACAGAATGGATAAAACAGCCACGGTTCTGATAGAAAGAAAAGTTAAGCATCCTTTATATGGAAAATTTGTTAAGAAATCAACAAAGCTCCATGTTCATGATGAAAACAACGAGTGCTCTATGGGTGATACCGTTCAGATTACTGAATGCCGACCAATGTCAAAAACCAAGTCCTGGACTCTGGTTAAGATCGTTGAAAAGGCGAGCTAAGTTAAACGAGATTGGTAAGGTTTTATTATGATTCAAATGCAAACAGTTTTAACTGCAGCCGATAACAGCGGAGCACGTAGAGTACAATGTATTAAAGTACTTGGTGGCTCGAAACGTCGTTATGCAGGCATTGGTGATATTATTAAAGTTAGTATCAAAGATGCAATTCCACGTGGAAAAGTAAAGAAAGGTGAAGTGTACAATGCTGTGGTAGTTCGTACCGCAAAAGGCGTACGCCGAAATGATGGTTCTTTAATAAAGTTTGATGGTAATGCGGCTGTTATTTTAAATAATAACCTGCAACCAATTGGTACTCGTATCTTTGGGCCCGTAACACGTGAGTTACGTGGTGAGAAGTTTATGAAAATCATCTCACTGGCACCTGAAGTGCTTTAATAGTTAAGGTATTTACATGAACAAGATTAAAAAAGGTGACGAAGTCATTGTTATAGCAGGCCGTAGTAAAGGTCAGCGTGGCACTGTGCTTAAACGTATAGATGAGAAGCGTCTATTGGTTGAAAGTGTAAATATGATTAAAAAGCACGTTAAGCCAAATCCTAACGCTGGTGAAGCTGGTGGGATTATTGATAAGGAATCTCCTATCAATCAATCAAATGTCATGATCTTTAACCCGGCTATAGATAAGGGTGATCGTGTTGGTTTTAAAACGTTAGATGATAACCGTAAAGTTCGGTTTTTTAAGTCTAACGGTGAAGTAATTGATGTTTAACGGTAAGTTATCATGACCAGATTAGAAAAATTTTATCGCGACACTGTTAAAGCACAGTTGCAGGAACAGTTTAATTTCGCTTCTGCTATGCAGATTCCGAGAATTACCAAGATTACCTTAAATATGGGTCTTGGAGAGGCAGCCGGAGATAAGAAAATTATCGACAATGCTGTCCGTGATATGGAACAGATTGCAGGTCAGAAGGCTGTAATCACCATGTCTAAAAAGGCTGTCGCAGGCTTCAAGATTCGTGAAGATATGCCGGTAGGTTGTATGGTGACCTTACGTAAGGACCATATGTACGAATTTATGGATAGACTGGTAAACTTTGCTATGCCTCGTATTCGTGATTTTCGCGGTATCAGTGGCAAGGCGTTTGACGGTCGTGGTAATTATAATATTGGTTTGACTGAGCAAATTGTTTTTCCAGAAATTGATTACGATAAGATTGATAAAATACGTGGTATGAATATCTCTATTACGACTACTGCTGCGAATGATGAAGAAGGGCGTGCGTTATTATCCGCGTTCAATTTTCCTTTTAAGAATAAATAACGGTAACAATTATGGCTAAATCTTCTATGATACAGCGTGAAGTTAAACGTAGCAAAATGGTTGCTGTTTATGCTGCTAAAAGAACTACGTTGAAAGCGCTTATCAATAATCCTGAAACACCTTTTGAAGAAAAGATGTCGGCAGTTGATAAATTACAGAAACTTCCGAGAGATTCTTCTCCGGTAAGACACCGTAATCGCTGTAGTATTACAGGCCGTCCACACGGTTTTTATAGAAAATTTGGTCTGAGTAGAATTAAGCTTCGTGAAGCAGCAATGCGCGGTGATGTTCCTGGCCTCGTTAAAGCAAGTTGGTAAGAGAGTACTGTTATGAGTCTACAAGATCCTGTTTCTGACATGTTGACACGCATTCGAAATGCGCAGAATGCAACTAAAGTCAATGTCAAAATGCCTTCATCTACGCAGAAAGTTAATATTGCTAAAGTATTAAAAGACGAAGGTTACATAAATGATTTTTCAGTGTCAGGTGATGCTAAAAAAGAATTATCAATCGAGCTTAAATATTTTCAGGGCAAACCCGTTATCGAACAGATTAAACGTGTAAGTCGTCCTGGCTTAAGAATTTTTAAATCTAAAGATGAACTTCCATCAGTTAATGGTGGTCTCGGCATAGCTATAATCTCAACCTCTAAAGGTATGATGACTGAAAAGCAGGCGAGAACTTCCGGCAACGGTGGTGAAGTAATCTGCACAGTCGTTTAGGGTAAAGACTATGTCTAGAATTGCTAAAAAACCTATCGAAATGCCTTCAGGCGTTACTTTAGCTGTAAATGGTCAAACTATTACTGCAAAAGGTCCTAAAGGTGAATTATCATTAACTGTGAATGATGCTGTTGCATTTGAGCAAAATGACAATGTGATTTCTTTTAAACCTGCCAATGAGAACAAAGGTTCAATGGCTTTGACCGGCACTATGCGTTCACTAGTGAATAATATTGTTACCGGTGTAACTGAAGGGTTTAGTAAAAAATTAAATCTTGTCGGTGTTGGTTATAGAAGTAAAACAGAAGGAAATGTTCTTAACCTTTCTTTAGGTTTTTCTCATCCTATCGATTACAAGATTCCTGAAGGAATTACTATAGAGACACCTTCACAAACAGAAATCATTGTTTCTGGGTGTGATAAGCAAAAAGTTGGTCAGGTATCAGCAGAGATCCGCGCATTCCGTCCGCCAGAGCCTTATAAAGGTAAAGGTGTTAAATACTCTGATGAATATATCATCAGAAAAGATGCTAAAAAGAAGTAGGTTAGTTATGGATAAGAAATCATCACGTATCAGACGTTCTCGTAAAACACGTGCAAAAATTCGTGAACTTGGTGTTGACCGTTTGACTATCTTTCGTACATCTCGTCATACATACGCACAGGTTATTTCTGGCGAGACAGGAAAGGTTGTTGCTACAGCTTCTACGCTTAACAAAGAAGTTAGTAAAGATTTGAAATATACCGGTAACACCGGAGCTGCAATTGCTGTAGGTAAGGAAATTGCTGAAAAAGCTAAAGCTTCTGGCATAGAATCCGTCGCTTTCGATCGTTCTGGTTACAAATACCATGGTCGTGTTAAGGCACTCGCAGATTCAGCTCGTGAAGCTGGTCTGAAGTTTTAAGTATAACGTTTTAAGTATAGAGATAGCACTATGGCTGATAATCAAGGTTCGAACGACGATTTAACAGAAAAATTAGTAGCGGTTAATCGTGTTGCTAAAGTTGTTAAAGGTGGTCGTCAATTTGGTTTTACTGCACTTACAGTTGTAGGTGATGGTAATGGTAAGGTTGGTTTTGGTTATGGTAAAGCTCGTGAAGTACCATTAGCTATTCAAAAGGCTATGGAAAAAGCTCGTGCTAATCTCGTTAACGTTGCGATAACTGATGGAACTTTGCACTACGCTGTAAATGCCCGTCATGGCGCTGCAAAAGTTTACATGCAACCTGCCTCGGAAGGTACTGGTGTAATTGCCGGTGGTGCGATGCGTGCAGTGCTTGAAGTTGCTGGTGTTAGAAATGTACTTGCTAAATGTAACGGTTCAAGAAACCCGATTAATCTGGTAAGAGCAACTATCCGTGGTTTACAGGATATGAAAACACCAGAAATGATTGCTGCAAAACGTGGTAAAACTGTAGAACAAATAACTGGTTAGTGTCATGGCAAAAGCTCAAAATAAAACTGTAAGTATTAAACTTGTAAAAAGTTTAAATGGCCGTCTAGCTTCACATAAAGCATGTGCGGCTGGTTTAGGGATTCGACGTATGCATCAAACTGTAGAAGTTTCTGATACGCCTGAAAATCGTGGCATGATCAATAAGATTCACTATATGCTTAGTGTTGAGGAAGTATAATGTACCTGAATACACTTAAACCCGCACCTGGTTCAACTAAGGTGTCAAAAAGAGTCGGTCGTGGTATCGGTTCCGGGCTTGGAAAGACTTGTGGTCGAGGCCATAAAGGTCAGAAATCAAGATCAGGCGGACAGACTAAAATTGGTTTTGAAGGCGGTCAAATGCCTTTACAGCGTCGTTTACCAAAATTTGGTTTTACCGCGCGTAAATCACGATTTTCTGCAGAAGTACGTTTGACCGAGATTTCATCTCTGGAAACAGATGTTGTTGATCTGGAATCTCTGATCAAGGCAAATGTTGTACCTGCATATACACGTCAGGCTAAAGTATTCCTGTCTGGAGAAGTCTCCAAAGCGGTAACGCTTAAAGGTGTTAAAGCAACTAAAGGTGCCAAAGCTGCAATTGAAGCTGCTGGTGGAAAGGTAGAAGATTAGTGTCAACGTCTGCATCACAACTTGCGTCTAGTTTATCGGGTGGAAGCCTGAGTGAACTCAGAAAACGAATATTCTTCGTTATTGGAGCCCTGATCGTTTTCAGAATTGGTACATTTATACCTGTTCCAGGTATAGATATAACAGTGATGCAACAAATATTTGAACAGCAAAAGACTGGTATTCTTGGTATGTTCAACATGTTTTCAGGTGGTGCACTTGAACGTATGTCGATTTTTGCCTTAGGTGTTATGCCCTATATTTCGGCATCTATTATTATGCAGTTAATGACTGTTGCTATCCCTACTTTAGAGCAGTTAAAGAAAGAAGGTGAGTCTGGACGTCGTAAAATAACACAATATACGCGTTATTTTACAGTTGTACTGGCTTCATTTCAGTCAACTGGTATAGCTATTGCGCTACAAAGTCAGGGTAGTGGTGCTGATGCACTGGTTGTAAACCCGGGTGCTAACTTCGTGTTTTCAGCCGCAGTCACACTTGTTACCGGAACCTTATTTTTAATGTGGCTAGGTGAACAAGTTACAGAACGTGGTATCGGAAATGGTATTTCTGTAATTATCTTTGCGGGTATTGTCGCTGGTTTACCATCTGCAATTGGTGGAACCATTGAACTGGTTAGAACTGGTGAATTAAACTCATTAATATTACTGTTCTTATTTGTCGGTGTTATCGCAGTAACTATGTTTGTAGTATTTGTTGAGCGTGGACAAAGACGAATTACGGTGAATTATGCTAAACGTCAGCAGGGCAATAAAATGTATGCTGCTCAAAGTAGTCATCTACCTTTAAAGCTTAATATGGCTGGTGTTATACCTCCGATTTTTGCCTCAAGTATTATTTTATTTCCAGCTACCTTAGGTAGCTGGTTTGGACAACAGGAAGGTATGCGCTGGATGCAGGATTTGTCTGCGACTCTGTCACCAGGTCAGCCTCTTTATGTTATATTTTATGCAGCTGCGATTATTTTCTTTTGTTTTTTCTATACGGCTTTGGTATTCAACTCAAAGGAAACTGCTGAAAATTTAAAGAAATCCGGTGCTTTCATTCCTGGTATTCGACCAGGTAAGCAAACTGCTACATATATCGATGGAGTCTTATCCAGGCTGACATTAGTGGGTGCGATGTACATTACACTAGTTTGTTTATTGCCCGAATTTTTAATTTTATTCTGGAATGTACCTTTTTACTTTGGTGGTACGTCATTACTGATTATCGTTGTTGTGGTGATGGATTTTATGGCACAGGTTCAAGCGCATTTGATGAGTCATCAATATGACAGCTTGATGAAAAAGTCCAATTTTAAAGGTTATGGTAACAAGGGTATTTAAACCCTGG
>ERZ890953.1782-NODE-1782-length-10276-cov-7.722434_pt1 | contig 10276 bp, 13 predicted proteins | sample MGYA00521264_ERZ890953 | MGnify/ENA primary metagenome ERZ890953 (study PRJEB32303, sample SAMEA104408629) | aquatic metagenome | biome: Brackish water; feature: Chemocline; material: water | place: Baltic Sea | collected 2014-10-26T21:54:00 | depth 200 m ... | reverse complement strand
TAACGCACTTCGTTTGTTGAATCAATGCTTTTTCACTATCGTGAAACTCTGCATTTGATTGAAAGCTAGTATAGATATATTAATTAATGAAGTAATTGTTTAAGTTTAGAGAGTGATTATAGAGAAGTTAAATGTAATATATGAGACCCAAGACGAGACCTAATGTTTTCTTAAAGCTTGAAAGTACCTAATATAGGCTAATGAAGTGGTGGACCCTCAGAGATTCGAACTCTGCTATGTTTCTATTCTTAAAGATTCCGATTAAGCTATTTTAGTACCTATTTTAGGTACAATAAAGAACTTATGGATTCTTATTTATTCCTCTTTATATCCTCAGAAATGAGACCTTTAGACGAGACCCATGAGACCTAACACGAGACCTAAGGTTGAAATTATGGCAATAGACAAGCAATCATACTCCAAGACAAATGAAGCTAATATCAAGGTACATAAAGATGGTATGAAGTTTTGGTTTGACTTTTCTATCAATGGAAAGAGGTACAGCCGATTATGGACTAGTAACAAGGCTCACAGTCCAAGAGACCGACTCAAGACAGCAAGGCGTGAACTTGATTCAATCAAAGACAAGATACTCCATGACATATCTATTACAGCTGATGTAAATGCTACAGTATCAGATTACTGGACAAGGTTAAAGGCTGTTAAGGGATGGAAGGATGAGCTTGTAACTAACTATGATTACTACTACAACAAACATCTTGTAGGACTCTCAGCACTCAAAGTTACAGATGTTAAATCCTCTCATTTTACTTCTTTGAATATCACACTTAAAGACTTCGCACCTGCAACAAGAAAGAAGGCATATGAAATACTAAAGCCACTCTTTGAACTTGCAGTAGAAGATGAGATAATAGTAAAGAGTCCTATAAAGAAAAGTCATATCCCAGTACGAAAGCAACTTGAAGAGAAAAAGGTCATTACAGATGCAGTATCTAAGTACAAGAAGATACACTCTGCAATACATCAAGTATTTGGTTCAGATGATGTAATTGAGATAGATGACACTAAAAAAATACAGTGTACGCAGAATCCACATCATAGAGCTTTGTTCTTGTTAGGCTTTCATGGTCGTAGACTTCAAGAGACATTAACACTTGAATGGAGTGATATAAACTTGTCTGCTAATGAATATACAGTCAGAGGTTCTAACTCTAAAGTGAACACTGATATGACATTTGCACTACCTGCAGATGTACGAGAAGCACTACTTGAATTTAAAGATACACTGGGTCCAGTATTCAATATCAAGCACACAAAAGACCACTATCCAAAGATTAGATTAGTCTCAGGGATAGAGGAGTTTACATATCACTGGATGAGGAATCTTGCAGTATCAGCATTATCATCAACGGGAGTGGACTTAACACATCTTACAGCGATGCTAGGGCACACAGATAGCTCAACACTAAAGAAGTATCTTTCATTACAGAGAGAAGCTTCTACAACAGTTACTAATGAAGCTAGTTTAAAGTTGTTAGCGTGAATCATACAATGAATGAAGATAATCTCAAGTTTGTATTGGAGCAACTAGACCTAAACAACTTGAAGAGTATTGCTGGCCCAGAAGAACACTTGAGGTATCTTGCAAAAGAAATCAGAAGGTATGACAGAGAGTATCAGGCTTCAATCAAGATAGGACTCACATCAAAGAACTATGCTGATAGAGAGGCTGCTTACTATAATGCACTAGATGTAATGGTGGAGAATGGGATAGAGATACTACCGTCGCAGTTCAACCGTAAACCAAGTGATATACTATATTCAGTAGACTACTATTTTAGAAGAAACAAAATAGGGGACAAAGACTTCCGACGTTCACTCCTTTGGCTAATAACTGGAGAAGATAGGAAGTTACCACGTGTATCTAAAGCTAAAGATAAAGAAGTGACGAAGCAAGAGTTAAAGATTGGTAAGACAAAGTTTAAACTTGAACGTCATGCTAGAATAGTGGAAGATTGGTACATAGAGCACTATGCTAATAATGAGGAACTTTGGAACTAAGTTACGTTCCGAAAATACACGCTCTAACTCCTTAACATAAACCTTCATATTTCCTATACTTTCCTTACATATCTGCAGATAGAGTTTAGAATATCGGAGGCACCTTATGAGTGCAGAAGAATTACAAATGTTATTAGATACAGTTGCTATTATGCAGAAAGAATGGCTAACACCCAAAGAGTTGGAAAGTGAATTTTCTATATCTACAAGCACGCAGTCAAAAATGCGTATGAATGGAATTATTCCATATCATAAGATTGGGAAGTACGTTAGATACAAACGAGCAGACATCAACCAGTGGTTTGATGAAGCGAAAGTAGTTTAACATGGAAGCAGTAAAGAAAGCCTCAAAAGGCTCTTCTGAGTTAGGTATTATTGGTGTAGATATAGATGAATTTATTTCAAAGTTTAGTGATAAATGGACAGATAGATTTAATAATGTTTTATCTAAGGCACTTATTGAAACTTGGTCATCTAATGCTAAAACTTTGAACCAAGTCATTGAAGATAATATAAAGGGCATAACAAAAAAGTACATAGTATCTGCTGTTACTGGTGCAGCAAAAACAGAGAATATTATTACTTATAGTTCTATGCTAAAACCTACTATTAAAGTGTTGATTTGTACTAATCTAACTGATGAAGCTGATAGAATTGCTAAAGATATAAATGCTGAGGCTATGGAGAATATAGCAACATCATATCACTCAAATCAAAAGCTAGTTACACTAGATAACGCTTCTAAATATCAGGTAGTAATTGTATCACATGAATTTTACAGAAGAAACTATATAGGCACTGATAAATGGCATACGATAACAGATGATAGAAACTTAATAATCATAGATGAGTCTCTTGATACAATAGTTGAACTATCTGTAAGTGAAGATGAAGTTAAAAGGATTGTAACTGTAGTTGATAAAATTGCTTCATTTAAAAGATATAAAAACAATAAGCCATTTCACACTAGCTGTAATTTACTCAGAAGTGAAATAAAAGCATTTGATGAGTATACAGATATTGTTGGTAGTGGAACAAAGTTATTAAACAGTGAACAAGTAGCTTCACAATCGTATGAAGATGCAACTGGATTTAATACTATGCATTCACAAGAAAGTATAAACAATATGGCTCTGTCTAAATTTGATAGCATAATTCATGTATTAAATACAGATTCGGATATAAGATACAATGAAATTCTAACTGCTAAAAACGATGTATCTTCTGACAACAAAATTAAAAGGACTATGATAGAAAAGCTTGAAATACTTCAAGGGCTTTATCATAATCAAGTGTATATGACATCCAATAGTGGAACAAGGTCCTTACATATGATTAAGGATTCTACACCTAATAAATCTATTGTATGCTTTGATGCTACAAGTAATGTGTCAGAAACATATAAGCTGAGAGCTAAACATCATAAAGACTTACTACTGATTCCAAAAGTAGAAAATGTAAGAGACTATGGAAATGTAACAATATATACAGCCAAGATTAGAACTGGTAAAGATAACTTTAATTCAATTACGAAAGCCAAAGATATATTAGATTCTATAGACTTTGGAGATAAAACTCTTGTAGTGACACATAAAGTAAATAAGGCTTTTTTTACAACAGTAGCAAAAGATTTATATCCTGACAAGCACATAACAGTAGCTAATTGGGGTGCTTTAACTGGATTAAATAATTGGCAAGATTATGATACTTGTGTTTGTGTAGGATTATTACATAAGCCTAAATCTTTTGCTCAAAATAGAGCCATAAACAATACTACTGAAACAGTAGCATTTGGTACGGAACAACAAGTGATAAATGAGCGTATTGAAATAACTACGTTGCTATCAGAGATTATACAAGCCATTAACCGCATAAGAGTTAGAAAGACTATTGATAATACTGGTAATTGTAAGACAGCGAATATATATATCACGCTACCTTTACATCATAATGATTATTATTTGAAAGTTATTGGTACTGAGATGATTAACGCCAAGTTTAATAATTGGCATACAGCCAATTCAATAGATATTAGTGAAGCTTCTATAGGATTTTTACCAAGTATCATTGAGTACTTAGAAGGCAATCTTAATATTGATGATGAGGTATCAATATATGAGCCTAGAGATAGATTAAATATACTCATTAACAGTTATGGAAAAATTATCTCTAAATCAGATTTTAATAAAAGACTAGAAGACTTTGGATTTGAAATCATATCAAAGATTGAGCTAGATAAACGAGGTAGAAAAAAGAAAAAACCAACTAGGTATATACGAAGAATTATTTAATTACCATTTTTACTCCACCCCTTATAAAAGAGATAGTCTTAGAAGGGGTTGCTGATTTTTGGTAAAAGCATGATAAAGGCTACAATTAATAATTAAACCTAGTAAATTGATGCGTAAGCAAATCAATTTACGGAGAACTGAAAATATATAAATAGTGCAACCAAAAAGAAATATTTCTTGCTGGTTGTTTAGTTACTAATCGTATACTAAAGAGTAGTTATATTTTTATAATTAAATAATGCTACACCCTCAACTTGCAGTACTCAGTACTGCATTTCACTTACTCGTTCTTTCGTTTGGTTGTCATCCCCGAAGGGGATAACTGCCCTCACTCAATCACTCATAAGCTCATTTGTACTTCCGTGCTTCAGTTAAAGGCATAGCATTAAACACCATATATATTATACAATGTATTTTTTTTGTTATAATGATATACATATGTTTTTACAATACTGAAAAAAGGTTTGTTTATGAAATTATTTACAATAATTATTTTCTTCACTTCGCTATCCATAGCTAATCAGTTTGAGCATCTTCCTAATCTACATAAAAGAGATGGGAAAATATATGTTGAATTTTCTTCAAAACCTTTTACTGGAAAAGGAAAACGTAAAGTTGAAAGTAAAAACTTTTGTAGTCTAAAAATATTTACTATTGACAATGGCATTACTAATGGTGCATTTGAAAATTGGACTTGTGATGGTCAGCTATATAGAAAAGGCTCTATGAAAAAAAACACTCTATTTGAAAGATTTGAAGTATGGGATAAAAAATCAGGAAAAAAAATAAAAGATTTAGTTTATAGTGAAAATGGGAAGATAATAGATGGTTGGGAAAAAGATAAGGAGCTTGACCTTATTTGGAAAGATGGCAAAAAAACTGGTGTACAAGTATATAGTGAATGTATTAAACCATCTAGTAAAAAAATACTTATAGCAAATTACAAAAATGATAAATTAATTGAATGCGTCGATATGCCAAAATGGAGAGAGGGTATTAGTAGACATAAATTACAGATACATCATGCTATGAAAAACTATAATAACAAATAGTTTTATCAATACGAGTGTTGAAGATTGCTAAAAGTAAGAGCTAATTCTAATTGGCTCATATTCTTCTCTAGTCTATAGTGTTTCACATTATTAGATACTTGCTTATGTAACAATTGTATCTCTTCTTCAGTGGCATTACTTAGAAACACTCATGACTTCCTATAGGTTTATTTGAAGTTAATAATACATTAGATAACATATCTTCACAACAATCCATAAAGTGACATTCTATAGGAAGGATAGCTATGAAGAAAATTCTTATTATATTTATTGTTTTATTAGTTGCTTTAAATGCTGAGGAATTTAATAAAACGTATAAGATGAAAGATATTAATGTTCATGTAGTTAATCCAGAAGCATCTTTGACTGATAGCATTCAAGTTTATTATGATAAAAAAACTAATAAACCTATTAATGGTAATATTCATATATATCATGGTTCTTCTGGATATTTAATTATGGATACCCAATATTATCATGGGAAAAGGCATGGATTTAGTATGCAGTATGATGAGAATGGAAAAATAAGAATGAAGAATTTTTATAAAAGAGACAAGTTTATTAGTGGAAAGGGTTATTACAAGACAGGAGAATTATCATATAAAGTTAATGAAGGTGGTATAAAATTTCAATATTATAAAAATGGAAAGATAAAGTCTATTTCTCGAGAAACTAAGGGAAAAGAGCATACTGAATTCTATACAGAAGATGGAAAATTAGAATCAGAAGGTTATTATATAAATAATCAAGAGCATGGTCCACATAAAATGTATAATAGTGATGAAAAACTATATCTAGAATTAGTTTATGATATGGGTAAATTTGTGCTTGGATATAAATATGATAAGAAAGGTATAAAGAAGAAATTAACATATAGAGAACTTGTAGAAATGGGGTACCAATATTTATTGTTATGATAAGAGCGTTAGAACTTCTTAAAGAATTGACGAAACAAAAACTCAAAAAATGGGTCAAAAATCTTTTAGCTATATATTACTCTATTGGAATGCGATTATTACCCCATAGGCTTTGCTGTAAGTTATGATACAATCTTCATATGAAAATACTGTCACTTTATTTAATAGCATTATAGGATACAATTCAAGCCATTAGAACAAAGGCTTATATAAGAGGATGATATGATGAGAAAAGCGTTTACATTATTAGAACTTGTATTTGTTATTGTAGTTATTGGTATCTTAGCCGCTATGATAATACCAAGCACTAGAACAAATCCAGTAGCAGAAGCTGCCATACAATTACAATCACATATTAGATATGCTCAACACTTAGCTATGGTGGATGATAAGTTTGATACCGCAAATTCTAATTGGTATAAGAACCTATGGCAAATAGCTTTTAATGGTAATCAGTATTCTATCGTAGCAAATAACAATGGACTCTTTGCAAAAGACCCTCTTACCCAGAATGATATGCAAAATATTGATTTGAATGCTGACTTTGGAATTACTTCTATTACATACAGTGGCGGATGTGCTGCAGAAAAAGATATTAGCTTTGGTCATTTAGGCAGACCGATTACGGGAGATTTAAATGCAGCAACTTCACATGTACTATCCCTTGGCGGATTACTTACTGCAGCTTGTGTCATAACGCTTACAAATGGTAGTGAGACAGAGACTATCACTATCAGTCCAGAGACTGGGTACACAAGACGTTAAAAAAAGGAAAATTATGAAACTCACATTACTGCTAATATTACTAATGCAAGTGATATTGAATGCTAATACTTTTGAAAAAAATATGGCTGCATGCGATAAGAACGATTCAAGTGCTTGTTTGCAAGTGGGCTATCTTTATAGAGTAGGTAAAACACCTGACAAGAAAGTAGATATAAGAAAATCAATACAATATCTTGTCAAATCCTGCGATATGAATAATGGAGTAGCTTGCAGAAGTCTTGGTTATAAATATTATTATGGACGTCATGTAGAGAAAGATACTAATAAAGCTAAAGAATATTTAGACAAAGCATGTAGAGCTAATGACTTGGTATCATGTGCTATGTATAAAGAAATAACAGAATAACAAGGTTATTAATAATCCTAGTGTACATATTTTTTAGGAGACTGTTCAAATATCTAAACCTCATTAAGGGCTTTAAGTAGTCCTTCTTTATACTCCGAGTCACTCAACTTTAGTATTCGCTCTCTATAGCTCTCTACTAGAGCTTTAAACTCATCCTCATCGAACTTCTCTTGTGACTGACGTTTCTTTTCGTAGTGATAACACAAGTCATTTAGCCAAGTAGAAATCTTCAAGTAACCTCTATCTAGTTCATTCGGCTTCTTAGCAAAGCGATGTGGTGCTGATAATTGATGTAGTTCTGTATTAAGTTTATTAAAATCCATAAGAGAAGAGTATCTTGTTTTATATGTTGGTTTTCATTATATGACATCTTGCCTAAAAAATGAGTCAGAAATATTAGAGTCGTATATTGATGTAATTAATCTTTTTTTGCTTCAAAAAAACTAGCTATTGGAACATCAAGAACTTTAGATATTTTGACTAAATGCTTTATATTGAAGTGATGGTTGTCTTTTCGTAGTTCTGCTCTACCTAAGTATGCACCACCAGTCATTCCTATTTCTAGTGATAATTGAAGTTGAGTATATCCTTTTAAAGTACGATATTTCAGGACATTAGCAGATATAGTATCAAGCATCTTCTCACTATAAACCTCTAATTCTTCACTATCCAATTAACAAACCTTAACGATATATGTATTTAATAGCTATATAATATTCATTTAGATAAACTTACTCAACGATACATATATCTACTAAGGATTAAAAATGAAATATTTATACGCAGTATTAATTTTAGTTTCAATGACAGTAGTTGCATATGCAGATGGATATGGTGCTAATGGTGAATACATAGATAATAATGGTAATGTCTATGATAGTTCAGGTGGCTATGCTGGTAATATTGATGCTAGTGGAAACGCATATAATAGTAATAGTGATAACATTGGTTCTATAAATAGTGAAGTTGGCGTATATAATAGTCAAACAGATATTAGTAATTTTTTCTCTGGTAATGAAAAGAAAATGGAAGATTAAATGAAAAAATTATTATTAATTATCAGTTTATTATTGAGTGTAAATTTATTTGCTAAGTATGTACCTACAAAAGCTGATAAAAATTTATTAGCAGCATGCACATATGTACTGTATGGTACTACACCGTCAGATGGAAATGGGATGATTATGAAACTTGGTCATATTAGTGGTCAAGTTCATTTTGCAAGACTGCTTTCTGGATTGGAACCAAAACATAATAAAGAAGAAGAATTCATTGATTTTGACGAATTAATGAAAAGAACTTGCACTAAAACATTAAATAGCTACGCTAGAAAAAATACTGATATTGATAGATTATTTTCAACACAATTAACACTCTGGCTCAAAGATGATATATAAATCAAACATATTAGTTTGACATAATGAATATAGAATTATTATCACTTAAAACCTTTATTGATTGTGTTGAAGGAAATAGCTTATTTAATTTTAGCAAATAAACTAAGATTAGAGATTGTAATTGATGTCATGATATAAATTAGTAATATAGATAGTAAAAAATAGGGTCAAAAATATGAGAGGCATATATTGAATTAACAGAACTTCATATCTCCCCCATAGCCTTTATAATTTAGTAACTACATAGTAACTATAATCCTTGCAGTTAGAAACAGTATGAAATTTATATAAGACAATGGATATATCTTCTACGTACTAACGCACTTCGTTTGTTGAATCAATGCTTTTTCACTATCGTGAAACTCTGCATTTGATTGAAAGCTAGTATAGATATATTAATTAATGAAGTAATTGTTTAAGTTTAGAGAGTGATTATAGAGAAGTTAAATGTAATATATGAGACCCAAGACGAGACCTAATGTTTTCTTAAAGCTTGAAAGTACCTAATATAGGCTAATGAAGTGGTGGACCCTCAGAGATTCGAACTCTGCTATGTTTCTATTCTTAAAGATTCCGATTAAGCTATTTTAGTACCTATTTTAGGTACAATAAAGAACTTATGGATTCTTATTTATTCCTCTTTATATCCTCAGAAATGAGACCTTTAGACGAGACCCATGAGACCTAACACGAGACCTAAGGTTGAAATTATGGCAATAGACAAGCAATCATACTCCAAGACAAATGAAGCTAATATCAAGGTACATAAAGATGGTATGAAGTTTTGGTTTGACTTTTCTATCAATGGAAAGAGGTACAGCCGATTATGGACTAGTAACAAGGCTCACAGTCCAAGAGACCGACTCAAGACAGCAAGGCGTGAACTTGATTCAATCAAAGACAAGATACTCCATGACATATCTATTACAGCTGATGTAAATGCTACAGTATCAGATTACTGGACAAGGTTAAAGGCTGTTAAGGGATGGAAGGATGAGCTTGTAACTAACTATGATTACTACTACAACAAACATCTTGTAGGACTCTCAGCACTCAAAGTTACAGATGTTAAATCCTCTCATTTTACTTCTTTGAATATCACACTTAAAGACTTCGCACCTGCAACAAGAAAGAAGGCATATGAAATACTAAAGCCACTCTTTGAACTTGCAGTAGAAGATGAGATAATTGTGAAGAGTCCTATCAAGAAAAGCCATATACCAGTACGTAAACAGCTTGAGGAGAAGAAGGTTATTACAGACGCAGTATCTAAGTACAAGAAGATACACTCTGCAATACATAAAGTATTTGGTTCAGATGATGTTATTGAGATAGATGAGACTACTACAATCAAATGTACTCATAATCCACATCATAAAGCTTTGTTCTTATTTGGATTCCATGGTCGTAGACTTCAAGAGACATTAACACTTGAATGGAACGATATAAATTTCTCTGCTAATGA
>ERZ890953.1781-NODE-1781-length-10277-cov-12.248679_pt1 | contig 10277 bp, 10 predicted proteins | sample MGYA00521264_ERZ890953 | MGnify/ENA primary metagenome ERZ890953 (study PRJEB32303, sample SAMEA104408629) | aquatic metagenome | biome: Brackish water; feature: Chemocline; material: water | place: Baltic Sea | collected 2014-10-26T21:54:00 | depth 200 m ... | reverse complement strand
GTTAATGAACCAGAAGAAATCAAACCTTTAGATATAAAAATTAAATAATTATATCCAATCTTTAAGTTCTTCGCCCATAATTTCTGTGGCGATGTTAACTTTAGTCCGAAGAGCCTTGACGATCCTTTCGTCAATGGTTCCTTCGGCTATAATATCAATATAAGTCATAGGTTTTTCTTGACCTATTCTATCTATTCTTGCTTCAGACTGTTGACGTTTTTCTAAATCATATCCATTAGAATAATAAATCATTGTACTAGCACCTGTTAAAGTAATTCCATATCCACCTGTTTGTGGTGTACCAACTATGAATCTAACTTTACTTTCAGGATCCTGAATTAATTTAATTGCTTTTTGTCTATCTTCAGTTGAAGTATCTCCATAGTAAGTAACTGTTTCACCAGGATATTTTTTTTCTAATGCATTAACTATGTTTTTAATATCGTGTCTGTAGTGGGCCCAAATAACAGCTTTACCTTCCATTTCTTCTAGAATATCCATTAACTCATCTAATCTATTACTACTAACCTCTTGTACTGAACCATCATCAGCTTTGAAATGACCACAAGTAATTTGATGTAATCTCATTAATTGAGTTATGACTGTTACTGTCGTAGTCATCTTGCCGTTTAAAAATGCAAGAGCTTGCTCTTTCATTTGTTTATATAATTTTTTCTGTTCATCAGTTAATTGTATAATTCTTTTCATATAAGTTTTTTTAGGTAAATCTAAACAATCATCTTTTAATACACGGTATGAAAAAGGTTTTAATTGTTCAGATAATTCACCAAGATTTCTATAACCAACTACTATTTCAACCTGTCTACCAGAAACATTTATTTTTCTACAAATTGCATATCTAGTTCTAAATGCATAATAAGATTGTTGATTTAATAACCAAGGATCTAAAAATTGACATTGACTAAATAAATCTAAAGGTGATTTAGTAACAGGAGAACCAGTTAATATTCTTCTATATTTAGAATGTTTAGATAAAGTTAAAATGCTTTTAGTTCTTTTTGCATTTGGATTTTTAATTGTAGTGGATTCATCAACTCCAATTAATGTCCTATGACAAGATAAAAATTTATATGCATACTCAACTCCTTTTTTAGTAGAGAATGCTTCTATGTTCATAATACAAATATGTAAATCTTCATCAGATTTTAATAACATTTTCATATCATTAGCATCTGGTTTAGTTTGCCAAAAACCTATTTTCTTTTCTATGTGATCTGGTAAATGGTTTGGTATTTCTGACTCCAACCAGTTTTTGTAAACACCTTTAGGAGCTATGATTAAAGCACCATTAATCTTACCTTTATCATAAAGCATAGCAATATTATCAATAAGTACCTTAGATTTACCGGTACCCATTTCCATAAAATACGCAAATACTTCTTTATCCCAGGACATTTCAAGGGCTTTAAGCTGATGCGCGAAAGGCTTGCTTTTAAATTTATAATGCATAATATATTTTAACTTTCTATTGAAATTATATATAGATTATTATATAAGATGTCAAGAAGTTTATAATTATGATGTTAGGAAAAAACCTCGGTTCAACAAATACTAAAACTATGGTGTATGTTATACAAGATATACCTGGTACAAAAATTGGTACGCCAAAAATAAATATAATTGGCGCAAGAGAATTTGGGGAATTAAAAGTTTTACTACCTGAGAATGCACAAATAATTTTAAGTGCAGGTCCTTTGGTATTTAAATTAAGAAAATTATTACAAGATTATAAACCAAAAGATTATTTACTACTTACAGGCGATCCTGCAATTATTGGGGTTACGTGTTCTATTGTATCTGATATAACAGGAGGTAAATATAATTTATTAAAATGGGACAAACAAGAAAGAAGATATTATCCAATTGAAATTGATTTGTATCAAAAAGAAACCTCTTGACAATTTAATTGTCATAGTTATATTAGAAAGAATAGAAAGGTAAAAAAATTATGAGTGAAATAAATTTTAGACAAGATAAACAAGACTCGATAAAAGCAGTAGTTGATCCAAAACAACTAGCGGATAAAGTACAGCAATTAAAAAATTTAGAAGACGAAATTGCAAACGCAGAAGCAGGCGTAAAAAAATTAAAAGAACAAGCAAACATTATTTCTCAATTTGAAATTCCTCAAATGATGAAAGAAATGAATATTGAAAAATTAAAGCTCAATGATGGTGAAACCGTAGAAGTTTCACAATTTTACAATGCATCAATACTTCCTGAAAAACAGGAAGAGGCTTTTGAATGGCTTCGTAACAACGGTCGAGGTGATGTTATTAAAAATGATATCACTGTTACCTTTGGTCGTGGCGAAGATAACAAGGCGGCAGAATATGCTTTCCTTGCAAAAGGTCAAGGATACGAACCTGTCCAGAAAGTAGGCGTACATCCTCAGACCCTAAAAGGAGTAATCAGGGAGTGTCACGAGTCTGGAATCAACCTTCCTGATTGCTTTAAAACTTACGTGGGTAACCGTACAAATATAAAAAGGAGTTAATATATGGAAAATAAAGACGTTGCTGTAAAAAAAGCAGCACAAGCACCTTCTACTATATTGTTTAGAGAAGATGCACATAAAGGTTTTGAGAATGTAAGACAAGAATCTCTTGCTTTACCTATCTTGAAACTTTTACAAAACAGTTCTGGAGAAGCACAGAAGCGTAATCAAAATTACGTTGAAGGTGCAGAACCTGGAATGTTTTTAAATACAGTCACTAAAAGATTGTATGATGGAGACAAAGGAATAATTGTTATTCCTTGTTACTATAAATTGGAGTATCAAGAATGGGCAGAATTTGGTACTGGTTCAGGTAGACCAGAACAAATTTATCTTGCTGATTCTGATATCATATCTAAAACTACTAAAGATGGTGGTAAAGATAGACTTCAAAATGGTAACTATATCCTAACCACACACCAAAATTATATAATAATTTTAGGTCCAGATGGTAAGGCTGAGACTGCATTAGTTTCAATGAGTGCGTCTCAAGGCAAAGTTGCAAGAAAATGGCAATCACTTCAAATGTCACAAACTATGAAGGATGAAAAAGGTTCATTTACACCTGCATCATTTGCGTATTCTTATAAATTATCCTCAGTACTGAATTCTGGAAAAGGAAATCAGTGGTATGGCTTTGCAGTTCAAACAGAAGGTCCAGTACAAAGTGCTGAACTTTATGCTAGAGCTAAAGACTTCCACGATAGTCTTTCTCAGCAAAACAAATAATTGACACATTTGGGCGCTACTAATGTGGCGCCCAAACATCAATGTAGGGATTTATGCTAGAAAGATTACAAGAAATTTTTAAAGGTTTAGAAAGCGCCTATGGTGCAACTAAAATTACAAATGAAATAAGAGCTGACGGTAAAAATGAAGTTAGGTCTTATACTGTTAAACAACCAGTAACAAAAGAACTTTGGCAAAAACATTTAAATGGAGTTGAACCTGCTTTAGGTATTGTACCTATTAATGAAGATAATGAATGTAAATGGGGTGCAATAGATATAGATACATATCCATTTGATCATAAAAATTTAATTCAAAAAATTAGAGAAAAGAATTTACCACTAATAACATTTAGATCTAAATCAGGTGGTGCTCACGTATATTGTTTTACTAAAGAATTTATACCAGCATCTTTGATGAGACAAAAATTACAAATGATGGCATCTGCATTAGGTTATGCCAAGGCAGAAATATTTCCAAAACAATCTACAATTAAAGCAGACAGAGGAGACATAGGAAATTTTTTAAATATGCCTTATCACGGTGGTGATAGAACAGTTAGATATGCAATAGATGATAATGGAGATTCTTTAACAATAGAAAATTTTATAAAAGAATATGATAAGTATGTTCAAGATGAAGATCAATTAAGAGAATTATTAGTAGTTAAACAAGAAGAAAAAAATGAAGATATACTTCTTGATGGACCACCTTGTTTAAATACAATCTTTAAGGAAGGACCTATTGTAGAAGGTAATGGAGAAATTGCACATTCAGGACGGGATAATGGATTGTTTAACATAGGAGTTTATTTAAGAAAGGCAGAACCACTTAAATGGAAAGATTTATTAGAAGATTATAATACAGAAAAATTTATTAACCCACCTTTAAAATCTACAGACGTTCAAAGAATTATAAAACAACTTGATACAAAAAAATATGATTATAGATGTAATGATAAACCAATATGTAATTTTTGTAATGAAAAAGTTTGTTACACTAGAACTTTTGGTAAAGGTGATGAAGTTAGAATGCCACAAATTACTACCATTAGAAAGTATGCATCAGATCCACCAATCTTTTTTGTAACTGTTGATGAAGAAACAATAGAAGTTGATGGACCAACATTACACGACCCAGAAAAATTTTCTGTTGTTTGTATGATAGAACTAGGAACACCATTATTACCTGTAGCTAAATTAATTTGGAGAAAGATGTTAGCTAAATTAATGAAAGCAATGGATCCATTAGAAGCTCCAGATGATACTAAGATAGATGTTCAATTAAAAGAATTGTTAACTGAATTTATTAGTAGAGATGGTAAATCAATAGAAGATGTTTTGAAAAGAAAACCATTTACTGAAAATGGAGTTAGTTATTTTAAATTTAAAGATTTTTGGGGATTTCTAATTAGAAGTAAAACTTGGCCAGATAGAACTTATTCAAAAAATAAAACTATAAGATTAGTAGAACAATTATTTAAAGGTAAACAAGTTAGTAAAGACTTAATAATTAAAAATGAAAGAAAGAGTGTTAAACTTTGGACTGTCGAACACATTGAAGTACAAAAGTATGCACCTAAAAAATTAGAAAGAAAACCAGCGTCATTTGAATAATGAGAACAGTAATTGCAGGACCACCAGGTACAGGTAAAACACACACTTTAATACACAAACATTTATATAATGAATTAATTGTAAACAAAATTGATCCAAAGAAAATTGCCTACATAACTTTTAGTAATGCTGCAGCTGATGAAGCTAGAGATAGAATAAAAAAAGAATTTCCAAAATATGAATTTGATTGGATATGCACTATGCACTCAATGGGAACAAAAACATTAGGAATAGATACAGCTACACAATTATTAAAAGATAATAATTGGAATGCTTTTAAAAATAAATATGGCCACACAGATATGCATTTTGAAACTGTAGAAAGAGAAAACGGTTACTATGAATATAAAAATCAATATATGAAAATTATTGAATACTCTCGTTGCACTAAAACAAGTTTACAAGATTCTGCAATAACCTTGGATTTAATTGATTACATTAGTGAACCTTTGTTAGAACAAATAAATGAAGACATTATTAATTATAAGAAAGATTATACGATGTTTGAATTCTCAGATATGATTTCTAAGTTTGTTGAGAAAGACTTGTCGCCATCCCTCGATGTTGTTTTTCTTGATGAAGCACAGGATCTAAATCCCTTGCAATGGGAAATGTTCTTTTATCTTGAAACCAAGTGTAAAAGATCTTTTGTTGCAGGGGATGATGATCAAGCTATTTATGGTTTTCAAGGTGCAAGTCCTAAAACATTTATTAATCTTGAAGGAGTATCAGACCATCAAACTATATCTAGAAGAGTACCACGTGCAGTACATAAAGTTGCATTATCTATTTTAGATAACATTGATGAAAGAAGAATAAAAACTTGGGAACCAAGAGCAGCTGAAGGTAATGTAATAGAAAATTTAGAGTTAGAAGATATTGATTTTTCTAAAGGTCAATGGATGATTTTAACTAGAACCAATGACCAAATGAAAAATTTAGTGTCAATATTACAAAGCATTGGATATAGATTTGATTGTAAATTCAATGACTTATTACCTTTAGAAGTAATAAAAGCAATTAATGATTGGGATAGATTAAACAAAGGTGCAAACATATCAGGTGAAGAAGCACAAAATATTTATGAATATTTAAAATACGATAAAGGTGATGTTAAGTATGGTTTCTCCGGTGGCAAGTCCTTAGTTAACGTAGATTCAATTGATATGGATGAATTAAGAATGGATCACGGTTTAATTGCATCTGGAGACTGGAAGGCATTACGATTTAAAGATTACCAAAGAGATTACATCGAGGATCTAGTAGCAAGCGGCGAGGATCTAAGTAAACCTGCAAGAATAAAATTATCTACAATACATTCTGTAAAAGGAGAAGAAGCAGAAAATGTAATTTTGTTTACTGATTTAGAAAGAATTATTTACGAAGCAGCTCAAGTAAATAAAGACACCGAACATAGATTATTCTTTGTTGGTGTAACCAGAGCAAAAGAAAACTTATTCATAATGAATCAAGGTTATGAATATCAATATAACATAGGAGAAGAAATAATATGACGAATAAAAATATGTTTGAAAAAGCATTTCCACAAGAAAAGCAGATTGGGGGGAATCATTATAAATCGTTTTACATTCAGCCCTATGAGTTTATATCTAAAAATAATCTCAGCTTCTTTCAGGGAAACGTTGTGAAGTACGTTTGTAGATACCAGAATAAAAATGGAATAGAAGATTTAGAAAAGATAATTCACTATTGCGAATTAGAGATAAAAAAGATAAAAGATATAAAAAGGAAGAAATAATATGTATCGAATTTGTTTAATTGACGTAACATTAATAATGGCAATTTGTTTAACATATTTTATGATTGGTATATGAAAGAACCTAAACAAGTAAATTATTTTGATTATTATCCTAAGAACATTCCTCAATGTGAGGAATCTTGGGGTAATGAAGAATTAAAAATAATATCTGAATTAAATAATATAGTTAATGGTGGAGTAGAAGGAAACTATTGTTTCATTCATCAAACACAAATTAATAAAGATTCTATACCTATAAAAGAACGATCTTGGAAAAGAGAATATTTAAGAGAAGCAGTAAAAGGTTGTAAATATGGATTAGAAATAGGTTTTAATGCAGGTCATAGTTCAGCAATAATATTATCAGCTAATTCAGATATAGTATTAACTTCAATAGATATATGTGAACATCCTTATACTGTTCCTTGTGCAAAATTTTTAAGAGATCATTATGGTAATAGATTTAATTTTTATGGTGCATCAAGTCAAAAAATATTAAAAGGTAAAAAACCACAAATGCCTTTAGATTTTATTCACGTTGATGGTGGACACGGTTTAGGTAATTTTTATTTTGATGTAGATTGGTCTTTGAAATATCTACCAAAAGGTGGTAGATTATTAATTGATGATGCTTATTTACCAGATTATGTTAAGTATCTATCGTATAAAGTAGAGCAAGAAGAAATAAAACAAATTCAACCTGGAAGACCTTCTTCTGGTGAGAATATACTATTTGAAAGGTTATAAATATGTTTACAGCACAAACAGAATGGTCAGCACCAGAAAATTATCCTGATTTAAAAGGACATAAGTATATTGCAATTGACTTAGAAACCAAAGATCCAAATTTAAAAACAAGAGGATCAGGAGCCATACAAGGTATGGGTGAGATAGTTGGTTTTGCTATAGCAGTAGACGGTTGGTCTGGTTATTATCCAATAGCACACGAAGGTGGTGGTAATATGGATAGACAAAAAGTTTTAAAATGGATTAAAGAAGTTTTAGAAACACCTGCTACAAAAATATTTCATAATGCAATGTATGATGTGTGTTGGTTAAAAGCATATGGATTTAAAATTAATGGAATGATTGTTGATACAATGGTTATGGCATCATTGATTGATGAAAATAGATTTTCATTTACGTTAAATAGTATTTCATTTGAATTCTTAAGAGAAGTTAAAGATGAGAAAGCTTTAAAAGAAGCAGCACAATCTTTTGGTTTAGATGCTAAAGCAGAAATGTATAAACTACCTGCAATGTATGTAGGTAATTATGCAGAAAAAGATGCTGAATTAACTTTAGAATTATTTAAAACATTATCTAGAGAAATTAAAAAACAAAATTTAGAAAATATTTATCAATTAGAAACTGAATTATTTCCTTGTTTAATTGAAATGAAATTTAAAGGCGTTCGAGTAGATGTTGAAAAAGCTCATAAACTAAAGCAACAATTGAATACAGAAGAAAAACAGTTGCTCCTAGAAGTAAAAAAACATACAGGAGAAGAAGTTGAAATATGGGCAGCACGAAGTATTGCCAAAGTGTTTGACAAACTTGCTTTATCTTACGAACTAACTTCAAAATCCAAGTTACCTTCATTTACAAAAAATTTCCTTTCAGAACACCCACATCCTACAATTAAATTAATAGCGAAGGCAAGAGAAATTAATAAGGCACACACTACGTTTATTGATACAATTTTAAAACATCAATACAAAGGTAGAATACACGCTGATATTAACCCTATTAGATCAGATCAAGGTGGTACTGTAACAGGTAGATTTAGCTATTCTAACCCAAATTTACAGCAAATTCCTGCAAGAAATAAAGATTTAGGGCCAATGATTAGATCATTATTCATACCTGAAGTAAATCACAAGTGGGGTTGTTTTGACTATTCACAACAAGAACCAAGACTTGTAGTGCATTACGCAGCAGCTACTGAACCAATTTGTTTTGATGATTCAGTAATTAATATTGTAAAAAAATTTAAAAATGATTCTGTAGACTTTCATCAAACAGTTGCAGATATGGCTGACATATCTAGAACACAAGCTAAAACAATTAATCTTGGTTTGTTTTATGGTATGGGTAAAAATAAATTACAAGCTGAATTAGGTTTAAGTAAAGTTGATGCAGATAATTTATTTAATAAATATCACGAGAATGTTCCTTTTGTAAAAGATTTAATGAATAGAACTTCTAATCACGCACAAGCATCTGGATCTATTGGAACTTTGTTGGGTCGTAAATGTAGATTTGATAAATGGGAACCAAACACTTTTGGTATGCATACACCTATGTCTTATGAAGAAGCTGAAAGAACATATGGTCGTGGAAGAATTAAAAGAGCATTTACATACAAAGCTTTAAATAAATTAATACAAGGATCGGCAGCTGATATGACTAAGAAAGCAATGTTAGATTTATATAATGAAGGCATAATACCACACATACAAATACACGATGAATTGGACATTTCAGTAGAATCAGAAGAACAAGCTAAAAAAATCATTGAGATTATGGAAAATGCTGTTACACTTGCAGTCCCAAATAAAGTTGATTATGAATCAGGGAATTCTTGGGGAGATATTTATGGATAAAATATGGCATACCTTAACGCTAACATACCACCAATTTATTGTAAGATTAGGACCGAGTATCTCTATGACTTGGACAGCACTAAAAGAGGCGAGCGTGAATGTGTTATCTTCGGTCTTAGCTCTATTTCAGGTCGTGCTATCTTATTTCACATTATGTTGCCAAATGGTGCCATCTATTATCGGTTGCCTATCTCAGCGTTTTTCCAAAAAAGTTTTTCTAGAGAACAAGTGCCAGATATGCAAGTCGACGAATTACAATTGTGGAATTGTTTTAGTTATTGGCCTAGCGTTCATATTTTTGATTGGTTGTCTGGTGTAAAAGGAAAATACTGTGGCAAAGATAAAAAATTTTATAAAGGAGAATATCTCTTTACTGTCGACTGGGCGCATCCTGAAACTAATATTCTTAATACCGAACATTCTGAAATTCCTCAAGAACATAAGTGTGCGCATATACTGGCTCTTGCTAACGGTAATTATGCAGCTCAGCCTAATAATCGCATTCTGTGGAATGTTAATAATTACACTACTGAGTCCGATTGGCCAGATTATAAGGTCCAAACTACTTACTGGGACGTTGAAGGTTCGGAATGGGTTACGGAAGATTCTGACAAAATGTTCTATGAAATAGAGAAAAAAGAATAATAAAAATAATGTTAGCGTTAGCCATTGTAATCATTGTATTATTAATATATTTTGGTCAAAAGAAATAATATGACTAAGATTTGGTGTAAAATTTGTAAAGTTTTTAACTATTGTAAATGTCCAGGAAAATTAATAGAGTTAAATCCATTCGAACAAATATTATAAGATGAAACTTACAGCTAATATAACCTTAGATGAGCTTACTAAGTCTCAGGTAGCCGAGAGAAAAGGAATTAATAACAATCCTAATCCTACTCAAATAGAAAATTTAAAAGCACTAGCTATAAATATTTTACAACCAGTACGTAGTGAGTTTGACAAACCTCTTATCATTAGTTCTGGATTTAGGTGTGCTCAGTTAAATATTGAGATAGGTTCAAAAATTACCAGCGAACATTGTGCAG
>ERZ890953.1780-NODE-1780-length-10283-cov-5.243938_pt1 | contig 10283 bp, 7 predicted proteins | sample MGYA00521264_ERZ890953 | MGnify/ENA primary metagenome ERZ890953 (study PRJEB32303, sample SAMEA104408629) | aquatic metagenome | biome: Brackish water; feature: Chemocline; material: water | place: Baltic Sea | collected 2014-10-26T21:54:00 | depth 200 m ... | reverse complement strand
CGCTCAGAGGCAGTATGCTCACGCCAGCCATCACTCTCTGAATGTGAAACTTCGAATCCCATAGTGGATTGTTCACTGGTTTTGAAACCACTGCTTAATCCCAGTTTATAAAATCCATCGCTACCAATATCGACTTTAGCCGTATGGCCTTCCTTCAGGGATGGATCGTTGGAAATTACATTAATGGTTGCCGCGATAGCGTCCGATCCATACAACGCTGTTCCAGCACCTTTTAACACTTCAGCCGAGCCTGCAGAAGAAAAATTGGTATAAGCCAGGCCGTTATGGTTAAAGAAACCCGAAGACTGAACCGGTATTCCATCCTGCAGGAACAGGTAATAGGGTCCTGTGTTCAATGGCATTCTAATACTGGTCATGTGCCCCAGTGTGGAACCGGTCTGGGTTACTCGAACACCTGAAATAGAATTGAATAGATCTTTTTGATAATTCGGTGAATCCAGTGCAATCTCTTCAGCATTTTTAACCCCGACACTGGCAGGAACTTCTAAAGTTTGTTGTTCGTCACGAGTCGAGGTGACACTGATTGTACTAAGTTGATCGGGTGTTGGTGTTTCAGCAAAACTTAATACGGGGAATGCGATTGAAATAGCAATAGGAAATAGTCGGGTCTTTATAAACTGCACGGTTAGCCTCTTGGTTATTATGATTTTGGCAAGAGTCTAAGTACATAATTTTCTGATAGGAAGTGACAAATTGTCGCAGGTAGATATCGGGGAAATGGTTTTTAACAGGAGAAAGCCGACTCAAAAAAAGTCTGGCTCTCTCCGCTTTTTTAAATATATTGGGGGATTAATCTGTTTTAGTTGTATTTAGATAGAGCCAGATAAAACCGCTTATTCCAGCAATGAGTGATGCTAATAAAATGCCTGTTTTAGCCATCAATAAATCCTCCGGTGAATGCGCAAAACCCAGTTCCGCAATAAAGATCGACATGGTAAAACCGATTCCCCCCATCAAGCCTACACCGATAATATGTTTGAAATTGATACCTACTGGTAAAACAGTTAAACCCACTTTTACAGCGAGCCAGGAAAAACCGGCAATTCCCAGGAGTTTGCCTATAACCAGACCTGCTGATATGCCCATAGAGACAGGGTGAGTAATAATTTCCCCTAAGGATGAAAAATCGATAGGGATGCCTGCATTAGCCAGTGAAAAAATGGGGATAATGATATAAGCGGATGGTAAATGCATTTTATGTTCCAGGATCTGTGCCGGTGCCTGTACCATGTGTACACCTTCTCCCAGTGCATGTACGCGTTGACGCAATTCATCATTTTTGATGATATTGGGTTCCTTTTTATAGGCCTGTTGAATGTGCTCAAACATCTCACGAATCTGATCCAGAAATCGACCCGGATCATATTTAGGGCGCATAGGTATAGTGAATGCCAGAAAGATTCCAGCAAGCGTTGCATGGACACCACTTTTTAACATGGCGATCCACATAATGATGCCGAATAAAATATAGGGTAATGCACGGCGAATCCCTCCGAGGTTGAGTGCAACCAGTATGGCTAGCATTCCAAGGGCTGTAAGAAGCGCCGGGATGCTGATAGTTTCGGTATAAAATAATGCGATGACAACGACTGCACCGAGGTCATCGACTATGGCTAGTGCTACCAGGAAAGTGAGTAAGTTGTTCGGGATTCGATTTCCTAATAGTGCCAGAGTTCCCAGCGCGAAAGCAATATCAGTGGCCATTGGAATACCCCAGCCATCGAAAGTATGGCCCTCAGGGTTAATGCTCATATAAATAATAACCGGGACTACCATGCCTCCTATGGCGGCAATAATCGGTAACATGGCCTGTTTTGCATCGGCCAGTTCGCCCACCAGAATTTCACGCTTTAATTCAAGCCCGATCACAAAAAAGAAAATAGCCATCAAACCGTCATTGATCCAGTGATGTACTGATTTTGATAGCTCAAAGCCGGGGACGCCGATGCTAAAAGTGAGTTCCAGCAAGTGATGATAAGCTTCATTCCATGGACTGTTCGCTATAATTATCGCGGTAATGGCACATAGCATCAGTAAGATGCCACTGGTTGTCTGACGATGAATAAATTCTTCAACTGGTGACAGTACCAGGTTGAAAGCTTTTTCCCAGGGCGCGCAGTATTCTCTTTCTGCGGGTTTATTTTTTATCATAAAGTTCTCTGTTTTGCTGTCATGCTTGAGATGTCTATAGTTAACGCGAGTATGTCAAAATCATGAATGTAATTGACTACGTAATTTATAGTCTAATAGTTTATCTGCAGTATTCATAGAATTCGGCACTTTTTGTTTTACACGATTACCATAAACAATACAGGGTTTCAAATTTAAACCAGCACTAAACTTTCATTTGTAGAAGTTAGTAAAGTGTTGAGTCGCTAATTTCTTTATTTACGGGCGAATTTTGGCGTACAGGCTATATTCAGCATTTCTATCTGCTTTGTCCGTGCGTATAGCAACGTTGAAAGCTTTAGGGTGATGTGAAAAATCATGCTGATAGAGAACCTATGGCGTGCTCTATCCTGCCATGGATGAAAAATCAAAATTGAGCGACTTTGATGGTGGTTGCAGGAAATCACCCTGCACAAAATCAGCGCCAACATTCCAGATTACACTGAGCATGCCCGCATCACTGACTCCAGGCAATATACTGCCAATTTCCATGGAAGAGGCCTGTGATGTAATTTCGCGAATGCTTTTCTGGTTTTCAGTATTACCGGCAAGGCCATCAACATAAGCCATGTTAATACGCAAAAAATCAGGCTGCACATGTTTCACCAGCTGAAACGGGTTTAAACCGGTACCAAAATCATCCAGCACAATTTGACAATGCAGTTGTTTTAGACCCTTATACAGATTTTTAACGGCTTTCAACTGGTTGACTGCATGGGCTTCATTAATGGTAAATACCAGTTGTTCGCCGGGTATTTTAGCACTCTGGATACGTGCGGAAACCCAACGAGCCAGGGTTGCATCTAGTACTCCATCACAGCTTAGTGGAATAAAGATATCAAGTTTTCGATCTGATTTTGCGGCTGTAGCAATTTGTTTGATAGCAGTAATAATAGCCCAGCGATCGAGTGCTTTGGCCAGGTTATTTCTTTCCGCCGCATCCATGAAGTCTTTTTCCTTTAATTTTTTGCCATCTTCGGTGACGATAACTTTTTTGATTTCATAACGTTCGCCAGGAGATCCCGCAATGCTGACTATAGGTTGGTACAAAGGCTTGATAGAGTTCTTGGCGATAGCGTATTTTATATGCTTTATAATTCCACTATCTTCTTCCTGTTGTGTCATTTCTCCAATAACAGGCACATAAAACTGGTTTTTATTGCCACCTTCCTGCTGTATTTTATCCAGTGTTCTCTCGACTCTGGCGATAATTTCATTACGGTTATCCGGTGTGAATTCATCGATGGTGTAGATTGCAATACTACAGGTGCAACTGATCGATTGTTGCCCGGTTTCTGAAATATGTTGTTCTATCTGTTTTAGTAAACTCTGGGCGCTTTTTTCTACGTTAGCTTTTTCTTTACCACTACATAGTACGCAATAGCTATAGGCCCCGAATCGAGCGACCAGCTCTTTAGGGGATGCATGCTGTTTGATTATTTTAGCAATATCATTAATCAGAATATCACAACCCGAAATTCCCACGGTATTTCTAATGTTCTGAAAATTGTCGATGGATATATACAGGAAGTTGCTATGCGGTTTTCCATTAATCGCATCATTAATACTTTGTTGAAGCTGTTCCATAAAGTATTGACGGTTATATAAACCGGTGACCAGGTCATGCTGATGCATGTAACTTATTTGCTGTTCCAGTTCAGTGGTATCAGCCTGTGAGCGGATAAGAATTTGCGTGCAGGTTTCGCCCTCAAAGCTGGCACGGGAAAACTCTAACAGGCCATCAATGGCTTCCCCATTTGCATGTACCAGTTTTAGATTTAATTCATTGACCGTATTTTTGTTCTGACTTAAGTCACGCAGGAACTGTTTTAATTCACCCTGCTGGCTGGTATGCACCATATCAATTAATGGTATGCCTTCCAGTTCATCAAAATCATTGTTGCCAAATAATTCCAGATATACCGCATTGGCGTAAATATGCATACCTTCATGCACATAGGCGACAGCATCTTTTGAATTAGCCAGTAATGACTGGCATCGTTTTTCAGATTCGTGTAACTCCTGTTCACTCTTAACTGTTTTGCGCCAGGTTTTTATATTGTCAGCTTCTCTCTTAATAACCAGCGCCAGGTGTTCCAGAGAAGTGCTGCTGATGACGTCCTGGGCTCCCAGTTTCATGGCTTCGACGGCCATTTTTTCATTTATTTTACTGGCCAGTCCGATAATATATACATGCCGACCGCATTCCCGTATGAGATATTGAGCTTGCTGCAGAGTGAAATCTGCTAACTCAAGAGAGAATATAACGAGATCGATTGGCTTTTTTTTAATGATTTCACACATGTCAGCGCTATCTTCAGCATGTTCGGCAAGAACATGTAATCCTGAACTGCGTAATGCGCTGGTAATTACTTCGGCCTGATGAAGGCCTTCATCGACTATTAATAGTCGAATCAATTTATCAGAACTTGAATCCATAATTTCCTGTTAAAATTCGTGGGTGTAGATGTAACTTATAATTTTATTATAATTATATACATTGTACTGGAGTTTTAGACAGCCGGCCTGTTAATTCATTCACTAATTTTGGTACTAAATAGCCCGGTAAGCTTTGCAGTAACAGGGAATATATTTTACAGGTTTGATCAGTAGCAAGGTCAAAGTGAGCCGCACCATGTACTTTATCCAGTTTATGTAAATAATAGGGCGTAATGTTACTGTCAAACAGTTTGTAAGATAATTTGACTAAAGTGTTTGAGTTATTATTAACGCCTTTTAACAACACTGATTGATTAAATAACTGAAACCCCTGCTTTGATAATAGTTTGAAAGCGTGCTGATTCAACACGCTGATTTCTTCGGGGTGATTGATGTGAGTGACCAGTGTTACTTTACCGTTAAATTGATGCAGGGTCTGAATAAATGAATCGGTCACTCTATCAGGTAATACTGACAATAAACGGCTGTGGAAACGTAAATATCGAATATGGGGAATATCATTAAGACGGGTAATTAACTCAGATAATTTTCGATCACTCAACATTAGAGGGTCGCCACCAGAAAGAATGACTTCATTAATTTCAGTATGTGCTGCCAGATAATTTAAAACCGGACTATCTACTTTTGTATCCAGCCTGGCGTCGCTGTAGGGAAAATGACGTCTAAAACAGTATCGGCAATGAACAGGGCAGGCACTGGTAACAGTTAATAAGACTCTGTTATGATATTTATGAATCAGGCCCGGCACAGTCATGGCACTGATATCACCCACGGCGTCCAGGCTGTAACCTTCAACCCGCTGATTTTCCTGTGAATCAGGCATGACCTGAAGCAATAAGGGATCCTGTGGATTTCCTTTTTCGATCAATGATGCATAGTATTTTGTTACCCTAACTGGAAATCCGGCTTCACTTCCTTGATCAACGCAGTTAACATCCAGCTCACAGTATTCCAGCAACTCTTGAATTGTCCGAAAACTCTCAGATAGACTGCGTTTCCAGTCGGTAGATTGTGCTGAAAAGACAGGTTCAGGTATCATTAACATAATATTTAGTTTAATTAAGAGATTTATATGGCAAGTTATAGCACGAATGAATTCCGTAGTGGGTTAAAGGTGATGCTTGATGGTGATCCCTGTTCTATCATCGAAAATGAATTTGTTAAACCCGGAAAAGGTCAGGCTTTTAGCAGGGTTAAGATTCGTAACCTGAAAAACGGTCGGGTACTGGACAAGACTTTTAAGTCCGGTGAATCTCTGGAAGGCGCGGATGTTGTCGATGTAGATATGCAATACCTGTACGATGATGGCGAGTTTTACCATTTTATGGTACCGGAAACTTTCGAACAATATCCTGCCGATAGAAATGCAGTGGGCGAGTCTAATATCTGGCTGAAAGCCCAGGATATGTACGAAGTGACTTTATATAATGGAGCTCCGATTGCCATTACTCCACCAAATTTTGTAGAACTGGAAATTACCGAGACTGATCCCGGATTAAAAGGTGACACTGCGCAGGGCGGAACAAAACCCGCTACATTAGAATCAGGCGCTGTGGTTAAAGTCCCCTTATTTCTGGAGATAGGTGAAAAAGTTCGAGTGGATACACGTAGTGGAGCCTATATGTCACGCGTAAAAAGTTAATTCAACGTTAATGTAAAGTGCCAGCTTTACCTGTATTAAAACAGAGGGCCCTGGTTTATAAGAAAATCAGAGCCTTTTTTGATGAAATTTCAACTCTGGAGGTTGATACCCCTTTACTCGGCATAACAACCAATACGGATGTTCATATTCAGTCGATTGCTGCTCGCGTCTGCTCATCGACTTTATACCTGCAAACATCCCCCGAATTTGCCATGAAGCGCTTGCTTGTTTCTGGTTCGGGGTCAATTTATCAAATCTCTCATGCTTTTCGTGATGAAGAAAAAGGCTTATTGCATCATCCTGAATTTAGCTTACTGGAATGGTACAGCCTGGGTTTTGACTACCAGGCATTGATGTCTCAGGTGGAGGATTTGATTAGCCGTTTATTCGAGCAGGAACTTAGCTTCCACAAAATCAGTTATTTTGAAAGTTTTCACAGGTACTTAAAGCTCGATCTGCAGTTGGCCTCACAAACAGAATGCCAGGATTGCGTGACACAGCATATACCAGGCATAGATTCCAGCCTGTTAAGCTGGGATGACTGTCTTGATTTGCTAATGAGTCAGATCGTCTCCAGAGAATTTAAAGGTTTTACTTTCCTCTATGATTACCCCGAATCCCAGGCATCTTTAGCCAGAATTAAAGTCGGTGAGCCCCATCTTGCAGAACGTTTTGAATTGTTTTATAACGATATTGAACTGGCGAACGGATTTTCAGAATTAACTGATGCAAAACAACAGCGCTTACGTTTTCTACAGGATAACTGCAAGCGTCAGCAAGCAGGCCTGCAGACTTACCCCATCGATGAAGATTTTTTAAAAGCTCTGGAGCAGGGGTTGCCTGAGTGTGCGGGCGTTGCTTTAGGGCTGGATCGATTAATTATGGTGATGCAACAGGTCAATTCCATTCATGATGTAATGACATTAGATACATTTTAAACCTCTACTAATTGAATTTTTCAATATACCGAAAGCCCTGTAGTTTATACTGAATAAGCGATGATCTCGTGACCCTGATCAATAAACTAAAGGCTATATATTCAGTTCCCGAGACAATCTGTATAAATACTCGATATAATAATATATATAATTTGAAGGCCGTTAAAAACAATTCCGAATAGTTATAGCAAGGAGCCTATCATGAAAATATCATTTCACGGTGCTGACGAAGGCGTCACGGGGTCCTGCCATTTAATTGAGTGTGCAGGCAAGAGGGTTCTGATCGATTGTGGAATGTTTCAGGGAGGGCGTGAAATTGTCGAAGAAAACTCGGCGGAATTTGGTTTTGATCCGACTAAGATTGATTACCTGCTACTCACCCATGCCCACCTTGATCACTGTGGACGAATCCCGTTACTTGCTAAAAGAGGGTTTCATGGCGAAATAATTACCACGGCGGCTACCGTTGAACTGGCGCGACTTGTGATGCTTGATTCGGCTGGACTACAGGAAGAAGAGGCGCGTTACCAGCTGCGCCGTGCGAAACGTCGTGGAAAGAAAAAAGTAAACATCATAGAACCACTTTATACCACGTTGGATGCCCTCAATAGCCTCGAATTTATAGGGCGTCGAGCACTTTACAAAAAGGCTATTGAGATAGCCCCCGGTATTCGACCTACATTTTTCGATGCGGGCCATATTCTGGGATCCGCCAGTATTTATCTCGAGCTTAAAGAAAAAAATAAATCACATCGAGTATTATTTTCCGGAGACCTGGGTTATAGCGGTCGTGCCATACTGCATGATCCTGCCGAACCACCACATGTTGATACAGTGGTTATGGAAACTACCTACGGCGACCGTTTACATAAACAGTTAGAACCATCTATCGAAGAATTATATTCAACGATCAATACTACTATTGAGCGCGGTGGCAATGTGATTATTCCAACCTTTGCACTGGAACGTTCACAGGAAATTTTGTATTACCTGCGCGAAGGTATAGAAAACAGAAAGCTACCCCACTATCTGACTGTTTTTCTGGATTCACCGATGGCCATATCTGCCACTGAAATCTTCAGAAGGCACCCCGAGTGTTTTGATCTGGAAACGCTTGAGGTTTCACATCGAGGAAAAGATCCTTTTGACTTGCCGGGACTGCATTTTACCCGTCAGACCTCCGACTCTATAGCTATAAATAATATTGAAGGTGGGGCGATAATAATGGCGGGCTCCGGTATGTGTACAGGAGGTCGGGTTCGGCACCATTTAAAACATAACCTGTGGAGTCACAGGAATGCCGTCATCTTTGTTGGTTATGCGGCTTCAGGAACATTGGCAAGAAATATTATAGAAGGAGCCAAAACTGTTAAGATTTACGGTGAACAGATTAAGGTGCGAGCCACTATCCACACCATTGGTGGTTTCTCAGCGCATGCGGATCAGACAGAGTTGCTAAGCTGGCATAAAAAAACTGGTAATCCGGGAAAAACCTATCTGGTTCATGGTCAGCAGGACAGTATGCAGGCTTTCGCCCGTAAGCTGAAAGGTACTAAAGTTATTATGCCACGGCTGGGAGAATCATTTGAGTTGTGATTTGACCTGGTTTCCGGGTTAACAGGTATCGCAGTTAATACTTTCTTTACCTGATTACCTCTAAGGTTCAGCTATTAATTTTTTTAAATACAAAGAGAATCTGTAACAACTCAGCGAGTTTCTATATTTGAACAATTAGAAGATTTATTCACCACGAAGTACGCGCAGGCAGGTCATTGTATAGGCATAAGTTTTTTCAAAATTATGATAATTGCTGATTTATCTGGCTAGTTTTTAAGGTAATTTTTTTCTTCTTCGTGCCTTCGTGGTGAATGTCTTTTGACTTTTTTAATTACGATGAGTAGTTACGAAAATGTTTACGTTCTGGCGAAAACTATTTATCTGTTGTTTTTGACTAAGACTGAGTTCCGGATTAATCAGGTTCATTTATAAGCCTGTTACATCAGCTGCCAGTAGAATTACTGGCAGCTGAACATCAAACCTAGCGCTGATACTGCCAGTTTTGCTGCTGTAGCTGGGGATGCGAGAAGCGATTAAAAAATGGCGATCTGAACTGTGGATAAGCATTATTAAAAAAGGGGTCGCGCAGGAAGGAATCATCAAATGGGCCGTTTCTAAAGAACGGGTCATTGAATGGGTTTCCCTGCATCCACGGTGCATTAAATTGACCGAAATTTTTGTTCTGATTCATGTTTAATGCATTTAACAGCGCTTCTCGTTTCTGTTCCGGGAGATCTTTCTGCTGGTTGATCTGCTTAACTATGTCTTCTTTTTTACCAACAAAAGTGAAATTTTTGACCTCATTATTTTGATCCTTGAAGCTGACAGCTGCATGATAACGGCCATCCTCCAGAGTTTTGACTTCGACTGATTCAAAGCTGTCCCAGGCGAGCGATTGCTGCTGTAATTTTGGAACAGGTCGTGGCACAGGCTGATGACCCTGCAACGGTGAGCGCATCATTGGCGGTATAAACTCTGAACGGGGGTTTTGAAATCTGTCGGGACGCTGGCCTATGTCGACTTTTAGTGAAATGACCTTGCCTTTGCGGATCAGTTGAACAGTTACCTGCTTGCCGACATGACTGGATGCTACCAGAGCCGACAGTTGAGCGGGTGAATACAGTTTTTGTCCGTCTAAACTGAGTAATATGTCATTTGACTGAATGCCCGCTTTTACAGCTGGTGATTGATTTTCCACTTCTGCAACCAGAATACCTTCGCCAGATGGCATCAACTCAGACAGGTGAGTGGCAAGTACATGAGGCATCGGGCGAGTATTTACTCCCAGCCAGACATTACGCTGCGGGTTAGCCTGAATCTGATTTTCTGAAGTGCTGTTGAGTTGAGCTGTGGTTATAGGCGACTGCAGTGTCAGCATAACTGTAGCTAACGCTAAAAAAATTGTTTTAGTCATGTTTCTATCTCCATTTAAAAGTTAAACAAGAGGTTCATACCACCTGGTTAACTAAATGACAAAAGTTATATGATGATGGTTC
>ERZ890953.1779-NODE-1779-length-10289-cov-3.324507_pt1 | contig 10289 bp, 7 predicted proteins | sample MGYA00521264_ERZ890953 | MGnify/ENA primary metagenome ERZ890953 (study PRJEB32303, sample SAMEA104408629) | aquatic metagenome | biome: Brackish water; feature: Chemocline; material: water | place: Baltic Sea | collected 2014-10-26T21:54:00 | depth 200 m ... | reverse complement strand
ATTCGGGACATCCGAAACGAGCCGGGGGTCCGAAAGTGGATGTACACCGAGCACGTTATCTCCCCCGAGGAGCATTCCAGGTGGCTCGAAGGGTTGGCCGGAGACAACCGTCAGTCGGTTTTCGTCGTTCTTGAAGACAAGGTTGTTCCGCTGGGAATCGTCAGTGTGAACGCCGTGGACCGGCTGCATCGAAAGACCGACTGGGCGTTCTATTTGACCTCGACGGCCCGTGGTGGGCTCGGTTCCACCCTGGAGTACCATTTCCTCAACTTCGTCTTCGACACCCTCGGGATGGAGAAATTGAACTGCGAAGTCATCGAAGGGAACGACCCGGTGGTCGCACTCCACGAGCGATTCCTATTCAACAGGGAAGGTTTTCGCCGTTCCAATATCGTGAAGGACGGGAAACGCCTTGGGGTTCACTTCCTGGGACTCACCCGGGAGGATTGGAGAGAGGGCAGGGACCAAGTCTTCGAGAGTCACAAAGGGCTCTTTGACCGGTTCGACCTGAGCATCGATGCGTGATCCCTGCTATTCCGTAGGCTGTGGGACCTTCTTCACGGGAAAGAATAACTCACTGGGGAGTTTCTCTTCCGGGATATCTTTGGGATCCCCGTAGGCAATCATGCCCGGAGGTCCGGAGATCATGTAGCCATTTTCCCCGGCCCATTTGGCCAGTCCGCCGAATCCTTCCGCTGCTTTCTGGTATGGGCCCAGAGCAAATTGAACAGCCATGGTCGAGTCCTCGAACTCCTCCAATTGCAGTCCCGCCTCTTTCAACTTGTCCAAATCACCAGGGGGCGACACAGGGATCCGCAACTGCGTCAGGTACTGGGCGGGGTCTTGGGCATTGGGGGGACCGACCAGGAACACCATCATCATGTCTCCCATGGGCAGAAGCCCGTTGCCCATGATTTTCCCGAAGAGGGCGCCGATGGCACCACCGATTTCTTCGTAAGGACCCTTGTGCATGGCGACGGCCGCCCAGTGCTTTGGCAGTGGACGAACGGCTGGGACGCCGACGGGGGGCTGATTGGGGCGGTCGAAGGCGGTGTCGGCCACGGGGGTGAAGTCGAACTGTTCGACCGTGTCTTTCATCAGCTCCTTGCCGTCGAAGGACATCGTGGTGACTTTCGCAAGTTTCAGATTGGCGACGTCTTCGTACTCCAGCATGTCGTGAGTAAGGAGCCCATTTTGTCCAGCGTAGTCGGCCTCAAAGCTTCCTCGCCGGAGCAGGCCGGTCTCCTGGTCAAAGTACAACGTGATGGCCATCGGGGCTTTTGCTCCAGTGACCTTCACGACATCAACCGGGGAATCGTCAATGGACTCTTCGCCCAGGTATTCGAGGTTCACATCCTCCGTCAAGAGCGGGTAGATGCAGAACACGTGGTAGGACCAAAGGGTCTGTGCCATGGATTTCTTCTCCATGGAGGGGCAGTCCACGACGACCTCGCCGTGGAGGGTCCAGCAATCGTCACTGGAGTAAGCCATGGTGAGCCCGGTGTCGATGGCCATCAGCATCTTGTCTGGAGCCTGCCACAGGCTCTTCATCGTGTAGTCAGCGCCGTAGTATTTTCCCTTGGAAACCATGGACATGGAAGAAGTCTTCTCTTCCAATGCAGCGGCGCCGCCCATGGCTTCTACTGCGCGGGTGACGATTGAGAGGGCGCTTTTCTCCGGGGGTTCGTCTATGGCGGAGCGGTCGGTGTCCCCAGCATTCTTCTGGGCGTTGGCAGTGTCCGCAACCGCTTCCTGGCCAGCAGAGGACGCTCCATCCGTGGCGCCATCAGCGGGAACTGGTTGCTGGACCTTGCTCGCATCGACGGCGGGCTCATCGCCTGCTTTGGACAAGGCTCCTTCAGGAGCCTTGTCTGCATTTTGAGAAACTGCGTTCTTGTCACCCATTTCCTGCGACTGCTCCTTCTCGTCTTTCTTGCAGCCCGCCAGGGCAAAGAGAAGCAGCAGAGCCATCAGTGTAGCGTTCATCTTCATGGAGTCCCCTCGTTGTTGTGGTGATGGACGGCCATCTTCTTTCACACACAGCATAGGGCTGCCGAGAAGCGGTTTCCAGAACAATTTCAGGAAGATCCCCGAGAGAAGCGGGGGGCGCTGAAAAGGCCCCCTACGGAAAGCGACAGGTGACGGAAGTAGCCCCTGGGACGGTGAAGTCGGCTTCAATTCGGCCACCGTGAAGTTCGGTAATCAGACGAGCCGAGTAGGTGCCCAATCCGTGCCCTCCTCGTTTGGCCGAGGACACCCCCTTCTCAAAGAAGCGGTCGCGGATTGCGACGGGGACTTCTCCTTGATTGGTGACCACCACGGTGCGATTCTCCGGGGAAATCGACAGGGTGATCGTCGAGTCCGGTGGACAGGCTTCGCAGGCGTTTTTCAACAGGTTGCCGAAGAGAGAATAGAGCAAGGTCTCATCGGCCTTCATCAGGAAGCCGCCAGATCCCTGAGGAATGGGTTGTCCGTCGATTTGGAATTCGATGCGGCATTCTCTCCGGGCGCAAAGGGCAAATTGGTCCCGAGCCCCCCTCCGGGCTACATCGAGGACGTCGACCGTCTCTTCGTATGGCTCGTAAAGCCCACTCTCCATTCGGAAGAGGTCCAGGGAGAAGCTGATCTGACGGAACATCTGCTGGCCCGTCTCTTCCAGAGAGGTCAACAGCCGCACCTGATCCGGAGTCAGCCCCCCCCTCTCCAGCAGGAGTCGGGGGATGCCGATGACGGCAGTGAGGGGATTTTTCAGGTCGTGGCGGGTGATCTGCTCCACCTGCTCTCGAAAGGCTGCCGCTTCAACCAACTGGAGATTCTGACGCTCCAACTCCTTGAATGCCTTCCTCATGTGAAGGTGATTGCGCACCCGAGCTCGGACGATGGCCGGGCTGAATGGCTTTCGGATGTAGTCCACGGCCCCCAGGTTAAGCCCGCGCTGTTCATGATTGGTCTCCGTCATGACGGTGATGAACACCACAGGAATATCGGCGGTTCGCTCGTCCTGTTTGAGGCGGTGACAAACCTCGTATCCATCCATTCCCGGCATCACGATGTCCAGGAGGATGAGGTCAGGACAATCCGTTCGGGCAATCTCCAGGGCCTCATCACCATTGGTCGCTACAAGGACGTCGTAGTCGTTGCCCAATGTAGTGACCAGGATATCGAGATGACTCTCCACGTCGTCAACGACGAGGATTCGCGATTGGCTCAGATCAAAAGACATCACGGTTGCTCCTTGGATTTTTCGTCATCGACGATGATGGCCAGTTTGAGGAATCGGGCGGCTGGGACCAACTGAGCGCGTTGCAGCGCTGCAACGTTGACCTCGAACCGAATACGCCCCTCTCGGGTGACGAAGTTGATCCCCGCCCCGTTGCCGGCACAACCTGGGCAATGGGTGACAATCAGTGTCGGGGCATCTCCCAGACTATCTGTGACTTGTGCGAGTTGTTCGCTCCAATGCCCCGACAACACCAGAATGTCGCACGGAGTGAGGTCTGCAAGCTTCTCGACATGGGCAAACACGATGGGTTTTTGAGCTACCGTCTTGCGCCCCGCAATCTCTTCCAAAGGCCCAGCCAGCAAGCTATCTCCCAAAACAGTGATCTTGAACTCGCCGGTTCCCGCCTCTTCGGGCCACTGAATGTAACTGATGAACTTGTAAATGAACGCAGCCATGACCTTGGCAGGCATCGGCGCGTCCTTCTCCACAGCAAAACCCGTGGGCACGAACGACCCCAAGAGGATCGCCGCCAAGAGGAGGGTGCCCACTGCAGAGCGAAGGCGGCGTATGGTGAATGGAGACGTCATCAGAAGCGGTATCCTCCCTTCACCATGAACGTACGTTGCGGTTGCCTGTATCGAGCCGTGGTCTGGTTCGACGGGTGGAAGTACTCGGCATCCAGCGCATTTTGTACCATGAACTGCAAGTCGAAGCCGCCAAAATCGATGAAGGAGAGGGTCGAATTCAAGATGAAGGCGTCATCCAGGAGGGTTCGCCCCGAGGAGTCGATTGGAAATTGGGTCTCGCGCGCCCCTTGGTAGGAGCACCGCACATCCAGCCGGATCTGTCTTGTGAAGTCGAGGGCGATTCCGATGTTCGCCATGTGATCGGCGATTTCCGGAACGGGGTTCCCCTCTTCGTCTCGAGAATGGGTGTAGGTGTAGTTGGCGAAGGTTCGGGTTCTCCAGATGTACACATCGATTTCTGCTTCCAACCCCCAAACATCCACCCTTCCCCGGTTGACCCAGCGCCACTTGTTGGCCGCGAGATTGTCCCGTGACAGCACGTCAAACAGGACGTTTCGATACCCGGTCACTGCAAGGCGGACCTTCTCCATGAGGGTGTATGATGCTCCCAACTCTGCCGAACGAATTCGCTCGGGAACAAGCCCCGAATTGCCTTCTCCATCGGTGTAGTCCCAAGGCTTGGGAGCCCGAAAACCTTCGCCGTACGAGAACCGCGCTCGAAAGCTCCCGCGGTGGAACATGAGTCCTGCTCGAGGGGTCGCTACGTGCTCATACAGGGTGCTGTAGTCGTACCGGGCACCGGCATCCAACTGGAGCATTCCCCACAGCTCGTAGCGAGCCTGAAGGTAGCTGCTGACAAGGAAGTTGTCGCTGAACGCCGGTGCGTCGGGGTGGGGCGGGGCCAATTCGGGGGAATCGCTCTGCGAGGTGCCGTATCCGTCGGCCAGCCGCTCCCAATCGGTGACCACTCCGGCGGTCAGAGAAAGATCGGTCAGAGGGCTCCAAACCAGCATGGTCTCTTGACCCAGCAGGTGGTTTGGCCTGTAAAATCCGAATTGGCCGGCGGTGGTGACTTCCCGAACCGAGTCGTCGGCAACCGTGGCGTTCCTGTACATCGCCTTGACGATCAGTTCAAACCCTGGGGAGAGCTTCCATTCGTAGCGAGCGTGGGCATTGAAGAAGTGGATGTTCCAGTAGGTGTCGTGGTCCAGATACTCGGTCCCCACCGCGGTGTGATAGGTAGCGCTCGATGCGGCGCGATTCAGGTAGTTGATTCCAATCGTCAGGTTCCTCCAGACGAACTTCCCGTCCATGGACAAGTCCGTTTCAAAGGTCTCCAGGTCAGCAGTCCAGTAGTCTCCTCCTCTGCTTCCCGTAAGGTCCGCTCTGTCCGATGTCTTGTACATGGCAGCGAGCCGGAAGCCTCGTCGCTTCTCAGGCTCCCAATAGCTGTACCCCATGTCGGCGGAGACTGCCCCAAAGGATCCGTAGAGCCCCTGGATTCGCAGACCCGGGTCATCCCACGGATCTTTGGTGACGATGTTGATGACACCAGACACCGCGTTGGTGCCGTAAAGGGCGGAATCGGGACCGTAGACCACTTCAACTCGCTTGGTGTTGGACAGATTGTACTGGCCACCGCCGTAAAACCCCCCGGAGTTCAACTCGTTGATTTGGACACCATCAATCAACAGCAAAGTCAGGTTGTTCTGGTTGGGGATTCCACGAAAGAACGCATAGCTGTTGAGGCCGATGGGGTCTCGCCTTTGGATCCCCGGAAGGTCCGCCAGTGCGTCGTCCAGCCGGAAATAGCCCCGGTCGCGAATTTGAGAAGCGCTGATGACTCGCACTGTAGAGAGGGTCTCCCACAGCATCTCTTTCCTCTTTGAGGCGGTGGTGACTTCAATCTCCATGAGCTCGTTCAGGTCCATCTCAAGGAGGTCATCCAGCTCCTTCTCCTCCGCCAACGAGGGCGCCCATGGGGGGGCGTAGACCACACCAAGAACGAGGAGAAGAAGGACCACGCTGAGTCGGACACGAGGAGTCATGGCACACCTCCCTTGGAATCCTCGGCAGTTGGGAGAGAAGCGGCCAGGTCGGCGTCTGCGTATGTCGTCGCAATCTTGCGGATTTCCTCGCTGCAGTTGAGGAAAGCGAGGACGATTTCCGGGTCGAACTGGGTGCCACTTCCGGCCTTGATGATGCCAGCGGCCTCATCGTGCGTCATGGCGGACTTGTAAACCCGGTCGGACACCAGCGCATCATACACATCCGCCACCGCCATGATCCGCCCGGCAAGGGGAATCTTCGAGTCTCGAAGCCCCTCCGGGTATCCCTTTCCGTCAAACCGCTCGTGATGAGAGTAAATGATTTCACGGGCAACGGTGAGGAAGGGACTTGTACCCATTCTCGCCTCGGGGACGAGGAACGCGTCCCGCCCCAACACTGTGTGGAGCTTCATCTTCTCGAATTCCGCGGGTGTGAGTGCAGACGGCTTCAGGAGGATCGTGTCGGGAACCCCGACTTTGCCGATGTCGTGCAGGGGAGCGGACTTGTAAAGCAGCTCCATGTATTCCGTGCTCAGCAATTCTGGACAGTTCGGACTGCCACGCAGCTCCAAAGCGAGGAGTTGAACGTACTTCTGGGTCCGGAAGACGTGGGCGCCGGTTTCGGGGCTTCGATGTTCCACCATGGTTGCCAGGGCATGGAACGTCACGTCTCTAGTCAAGGCGATTTCCCGTGTTCGCTCCTGAACCTTCAGCTCCAGCGTTTCGTTCTGGCGCCGAAGCTGCTCGGTGGCGCGTTCCAGGGCCAGATGCGTCTTGACCCGAGCTTTCAACTCGGCATTGTTGAACGGCTTGGTGATATAGTCCACGGCTCCCAACTCGAACCCTCTGGTCTTGGAGTCGGCCTCGTCCACGGAGGTGAGGAAAATCACCGGAATCTTGCTGGTTCTCGCATCGTCCTTCAGTCGTCGGCAGACCTCGTAGCCATCCATTCCCGGCATCATGATGTCGAGGAGAATAAGGTCCGGTGGTCGCAGCGTCGCTTCATCAATGGCTGTGGGACCGTCGAGGGCTACCGAGACATCGTAGTCCTCCCCGAGAACCCCCACCAGACAAGCGATGTTGCTGTCTGCATCGTCCACAACGAGTACGGTGTCCTGTTTCTGTTCCATCACTCGCTTGCTCCCTTCTTCAGGCGGTCCACGATATCCTCAATTCTTCCCTCCGCTTCTTGATAGCGGAAGCGGCGCACAGCCTCCAGAGTCTCTTGAATGGCACCCGCCAACTCTGGTGGGGAGTGAGTCCGAGCCAGTTGATCCACGGATTGTGAGCACCGCTTCGGGCGTCGGCTCTTGACCGCCGTAAGCAATTTGTCCAACAGTTCGAGCAAAGGAACCGGAGGAACCTCTTCTTGCTGAGGAGCCGCAGCAGTCCCCTCTGAGTCAGGTAGCGCGTTCAGGGTTGAAATCATGTCTACAAGCTCTCCTTCAAACCCGTCCACCAGGACTGGGACGTCCTCTCCACCCTCTCGAAGGGCCTGTTCGAGCATGGAAGCTGCTCGTGCGAGCCGGATTGCGCCGAGATTTCCCGCGACTCCCTTGAGGGTGTGAGCTTCGAATATCGCCTCTTCGCGGCAACCGCTCGCAAGGGCCCGGCGAACTACCGTCACTTGGCCGCTGTACTGATCTCGGAATTGGACCAGCAACCGCAAAAGCAACCCGACGTTGCCTCCCAACCGACTCAAAGCGTCCTCCCCTTCGATTCCATCCAGAGACGAGAGCCATTCCGCTTGCTGGGGTAGCTTGGGGACGACGACCGGCTTTGTTTGTGCCGCTTTGGCCGGCAGCAATTCACCCAGAGTTCCAAAAAGCTCCGACGGATTCACCGGCTTGTTGATGTGTCCGTTCATGCCCGCTTCCAAGCTGCGTCTCCGGTCTTGAACCAGGGCGTGAGCAGTCATGGCGACGATGGGAAGGCTTGCGAAGTATGGATCGCCGCTGGACCCTTTTGCCAACTTTCGAATGTGCCGGGTGGCGTCGAATCCATCCATCACAGGCATTTGAATGTCCATGAGCACGGCGTCATATCGCACCGACTGGACCATCTCCAAAGCCCGCTGCCCGTTCTCGGCAACGTCAACCTTCATCCCCTGCGACTCAAGGATTCCACAGGCCACCTGCTGGTTGAGTCGATTGTCTTCGACCAGCAGGAGACGAATACCGGAGATGTTCGCCGGGACGGTGTCGCCGATGCGAGGACTCCGGACGATCGTCTGAAAGCTCGGTCCCTCCTTTCCCAGAACCGCCGCTATGGTTCGCCTGAGAAGGCCGGGACTCACCGGCTTCACGAGGAACCCGTCCAGGCCGGCCCTCTCCGCCTCGGCCAGAACGTCCTGGTGGGGATGAGCCGTCACAAGAATCACTTTGGGTGCCGATACCCCCGGACGGGCGTCCCTGGTTTGCTTGTAGGTCGATAGACCATCCATGCCGGGCATCTTCCAGTCCATCAACACCACACGGAAGGGGGCGTCGTCCTCTGCGCTCCTCACCTTCAAGATGGCCTCCTCCCCAGAAGCCGCAGACTCCGGCTCAAGCCCGAATCCCACCAACTGACGCACCATCAGCTCTCGAGCGACGTCACTGTCATCCACGACCAACGCTCGCACACCCGCCAGGTCAACACCTGAGGCCAACCGCGAAGCTGCTGCCGACATCGGCCCGACACCCACATTGACCTTCGCCAGGAACGTGCTTCCAATTCCGGGGGTAGTCTCAACCGAGATTTCTCCCCCCATCTTCTCGACAAGCTGCTTGGTGATCGTCAGTCCCAGACCCGTGCCGCCGTAACGGCGAGTGGTGGAATTGTCCGCCTGCTGGAAGGAATCAAAAAGCTCTTCGACTTTGGAGGGCTCGATGCCGATTCCTGTGTCCTTCACCGAGATGTTCAGCCACACTCGCTTCGGGCTTATTGAAACCGACGTGATCTTCACGACGATTTCTCCCTTGTCTGTATACTTGATGGCGTTGGTCGTCAGGTTCATCAGCACCTGACCCAACCGCAGCGGGTCCCCTTTGAGCACCGGGTTGACCTCCGGTGCCACAAAGAACAACAACTCCAACCCCTTCTCCTGAGCCCGCACAGCAAGCACATCGGACAGATCCTCCAGGAGGTCGTCGAGGTCGAAGTCGACCTCCTCCAGCTCCAGTCGACCCGCCTCAATCTTGGACAAGTCGAGGATGTCGTCGATGATTCGAAGCAAAGACCGGGCCGCAGAGTAGCTCTTGTTCAAGTAGTCTCGTTGCCGCCAGGACAAGTCTTCCTGGAGACACAGTCGAGTCAGCCCCATCACCGCGTTCATCGGAGTTCGAATCTCGTGAGACATGTTGGCGAGAAATTCGCTCTTGTACCGACTGGCATCCTCCGCCTGCTCCTTGGAAGCCAACGCCGTCTGCAATCTCGTGAGCATGGCATTGAAAGAACGGGTGAGGTTTCCAATCTCATCGCTCGATTTGCTTTGGACTCTTCGGTCCAAGTCCGATGTCGACGAGATCTGTTTGGCGGCCTCTGTCAACCGCAAGATAGGGCGGGTCAGGAAGCGCCCGAGAAGCCACGCTATGAACATGGCCATGGCCAACACGAGGGCCCCAAAGACCAGACCCGTGCGCCAATGCTCCGTCAATATCCCGGCTCGAAAGGCTGGGCTCACCGCCAGCGCCAGCCGACCCACTCGATCTCCGTCCACGTTCTTGATGGTTCGCACCGAAAGTCGAAGCCCGTTGACCACCGAACCATTTGTCGCCTTGCAGGGATCGATTTGCTGAGGCGAACCCTCTGCACGGGCGAGCTCAGCGAACAGGTCTCCGTGGGCGTCGCAAACACCGGCGTATGCAATGTCGGGATTTCGCAGGGCGCTGGCCAGAACCTCGGACGCCTCGCCGGGAAGGGCAAAGTCAAGAGTTGGGGCCAACTGGTCAGTGAGCAACGCCACCAGCGCTGCCTCACCTCGATCGAGGGTCGCTTCGGCAAGATCCGCCATGCGGCGAGCAGAACCGAACATCAGAACCAGCACCGTCGACGCAACCAGAAATACCATGACCAGGGCGACTTTGTCCTGGATGGAGAGTCCGCGAACGTTCCGACGTCGCCTCAGAAGTGGCCATCTGAATGCTGCCATTGGCACTCGCCCTTGTTTCTCACATTTAACAGACTATTCGTTTCGACGATATCGGGTGTCTGAAGACCCGTCAACGGATAACTGATCACAGCTTCAGCGACCGGCTCCGGTGCACCGGAAAGAAGATGTCAGAAATGGAAACGAGTCAACCGTGAATCACTCCCGGGACTGACGCCGGTAGAATTCGGAAGTGGCCAGGATCCCGCTCTTGTAGGAGGTCTTGGGAAGTTCGCCCAGCCTCTGAACAAGCTTTGAATCATCGAGAATGACTGGATCGGTGAAGAGGTAGCTCATTTCCGACAGCTCTCGCATGATTGGCATGAAGAGGCCCAGGAATCGGACCATTCCAGGTCCTGCAG
>ERZ890953.1778-NODE-1778-length-10293-cov-3.905353_pt1 | contig 10293 bp, 3 predicted proteins | sample MGYA00521264_ERZ890953 | MGnify/ENA primary metagenome ERZ890953 (study PRJEB32303, sample SAMEA104408629) | aquatic metagenome | biome: Brackish water; feature: Chemocline; material: water | place: Baltic Sea | collected 2014-10-26T21:54:00 | depth 200 m ... | reverse complement strand
ATAGCGGAGAGCACCCTACTCCAACATATTTATCTCCCGCAATAGTGGTTTTAGCAGCCAGAGATGAGTCCGACACCACTGGAGTGCTCGATTCCCCGATATATAGATCCAAATTCCCGGACGAATGATCTGCGACAAGAGAAAAAGCAACCCACTCCCCAGTTGGCACAGAATAAGGAGCCAGGCTTTTGGAACCACCACTAAAAACATACACTAGATGCCCAGAATTATTCATAATTAATGCATAGTCAAAACCTGATTCTGTTTCCCTAGAGATAATCGCAGATGCCGTTCCGACCGGCCAGCTAAACACTTTGATTCTTCCAGATATAGTTACCTTGTCTGAGATTCCCAACTTGTCAGAGGGGTCCGAAACATAGATGCCAGTATCGAGACTATCAACACGAAGACCAGACTGACCTACGGGGACATCTCCTCGATTCAGCCAAATTGGTCTATGCTCTGCTATTGAGAGATCCAGATTGGCAGCAAAATCATAGACAGTGTTCCCAGAGCCTTCGTCGAAATGCCAAATAGCTTTTGCCGAAGAGTCGTAAGGGATACCACTCCCTTTGAGGACTTCCCCATGGAATATCGAGATGCCTTGTGGCGTGCCAGTGGCTCCAACGGTAGCGTTCAACTGAGGACCGGTGAGGGCAAACCTCTGGTTTTGATCATACGGGAAAACAGAATAGTAGTAAGTCTTCGTTCCACTCCCTGTGTCCAAGTCATCATCAAGTACGGCGTTGGCAGTACCATCATATATGACATCTCCATCCATGTAGCCTGAAGGATAGTTTGTCTCGCTTCTCAGAACCCTGTACCCAATGTAAGCATTGACATCTGGATCAACATCTTCTATCGCGTTGAACGAAGAATATGGGTCTACATCAACTGGTGAGCCGCCGAAGAGTACTGATACTCTTTTGCCGCCGAACTTAGTAATGTTGTACTCAACGTCTCCGTCGTAGTTGGCGTTCAGCCTACCGGCGAGTCGCTCCATTGTAGTGAACCTGTCCCCGTCGCTGTCGTTCCATCCCATGCTCCCGCTGTTGTCAACTACGAAGTTAACGAGATGGTCATCTGACGATAGGACAATGTCCCCAGAAGACAATTCTGTCCCATCGTACTCGTCTACAGACGCATCTACCATAGAAGTTACTGATTCAGTATCCGCTGAAGTCACCGCTGGCAGTACGAACCTGTTATTGGAAGTATCCAGCCCAGATGCATCATCTTTGTACATGCGGTATAGGTACGACTTCTCTTTAACAGATGTCCAGAGCATAGACGGCCAAACTACCCAGCCCTGGTCCCCATAGCACATATAGTTGTCTTCATCGCCTGATTGATCTTTTGACCTCCATATGAACTTATTGCCATTTACGTTGCCAGCGGCATGTAAAACAATTGATGGAGTTCTAGTCGTGGGGAGTAAGTAATTATCCCCAATGGAAAAATCATACCAACCATCTTTTGTGGGGTTGAATACATACCCGTTCCCTATAGTGTCAACAAGATATCTCGTGGTCCAAACACCAGGATTCGCCGGGAGGTCTTCCTTCGATTCCCAAACGGAAAGATGGACTGTGATATAAGGAGACAACGACGGGTCTAGAAGCCCTACCGGAGTGTAGGACGTATCAGAAATAGCCAGCCTAAGAGCGGCACCGTGATTGGAATTAGAAGGATTTGGAGATAAAGACAAATCGTGGACTTCCCCTGCGGACATGTATATGTCCAAATAAATCCAAGTCCAAGTCGGGGGCCCTAAGAAAAAAGGAAGAGCCATAGTGCCTACAGCTTCTCCGTCTAGAAATACATTTATTTCTGGCGAGGCAACGCCACCAGAAACACTACTGTACATCCAAAACCTTTTGACGCCGGATGTCTCAACTTCTACAGGGTAGTGAGGAGCCACAATGTCTCCACGCCGAAAACTATCGTTAAACCAAACCATAAGCCCTGATGGTTCATAACCAAGACCCGAGATAAACAGAGGTTGGCAATAATCACTGTCAAGACTCTTGAAGGCACCAGGCTCCATGATCAGGTGTCCACCATCCTCTAAGAACCAGCGAGGATCAAGAGATGATATCGGGATCTTAGGAGACAAGAATGCAGAGAACTTAGTAGGAAGCTCTGTAAAGATTGTGGTTTCGAACACTTGTGATTGAAATACTGCCATAGTTAAATTCCACCTAGAGGCGGTCCAGAGAGTTCAAAAATATTGGGTGCCGTTTTCACCCTTACAAAGCTCTGCCCAAACAACATGACGAAATCTCGAACGTACAGAACCTTTTGAATTGTCGGCAAATCAGAGTCAGAATATTCCGTATGTTGCGTCCCATCGAATATCCAGTAACGACCATCTGAAGCACCAGCGACATACTTCGTGTGATCGTCATTTGCATCTATATCATTAAAGATGACATCAGCAGACTCCTCTAAATCATTTTCAAGATCAAACAGCGTAGTGTCTATGCTGCTTTCGCATCCTGAGTAGAATGTAGAGTTATCTGTCCTCAACCCCTTCGTGGTCGCAAGGATAAAAGCGCTGTTGTATCTATCGAATGTGTTCACGCTCATATCTTGGAAAGATCCTCTCAGAACCCATTCCTTGCCGTCCGATGTATAGTAAAGATCGTCCCCGGCTATCAAGAAGACGTAGTTGTAATTCTTCAGGAACCTACCATCCGAAACTGTCGCCGTTTTCTCCCAAGAGCCGTCTTCGGCGTTCTGATAATATGCTGCTTCGTCTGTAACGGCTACCAAAGTGGAACCGACTAAAGCTATCTGCCTCAACGCTCCCTCGTTAATACCGTTGGTGTCAAGACTGCTCCATGTGACAGTAGTAGCAGCAAATGGATCAGAAGTATAGTAGATGGCATAGTCATTGACGACATACACCTTGTCGTCTATGACCTTAATGTCTCTGACTGTCCCAAAAGATCCTTCCCCGTCATAGTCGTGCCGTTTAAGATAAGGAGCAACTTCATGTGATGCCCAAAAGCCAAAGCTGTCAAAGCTAACCAAAGCATCCGGGAAGCCAACGTAGACTCTTCCAATAAAAGCCGTCTCAGGATAATAAGCTACAGCGGTAGGATAGGCATACGTCCTGTACTCGTCGTCTGCATAGTAAATCTCATCATACTCAACCGTTGACGAAAAACTGTCGTACCACGCTGACGCTTCAGACGCATGCAGATAGTCCACCTGCTCCTGAGAGAATATCTCTCTATTGCAAGAATCCTGTGTGTCTATGCCTTCATCATTAGAATCTAATGCGACGAGCATCTTAACCAAGTTGGACTGCTGGACATCAGCAAGACGACCAGACGGACCAGAGTTGACATTCTCTAAGGCAGCGTCTATCTCGTCATGGAGGTTGTCCCCATCGTTGTACAAAAGCCCATGGACCACATCAGCCCTGAGATTGTCTGTCTTCGACATCGCCGCAGTAAATGAGAACATCCCAGTAGAGACATCCACAGAGTACCCAGTCAAATTACCAATGAGTATCTCGCTTATCTCCGGTACTACTTCAAAATCAGAGAACACAGTCTCGTAGACAGCAAACGGCGCGATTTCGAAATCTACTACAGTGTAAGGGTCAGATCCCAGCGATGGGCTGTCAGACAGCGTCGCACCGAACCTGACTTTCTCCGCCAAAAGCTGCGAATACACCTTTCGATGACTATGGAACAGATCTCTGATCGTTCCCGCTATGTCGTCGTTGGGACTATTCAACTCTGCGATGTATCCCTCATACTCACTAATGTATGTTTGTGCTCTAGGATAGTTGGAGTCATACTGATCAATATCGTCGAAGGAAACTCGGCTCAACTCGGACACCGGAGTGTATGCTAGGTTGATATCAGAATCATTGTACCTATCCCCGTTCTGATATATCCTGATAACGCCATCATACTGATCTCCAAGCCAGCCGCTATTACTCATCCTGTAGACATTGTACTGATTGGCTATCGACACCCTAGATGTTGAAGAGATGTTCCTGTCAAACGTAACGACGTTCTCATCGACGCTGTAATAGCACCCTAGCTTTTGCTCTTCGTTGTCAACGAAAATCGTAGGATACACAACGCCCGTTTCTTCGAATTCGCTGTGCAACGACATGGTGTCAAGAGATGTTCCGATGTACAACTGGTTCATCGTACCTGCGATAAGGTACTCGTCGTCTGAATTTATCGTGTTAAGGCAAGGAACTATCACAGGCTTCCCATTGATCTCAGTCAGGTTCTCAACATCCCTGACGAACTCAATGTTTGTGTCTGAATAGATATCGTATGAGGCATCTGATCTAAGAAGTCCAGTGTCTGTAGAAAGAAGCAAGCTAGACCCAAACGCTCTAACCTTTCTAGACAGCCCAGCCCCAGTGAACGATATTTGAGAGAAGGACGCATCCAGCGGTCCCTTCCTCCAGACGAACTTGTCAGAGACTGCGAAAGAATACCCAGTAGACGCTTGGAGGTTGACATCGTAGAACGGTTCAAGCTCGTCGATCTCTTCTTTGTCCCAAGAGTCTCCGCCATCGGAAGTATAGTAGATTGCTGAAGGAGTACTAGCGTAAACGACATCAGACGAGCTGTCATACCACATGGCGTAAGTATCAGAGATGAAATCACCGAACACTGCTGTCTGCTCCCATATCAAGTTGTTAGTAACATCAGAATAGGTCAGCTTGAAAACTCCCATATCTGTGCTCAGATAAAGATTGCCAGATGACGCCTCTATGATGTCCCTCGCTACAGAGACGCTTTCTAATCCTGTAGTCCTGAACCATGTCACACTATCAAAGCTCATGTATACAGAGTCCGATGTTATAGCGAAGAGCCTGTCTGTTCCAGTGAAAACTATCTTATGGCAAGGGGCGTCCGTTGAAACCGCAAGCTCCCATAGATCGCCTCCGTTCAATGAGAAATAGATTCCCTTTGTAGTAGCCACCGTAATGGCGTCTGTCCCTGTTATCCCATCAAACATTTCTGCCCATTGGAGATGGGTCAAAGCGTACCATTCTTCTGGAGTCATAAGCTCCCATATTATATAGACGAGATCCGGCGGCATGTAAATGGCATCGTATACCTCTGTCCCAGTCCCGACTGTCTGCTGCTCTGTGATTTGATTGTTCTGTTCTATCTCAAACCTATAGCCATCGTCCGTAGACATTACCCTTTGCAGAGGGATAAGCTCTTCGGACACACGACCGGAATGACTCAAAGGAGGAAGCTTCTGCTCTGGAATCTTTCCTGAGTGCAACAGCCCTCCCCATTGCTCGCCAAGACGTTCGACAGGCACCGTCTCAGTTACTTCTTCAACCCCAATGCAAACTAAGGCTATATCATCACTAGAAATGTCCTCTTCAAAGGTGACTCTATGCTTTGTTATCGTTTCGCCAGTGCCTTCCTCTGTATCTGTGATTTCCTCAACCTCAAAGAAAATGTCCGTAGCAAAACCGTCTATCAGTGCTACATAGCTTGTGACACTCGGAACTGGCTCAGTCGTATCGAAAGACCTCTCCGAGACTCTAGTGAACGTTTCTACCTTGTTGTTCTCTCTTAGGTCGATGCGACGATCGTGGTTCGATGTAAGGTCGTGGACATGTACGTCGAGGAACTCAGATAGGTAGTCTTCTGCTGGAGCCTCCAATCTAGAGATGTCTCGACGACACGCCGTGTCAAGGTTCAGAACGCCGTCATCATAATAGACCCTACCTAGGCATATCCCATTATCCGGTATGGTGGCAGACTCCTGAGAAAAGACATAAGCCTCGTTAGAGAACTTGCGGACCATGTAATAGTAAGTTCGCCCACCAACGAGCAAGCCATCAGTATCTACGAAGCTTGTTGATTGAGGATCGACGGACCCTACCTTTGCCCATGAATAAGTATTTCCATCAGACCTGAAGATGTCATACCCATCGAAAGAGTCGTAACTCATATCCCATGCCAAAGACGCACTATGCTCGTTAGCAACTGAAGACACAGACAAGTTGTCAGGACTGTCGAATGCCTCGGTCTCAACAGCGGATACTTCTACATATCCAAAAGTCGGCATCTCATCGTCAGCTAAAGACTCCCTGCTTTTATTCGGCTCGTACCCAGTCCTGTTAAAGACATCTACGACAGTCACTGCGTATCTATACTCGCCACCATTGACAGCCGTATTGTCTACATAGTATACATAGTCGTCTGAAGGCAGAGTCTCTACCAGGCTCCACGACGTTGTTTCAGAAGCGCTGTATGACAGGTCTTGTCTCCATACCTTGTAATACTTTGGTGTCGTTTCATCTGGTCCTGGTCGCTTCCAATACAAAACGCATTGGCTATCCCCTCCAGAACCATTAAGGTCAAAAACGGATGGAGGATCAGATAGCATTACCTGAGTGTCATATGAGAATGAAGACTCATCGCTCTCGTTGCTGAACTCGTCTACAGAAAGCACTTTGACCGTATATCGCATGCCATATACAATGTCTTCTGCATCTATAGTGTAAGATTTTTCTTTCCCTACGTTCTCGTCAGCCACAACAGATGTAACAACGCCCGTATCTATGTCTTCTTTGTCCAAACTCAGAACATTGTATCTGAAGACATCCGCTGTGTTACTCCAACTAAAGAACAGGTTCTTGTCAACGATGTTGGCATAGAAATCGAATGGAGATGACGGTGGAATATAGTTTTGTGTCATCACCTGGCTTATTACACCATTCGATGCCGCAGAAAAAGCGTCAACAGCCTGAACTTTTACTATGTAGTTCCTTCTTGGATATACAGCCCTAGGAATCCCGCTAACATAGAACAAGTCTATTACTTTGCTGTGACTGTCCGTCCCGTCATACGCTACAACGATTGGGTCTGACTCCATAGAGCCATTCTCAATAACCGTTATTTCGTAATTTGTTGGAGACTCAGCAGCAACGCCCGTGTCGTCATTCCACTGTACGGTAAGAGACACCCCCTTGGAGTTCTTCTCGCTAGCTCCTTCGTAGAGCGTGATGTCGTCCAGTATCTCCGTCGGTCCAGTATTCGCTACAAGATTCCCGAACACCGATACTCCGCCAGAATCGACGGCGTTATTTGATACCGCATAAACAACAAACTTGTAGAACGTGGAGTCAGACAGCCCAGCGATAACTACCTCATCAGCCGAAGAAGATACGGTCTGAGTCGTCGGTGGGTTTATCGGGGTCCGAGTCTCATCCAGTTCATATGTGTCAATCCTGTAATGATCGACATGCGACGATACGGAAAGGTTCCAAAGCAATTGGACATAGTCATGTCTAGAAAACAGATAGACATACGATGGATCCGTTGGAGGGCTTAGGTTACTAGCTGTAACAACAGATACCGAGTCAGAACTCGACCCAACGTTGCCTGTCATATCAACAGGGATCACCCTATAGTAGTATGTTGTAAACTCATCAACCGTTGTGTCAAGATACGAACTAGATGTCGATGTGCCCACCTCTGAATAAGAGATGTCATCTAAGCTTCTTTCGACAGAATAATAGCTCAGGTCCGGCTCCAAGTTGGAGTTCCACGACAGCGTCACTGTCTCGTGAGTATTCGCTGTAGAAGAAAGCCCATAAGTTTTAGCTGGAGCCTCTGAGTCAGAATGAACGACAGAAGCTATATCAGAGAACGGGCTCAGTGCAAGGTTCTTCTCGTAGTTCCTTCTGAGATAGAAGTATAGACTTTCACTACCGTCAAGACTTACCTCGATATCGTCGAACGTCCTTGTATAGAATCTTCCTATCAGCCCGCTTCCTTGGCTTACGACAATAGTATCAGCGACACCATCGCTACCGCTTCCCCCTGTCGCCGTAAGCTCCCACCCGTCAATCACTCCGTCCGAAATGACATCTGAGAGGAAAGCCAACTGGTTGTCTATGGTAGAAAACCTATCTCTGTCGCCGGCGAGCAGCACCGGCTCCATCGCCGTGAACATGTCTAGTAAATAATGTGATGTTTTGTTTGGCATTATGTGTTAAGCTGTACTAAGCTCCCGTCTGTGAGTTCGAACATAAGAGAAAATCCCCGGATGTATGGAAGGTGTCCATACGGACCGCAGACGTTAGAGTCCCCGTTGGTAATGAACCGATAGGATGACGACGGCGAAACAAAGCTATCGCCTTGCCACGCGTCAATTATCATGTAGTATGTCTTGCCAGGGTCAAAGTCCGTGAGCCTTGGGAACAAACTAAGCGAAGCTTCTTCTCCAGACTCCATCGCTTCTCCATAGCTCGGGAACGCTTCCGTGTTACTACCGTCTCCTATGAACCACCCTTCCGTACTGTTCTGAGTGTAATAGGTCGTATGCAAAGTGGTGAAAGCGTCGTCTTCGTAGAACCTGATCCTGAAGTGGAACGTGTCAGCGACTCCAGTGGTGTTTATGAAAGAGAACTCGACGTAGTCCTCGAACAAGCTGTCGTCGTCCTGGCTGTCAGCCTCCGCAGTTACGAACTTGACGCCGACCCTAAGATTTGTCCCAGTCTCGGTAAGTGCGACTATTTGATCCTGCGCTATGGTCGTATAATCATCCCAGTCTGTAGAGTTCGTCGTATTGACACCTATCGTTATGCTGCTATCCGAGTTGGGGATAGAAGACGTAGATGTGAAGATAATCTTCTTGATCGTATCGTCAAGACTATAGTTGCCTGTGTAGAAGTAAGACTCCCCGCCATCAATCGGCAACCCAACGACATACCCGCAGTCATCGTCATCGTCAATGAAGGCTGTCGATACGTCTATGTCAGGGATATCAGTGTCTACGGCTGGAAGATACGTCAGTTGGTTGACAAGGTATCTGTCTATTGTATTGTATGGCTCCTTCATCGCCATGATCATCCTTAGCAGGTTGATAGATGCTACTTCTCCCATCAGCTCCATGTTGGACGTAGGCAATGTTTGTATGAGCGTGTCTATTTGTGGGTGAGTCAGAAGACCGGTATTGTTCAGATTGCTATGGTCAAAAGCAGGTATTCTTTCCTCTGCTATCTTGCCTTCAACTATTTTGTCTGCTGGGAATCCTTCTATCCTAGCAGCGGGCATATCATTCTTCGTCTCATATCTTAGGTCCACCCTCGACGGGGTACCTCTATGCTTATGTCCATCAAGCTCGTCTTTCAAGAAAGAAGCGAACCCAACATACTGCCTAACAGTATCATCTATCGTAGACACAGACGAATCGCCTGTTACTACCTGAGACATGAGTACAGCGTCCTCTTCAGAGCTTGACGATGCATAGATGAACAACGGCTTCCGACTAGAGACTGTAGCTCCAGCGTAAACGGCATAAATGTAAAAGGTAGAGTTCGTAGGAAGGTTAGAAAGAACAACTGGTGAAGTTGTCTCGCATGCAGTGTTCCTGATTATGCCTTGCCCTGGGTTTATGTAGATAGATATGCCGAACTCGTCCGTATACCCATTGTCCGATACTTCCCAGCCCGTTATGACGCCGTCGCCGAAGACACTGTACATTCCGTGTATCTGCGCATCCAAGAACATGAATCTGTCAGTCTCTTTTTGTGTCGTCCGAAGAGACTGCAACCTATCCATGTTGTCAAAGTAGGGTATCCTGTAAAAAGTTGTTACACTAGCCATTATAACTCCATAAAAACATCAACACATTAGTATCGGAACGAAAGCCTTAAGTGATTGAACCGCTGTTCGAATCAGCAGAGAATATGTTAACGCGAGTAGACGTAAGTCCTGATATTCCGCCGAAGCCACCTCTGTTGAGCGTTACTGAGTCATCGACTGTGAGTACTGCGTTATTGGATGTCTTAATGGCGCTACTCAATCTAGAGACTATCCCAGACATCTTACCAGCCATCTCTCTTTTTGCTGAATGCGTAGACGCTCTTCTTCTTCTTTTAGACGTTGCCATATCTATTTTCCTTATGTCCCTTTGACCCTATCGTAATTCGCAGCAGAAAGCCACTCACCTTCTATTGTTTGCCACCAAATGTTTCTTTCGCCTTCAATATTGCTTGAAACACTTGTAACAACGAGATCCTGTCCTTCGAAATTGATAACGTCCAGCGCCTTGATGGGCTGACCGAAGCTTTCGAACTTGAAGACGATAGCAGGATATCTCATCTTACTGTAATGACTGATCATGGTCCGCAATTGGTCGAACCCGCCAAAAATTCCATCCATTTGAAGCATTGTCTTCTCGAACCCAACAAATCCTCTTTGTGTCGGGTCTTCGATGCTTGGGATGTACCTCTCGCCACCCATGAGAGCCTCTCTCTCTGGTGATGATGTGAAA
>ERZ890953.1774-NODE-1774-length-10301-cov-5.488288_pt1 | contig 10301 bp, 8 predicted proteins | sample MGYA00521264_ERZ890953 | MGnify/ENA primary metagenome ERZ890953 (study PRJEB32303, sample SAMEA104408629) | aquatic metagenome | biome: Brackish water; feature: Chemocline; material: water | place: Baltic Sea | collected 2014-10-26T21:54:00 | depth 200 m ... | reverse complement strand
GATAACGTGCTCGATATTTAAACCACTAACCTGACACAGAATTCTGAACACCCTCGCATTTTTTGCAACCAACGTAAGAGCGGGTGGTAAATAGTCTGTAGTAATATCATCAAAAAAGGCGACTGTTTCACCTGCTGCATCTCTGGTTTCGGCTCTTAGTGTTTTTGACGTATCCTGTTTAGCCGGATACATTGGTGTAGTAATAATATGAGTTTTGATTATTACTCCATCTTTTTTAAACACCAGACTAGTATCAGTCTTCTCGATTGACAAATCATATTGAGTATCCAAGTCACAGGTCTCATATTCTTCATAAGGAACTATATCGGTATAGGTGTTGTGTACTGCATCTTCAACTCTCTCAGCGCCAATCAAACACACCACTGATCCATCTGCCTTTCGTCTGATCGTCGATCTTGCCCATATATTACCTTCCAAGCCATTCCCGCTGTCATTCACATCATAGGTATCGTTATACCAATAACTATAAATCCGTGCCCTATTTTGCCCTCCAATAGCTTGCGTACTGTCACTTGACAAGGTCACTTTGGCTCCTAAAAAATTCACATCCTGATTAGAAATATTAAAAGACGTTCTAGCTCGGTCACTAGTCGTACTTTTAGCGATCAGTTTTAGTTTTCCATTTTCAATTATTTTAGAGAATTCCTTCTTGTCCCAGATCGTCTGGTCAATTGATGATCCCGAAAAACTATCAACTAAACCATTATTTGTCGTTACGTTATCAATCGTACCCACAATCGTTGCGGAAGAACCATTATCAGGACTTTCATCATTTAGACTGTCAAGTGTACTATTGTTTTGTCCAAACCTGACTCTTGTACCAACCAGTTTCACCTGTTCATAAGCTTCTCCCAGTCTAGCTGGTCCAGCGACATTGACAGCAGCCCCATTGAACCCAAAAGAAAACCCCTGACCGCCATCATAGGTGATCGATACTGTATAAGAGTTGTGTAATTCAATTGTACCCAGACTACCCTGTGTCATATTAGTTGTAGAAAAGTCATCAGAAGTAGATACCTGTATTTCATACCAGGCTTCAGGCCCATTTCCTCTATCACCCAGTGCTACAATAGTAAAAACATCTCCCAGATAAGTGGTAGCTGAAGGCGAATTAGCATTGTAAAACTCACCCGCCACACGAAGCACAGCCTGTTGTGTCTCTGCATTACCTAATATTAGCTCTGTAACTGATAACTCAGCCTGTAGCATAGTAATACTATTGTCATCTAACAATAGACTGTTGCTTTTCCCTTGTTTAGAGTACGACGAAGATTTTGCGGACATAATCAACTTTTCATTCACCAGCTCAATAGATCTCTCTATTTCATTAAATTTAGAAAGATTTATAGAGCCAGAAAAATCTTCAAGAACGGTTGTTGCCGCAAACACCGACTGACTGACTAATATTCCCCCAATACAGGTGTATTTCAGTATTCGTTTATGCATTATCGTCTCCATTTTTGTTATTTTTAAATTCAAGTTTTGCAAACAGAGCATCAATAGAATTGCTCATGCAAACAACTTGCCTGAAAATATAACTGCAGTCATCCCCCATATGGGGGATGCTTTTTTATATGGAGTAATTTTTTAGAAGTTTAGATCAGGATTGGGGAGTGACAAAATGGCTTAACAGAGTGGTCAGGTACGAACCTTTTTCCAGCTCAACCTGCACATGCATTTCAGCCTGCTCTGGATGATATTCAACGGTTAAATTCTGTACCTGAATTCGATTAGCTCTAAATGACCGTTTAATCTTTTGTTGAAGTAAGGTTTCTATTATTTCTTCATTTGCAGCAAACACTTCATTTTCAATTTCAAGCGCTTCTGAACTAAGACGGCTTTCACCAATACCAGATAAGCTGATTCCACTGTGAATATCAAATTCGTTATAACGTTGTCGTATCTGATCGTTTATCGGTTCAACAAAAACGGACTGGCTTCCTGACAGCATACAGACATCGCCTTCAACGGGTTGCAGCCATATTCCTTTTTTAATTCTAAGGTTTAGAATCTGATTAAATAATTCACTGCGTAAAGATGATAGATAAAGGCTTTTTTTGGTGCGGCTCAGGCGCTTCGATTTATGCCTGTTATTAAGCACCCTTAAAGCCTGAGCTACATTATCCTGCTGTACCCCAAAACGCTGTTCACCGAAATAATTGGCAAAACCATGTGACTTTATTAGCTCAACGACATTTTCAAGATTGTCTATTGAACCGGTTATATTTCGAATGACTATCTCAAATTTATTGCTCTTATGACTACCGACCCGCAACTTCCTGTCATGCCGGTGACTTTCTAAAACCTGAAACTGGACAGATTCAGTGAAGCAGGGAATTTCTTTACAGCCGGGCAACTGAATACTCAACCACTGTCGAGTGACTGCATGCTTATCTTTCAACCCTGAATAACCAATTTGACGCTCGGGAATAGCCAGTTGCTGTGAAATTTCAGCGATTAACTGATGCGTAGTCAGTGATTTTTTTTGCACATAAAGTAATAAATGTTCTCCTTCGCCTGTGGGCTTGAAACCCAGTTGTTCGGTAACTTTAAAGTCTTCGGGTTTTTGCCTGATTTGTCCTGCACATAAAGCAGCACCATACGGATACAAAACCTCTGATTCTGCGCTACTCATAAAGACACCTGTTTCTTTTTAACGGCGACATTATTTCGAATGTAATTAATCAGTGCAGGTTGATATTTTCGATTATATTCAGTATCAACTGCCTGTTTTGCAAGTTTTACCAGAGCTGCTGCATGCGGTAGAATTTCTTCGTCAAGTGATTCTTCAATAATTTCTAATCCGCCTTCTCTTTTTGCTTTAAAACCCGAACCGGCTGAAAAATAGCCTTCGACATTTTCCAGACTGTCCAGTTTAATGAGTTTTTCTTCTCCTTCCAGTTCAACAAGCTGAGTGACCGAATTTACACGATAAGAAGCGACATAAGCCTCTCCCATACGAGCATCTAGAGTCGCAATAATTTTATCAACATGGTGAATATCAGCAGTTTGTTGAGCGACTACGGCCAACGTCGAGACTGGCAACAGGGGTAAACTCAGGCCAATACACAGACCCTGGGCTGTAGAAGCTGCAATACGTACCCCGGTAAAAGCGCCGGGACCATTGGCATAGGCAATATGGGATAAAGCCGATTTATCAAGACCTGCCTGAATTAATACCGAATCAAGCATTAACGGAAGATAATGAGTATGTCGTCTGGGAGTTAATTCAAATTCACTAAAAATCAAACCCTGAGACGTCAAAACAGCAACAGAACAAGCTTCTGTGGATGTATCAAGTGCTAGTATGTTCAGCGTGAAATACCACGTTTACTGTTCATGATGAATTTCGTAAAGTACTCAACATCCGGATACTGCTCAATTAGAGGCTGTAATTCAAGCATTGCCTCATCACGACTTAATCTGGACCTTAACAACAAGCGAAAACTCTTATGAAGAGCGCGAATCAAATCGACCGAAAATCCCTTGCGCTTTAAGCCTTCTTTATTGATACCGATAGTTCTGGCGCGGTTTCCGGACGCGGTAGCAAAAGGAGGAATATCCTGTGTGATTACAGATCCCAGCCCGCAAAAGGCCTGGTTACCAATTTGAGTAAATTGATGCACCAGAGTAAATCCTCCTAAAATAGCATGATCTCCTACTTCAACATGACCTGCCAGGGATGCCGCATTGGCCAGAATTACGTGACTACCTATGATGCAATCATGAGCAACATGACAATAAGCCATAAACAGGTTATCACTTCCGATACTGGTTTTACCAAGTCCGGTGATAGTACCCCGATTGAAGGTCACGTATTCCCTGATAACATTTCGATCCCCTACTTCCAGTAAGGTAGACTCTCCAGCATATTTTAAGTCCTGAGGAGCTTCACCGATAGAAGCAAACTGGTAAATTTTATTTTCTTTTCCAATTACAGTTGGGCCTGAGATCACTACATGAGGCCCTATCCAGCAGTCGTCACCAATAGTGACATTAGCACCAATAATTGTAAATGCGCCTACAGAGACATTCTCACCCAGTTTTGCTGAGGGATCTATAATTGCACTGGCATGAATCACTGCTTTTTATCCTGGGCACTACACATCATTTCGGCTTCTGCAACGACTTCACCATTGACGCTGGCTTTACCTTTAAACATCCATATACCACGCATATTCCTTTTTAAAATAACATCTAGAATCAACTGATCCCCAGGTATAACCTGCCCACGGAAACGCGCCTTATCGATACCGACCAGCATATACAATTTGTCACGTTCGCCTTCCGGCAAGGAGCAAAATGACAATAGTCCTGTAGCCTGAGCCAGGGTTTCCAAAATTAATACTCCAGGCATAATTGGTTGCCCCGGAAAATGTCCCTGAAAATAGGGCTCATTGAAACTGACATTTTTGAGTGCAGTCAAACTTACGCCAGACTCACAATCGATTACCCGGTCTATCATTAAGAAAGGATAACGGTGAGGTAAAAATTCCATTACCTTTTGTATATCAAAATCGATCATATTGCCTCATTTGTTTTTTTCTCCTATGCCAGCAACTGTTTTAGCCAGCTTATCCAACGATTTATAGCGCACATTGTTGCGATGCCATAACCTGTTTTCCAGTAAAGGTGTGCCAGAAGAGTAAGTACCGCTTTTTGTAATATCCTGTGTCACAACCGACATGACTGTAATGGTGACATTGTCAGCGATACTGAGGTGCCCAACGATACCGACAGCCCCTGAAATTTTACAGTTCTTACCAATAACGGTACTTCCCGCAATGCCGACACAGGCAGCAATTGCTGTATTCTCTCCAATTCGTACATTATGGCCAATCTGGATCTGGTTATCGATTTTAACCCCCTGTTCAATCACCGTATCATCCAGAGCTCCTCGATCGATAGTGGTATTAGCTCCGATCTCGACGCGGTCACCGATAATTACACTGCCAAGATGAGGTACTTTTAGCCAGGTTCCTTTATGGTACACCAGTCCAAAACCATCCGAACCAATTACAACACCAGGCTGCAAAATCACATCTTTGCCAATATTAACACCAAAACAGATAGTCACATTAGCAAATAATTTTGAGTTATCTCCAATGATTACATCATCTTCGATGACACAGGCCGCGCCCAGGGTTACATTATTACCCAGTGTCACCCGTTCTCCTATAACACAATTAGCCGCTATAGATACATTATCACCTATTCTAGCCGTTGGTGAGACAATAGCCGAAACATGTATACCTATGTTCGATGTATTCCCCTGATACAATTTTAATAAATTAATGACCTCGATGAAGGAAAGATGCGGGTTGTCCGAATACAGCAGTGTTTTATCAGCGACCTTTGATTTAAAGTTCACTGGAACAATTACTGCACCACATTCACTGGCTGATAACTGATTGATATATTGAACAGATCGCAGGAAACACAGATCAGTTTTTTTTGCACTGATAAATGTTGATACCGAGCTTATAGGTAGATTAGCTTCTCCCTGAAATTCGAGCCCAAGTTCTCCTGCCAATTTGGCGACTGTCATTAAAGACCTGGATTGATTTGAAATTGGCATCGACAGTTAATTATTGAAATTTTTCTTATGTTTATTTTTTTAACTACTCAGCTACTCTTAAGGAAGACCACTCGCTAAGTAGTTACTATTTTATGTTTATACAATCAGGCTAACTGAGGTGTTAGTACGAATCAATTCAAATTAGTTTCCTGCTCCTGCAAATTTTTCAGCATATCAATAATCATAGGGGTAATATTGATAACATCAGAAACATAACTGACGCCTTCGGTAAGTATCAGATCAAATTTATGTTCATCGCCTAATTTCTTCAACACAGAGGCAATAATTATCTGTAAATTTCTTATTTCTTCATTGCGGCGAAGATTCTGGTCTTCTCTAAATTCCTGTTGCTCAAATTTTAACTGACTGAGCTTTAACCTTAGCTCCCTTTCCAGTTTTCGTTGAGCAGTTTGCGTCATTATGACGCTATCAGTTTTAATTTTTTTTTCAATTTCCAGCAGTTCCTGCTGTTTAACGAGCAGAGTCTTTTCTCTGGCAAGAAATTCAGCTTTCAGTTTTTCTTCAACTTTCCTGGCCTGCGGAGCTTCTTTGAGAACCACTCCAGTATTGACAAAACCTATCTTATATAGCCCTTTTTGTTGAGCTATAACAGGACTGACCGTCAAACTGAAAACACAAAGAATAACAACATAATTAACTAGAATATTCAAAGTAATCTCTTAAAATGGTGCGCCCAATGAGAACTGGAAGTTTTTAGTGTCATCTCCAGGTTCATTATTTATCGGGTTAGCATAACTTAATTCAATTGGTCCAACCGCTGTGAACCACTTTGCCGAAATACCTACCGATGCTCTCAGCTCGGTGGCTTCAAAATCTGTCGGTTCTGCAAATACATTACCTGCGTCCAAGTATAACCCAAGGCGGAAACTATCTGCACCTCCTAAGGCATCAATTTGAAATAATATTTCAGAGTTGGTGATAAATTGAAAGTTACCACCAAAAGATGAGAAACTGGAGTCCAGAGGACCCAGGCTATTATAATCATACCCGCGAACTGTTCTTACACCACCAGCCGTATACTTCTCAAAGAAAGGTAAATCGGTTGTTTCGTTATAAGGTTGTCCGTAACCGATACTACCCTTAAAAGAAAATGTAACAGTGTCAGCCACAGGAAACAGGCTTTGATGACGGTAAAAAGTTTTATAGTAATCAAGATCACCGGTAAAAATTTCAACTCCAATACTATTGACAGCACCGCTATCAGGGAAAATCAATCGGTTTCGACTGTCCTTACTGAAACTCATACTGACAAAAAAACTGTCATAGATATCGCCATCGAGTACATTTGCACTATTAATCGAACCATTACTATTATCAATTATAAAAGCTTCCACCTCGTCTGAACTGAATGAAGATATCTTAATATCATTACGTTCAATACCGAGACTGAATCTTATTTTGTTATATTCGGATAATGGAATACTGTAATTAACAGCACCTCTAACCTTATCCAGCAGGTAAGTTGAAATAGAGGCTTCTTCTGCATCTGTTTTAGTATAACTCAGGGTGAACCCACGACTTATACCATCGGCTGTGTAATACGGATTTTCGTAACTAAATTCATACTGCTCCTGAGCTTTATTGTTATTGAATGTAATACCCAGACGATTACCTGTGCCAAAAATATTATCATTGGTCAAACCCAGGTTGAATAATGCTCCCTGATCCTGTGAATAACCTGCACCAATGGTAAAGCTACCTGAAAACCGTTCTTCCACAGTAACATAAATATCCATTTGATCCGATTCACCTGTCACTTTGGCATACCGTGTGTTGACCGTACTGATATATTTCAAACGTTGCAGTCTTATTTTAGATCGGTCCACTTTACTGGAAGAGAAAAGCGCCCCCTCCATCTGTCTCATTTCCCTACGTAAAACGCTATCCATCGTTCTGGTATTGCCTGCAAACAGTACCTTTCTAACGCGCATTTTTTGACCGGGATTAACCACAAGAGTTAACTCGACTGTTTTATCCTCTATATTTATTTTCGGGATAGCATTCACTTCGGCAAATGCATAACCTTCTATACCTAATCGACTGGTCATTAACTTGGTTGAAGTTGTAATTTTTTTACGAGAAAATACTTCCCCTTCGCGTATAAGCATACGTGCCATCAATTCTGATTCAGCTACAATTAATTCACCAGTTAAATTAATTTTATTGACTGTAAACAATTCACCTTCGGTTATATTAATTGCGATATTAATCTGACTTTTATCGGGGGTAATAGTGACTTGCTTCGAATCGACATTAAAACGAATATATCCACGATCAAGATAAAATGATTTAAGGTTTTCAAGGTCTCCGGATAATTTTACACTGGAATACTTATCCGAGGCGAACACTCCGCTATCAGTCGCTTCCAGATCAAATACATCGAGTAATTCTTTATCCGTAAAGGCATCATTTCCAATCAGGTTAATACTACGAATTTTTGCTGGTGCACCTTCAGAAATAGTAATATCGACTTCTACTCTATCAGCATCCAGTTGGGTAGCCGTAGCTTCCAGGCCAACCGCATATTTTCCTAATGAATAATACAGTTGCTGTAATTCCAGCTTTAATTTTTCCAGCAACTTGGGGTTATAAATCTTACCTTTGGTCATGCCAATCTGCTTTAACGCATCTTTCATACTGTCATCGGTCACTTCTTTATTACCCTTGAAAGTAACTTTAGCAATGGCTGGACGCTCTTCAACCTCAATCACCAGGGTATTCCCTTCTCTAAGTAAAGTGATCTTATTAAAAAAACCGGTTTTGTAGAGCTCTTTAATGACTTCGCTAGATTTTTTATCATCAAAAACTTCAGAAGTTTTAAGCGGCAGGTAATTAAGCACAGTGCCCACGGCAATTTTTTTAATTCCCTTAACTTCGATATCATCGACGACAAAAGATGCGGCATAAACGTTTATAAAACCGAGTGACAGGCTTAACAGTAATAAAAGACGAACCAACTTGAAACTACTCCACTAAACGCAATACATCATTATAAATCGCTATCGTCATCAACATCATTAATAATGCCATGCCAACTCGCTGACCAATAGCTTCCATACTTTCAGATACCGGGCTTCCCTTAATTATTTCAATACAGTAATACATCAAATGCCCGCCATCCAGCATAGGAACCGGTAACAGATTCAAAACCCCGAGACTGATACCGATGATGGCAAGGAAGGCAAAAAACTGCTCAAAACCTATCTGCGCCGATAAACCTGCATACTTGGCAATGGTTATCGGACCACTTAAATTTTTTACGCTCGCTTCACCGATAACCAGTTTACCGAGTACCTTAAGTGTTAACAGTGACATTTGCCAGGTCTTGTTGATAGCTTCAAGAGTTGCATCAACTACACCGTATTGCTCTGTCACACGTAGCTGCCTACGCAATTCCTCGGGTAATACCACCACATTTTTCACCCCGATATAACCTATCTGCTGCCCTTCATCCTGCTTCAGACGAGGGGTTATTTGTAAATTAACCCGCTGACCATCTCGCATAACAACCAGCTGCATATCAACATCAGCATTAGCTCTAATTTCATCTACCCACTGACGGATATTACTAATACTTTTGTCATGCAAAGCAACAATTTTATCACCGGCTTTTAAGCCCGATGCCTCAGCTGCTCCGCCGGGAATCACTTCATCAATTTGCGGGGGAATCTGTGGTCGCCACATTCCAAAACCGATTTGTGTAAGCAGATCCGTCTGTTCATTCTGCAGAAAATTTAAGCTACTGATATCCAGTAGTAGATCACGTATCTGAAAATCCTTTGACTGAACCTGAATATTTAGCGGAGAGCCATCAACCGCTTCCTGCATCAATGTTAAGCGGGCTTTTTCCCAGCTTAAAGTTTCGATACCGTTGACAGACATTATAAGGTCTTTATCCTTAACACCAGCTGACCAGGCAATACTCGGATTAATGACCTCACCAATATAAGGTTTGATGCCATTAACACCATTGATATACATCAAACTGTACGCTGCTATGGCAAACAGGAAGTTAAATAGTGGTCCGGCTGCAACGATGGCAAACCGTTTAGAAACATGCTGGCGATTAAAAGCTCGATCCAGTTCATGCTCGGCAACTTCGCCTTCGCGTTCATCCAGCATTTTCACATATCCGCCCAGCGGTATTGCAGCCAGTGCATATTCTGTTTGATCCTGACCAGCTTTTTTAATCCATAAAGGTTTACCAAAACCAACCGAAAACCTTAGAACTTTAACACCACATAACCTGGCTACCCAGTAGTGACCAAATTCATGAATAGTAACCAGAATTCCTATCGCTGCTATAAAAGCCAATACATTATAAATAATATCCATAACTACTTACTGGGCCTGGATCAGGTTATTGGCAAAGTCTCTGGCAGCCTGATCATCGAGTAAAATTTGTTGAAGACTATCGGTGTTTTGAGAGGGAATTTTATTCATGGTTTGTTCAATCAATTCGGCTATCCGGGTAAATGCAATTTGTGATTGTAAAAAAGCCTGTACAGCCACTTCATTGGCAGCATTTAATATTGCCATACTGGTTCCTGCCTGTTGAATGGCCTGACGTGCCAGACGTAGGCATGGAAAACGATTTTCATCTGCTTTTTCAAAGTTCAATTGACTGACCGCAATAAGATCCAATGGTTCAACTACGCAGACAATTCGTTCAGGCCAGCCC
>ERZ890953.1773-NODE-1773-length-10301-cov-6.870388_pt1 | contig 10301 bp, 9 predicted proteins | sample MGYA00521264_ERZ890953 | MGnify/ENA primary metagenome ERZ890953 (study PRJEB32303, sample SAMEA104408629) | aquatic metagenome | biome: Brackish water; feature: Chemocline; material: water | place: Baltic Sea | collected 2014-10-26T21:54:00 | depth 200 m ... | reverse complement strand
CCCCACCGCCAAGAGAGGCGGTGGGGTTCCATGGAGCGGGAGACGGGACTCGAACGCAAGCGCGAGCAGCGCCCCTCGGCAGCCGCCGACCCGCTGGGCGCGCTCTATGCCCCTGCCCGGAGCCGAAGCTCGGAGCAGCAGAAGAACGGCGCCACCGGACGCCCGAAGAACCACCCTGAAGAGAAGAACCCCACCGCCAAGAGAGGCGGTGGGGTTCCATGGAGCGGGAGACGGGACTCGAACCCGCGACAGCCAGCATGGCAAGCTGGTGCTCTACCAACTGAGCTACTCCCGCGCGAGGCCCCGTATTTATTGGGGCCGTGCCCGGTGTCAAGGGTCGCGTGAACACTTTTTCGGTCACTGGCGCCCGAGGACGTCTGCGCCTACGCTGATAGGGCTCCCTCCCCATTGGGGTATGCGCGTCTGACGCCCCCCCCCGGTGCTGTTTGAAGCTCGCTGACAAGATCTCCGACCTCTGGCCCGCTGCTCTGGCCGTGCTGCTCAGCCTGGGTGTGAGCTGGTCGCTCCAGAGCCTCGCGGCATGGGCTTGGCCCCAGCCCGTGCTGTCCCTGCCGGGCGTGCGCCTATGGCAGGTCGCTTCCCTGGCCTTGGGGGCCTGCCTGACCGCCCTGGCGCTGGCACCGGATCGCGGCAAGGTGCGCCCAGGCTCGGCGGTGCTGGGCTTGGCCTTCGGCGCGGTGCTGGGGGTCTCGCTGGGGAGCGTCGCGCCCGGCCTCGGCTTGCTCTCGCAGGAGCTCGGGCGGGTGCCTCCGCAGGCCGAGCTTGGAGTGCTCTTGTCGGAGCTCCAGCGGCTGTATGCTCCTCTCATGATGGTGCTGGCGGCCTTGCCTGGGCCTCTGGCCATCAGCTCACTCCGGGAGGCGCGCGACGGGGCCCGGTGGCCCGCGGTGGTGGCGCTGGTGTGGGTGTTGGCGCTCGGCGCTGGGCTGTGCTGGCGGGCCAACGGGTGGGAGGGCATGAGCGCGCTGCTCGCACAGGGGAGGGGGGCAGCGCTGGGCGAACCTGGCCTGGTCGATCAGGGGTGGGCGCCGCTGTGTTTCGCCTTGGTGGTCGTCGGCACTCTGGGGCTGGTCAGGCAGCGCAGCTGGCTCGTGGCTGGGGCATGGCTCGCGGCCCAGGTCGTGCTCGCAGAGCCGGTCTCCTGGCTCGGGAGGTCTCTGTACGGCTTCGATGACGCCTCGCTGGAGCTTCCAATCACGGCTGGCAGTGGGCCTGGCAGCACCCTGGCGCTGCTCGATCTCACCGCGAGCCCCCCCCGCTATGGTGGGGAACCCTGGGGGCGCGCTCTCGAGGTCGAGCTGGCGGGCGCTTCCTTCTGGGACCAGGGGCCCGAGTTCTTGGTCCGGCGGCCCATCGAGCGGCCGTGGCACTTCGGACTTCAGCGCGCGGTCCACATGGCTCCTCCCCTCCAGGCGCGCTGCGGCGAGATCGTGAGCACCGTCTCCGTGCTGCGGCGCTACGGTGTCTCCCTGTGGCTGTGGCCAGGTCGGCCAGCTGAGCGGCTCGAGGGGCCACTCGGCTTTGCCTTCGAGCACCCAGTGGTCGTCGTGCTGACCTACCCGCCCAAGCCTTCGGCGGAGGTGCCGCTCTGCGGCGTTCTCACCCTCGAGCCCGGCCGCCTGCTCGACTCCCAGACAGGGGACGTCCTGGTGCGCCTCCCCGACCAGTTGGATGAGGTGCCAGGGCTGTTCCCGGGGTGCAGCGGAAGCGTGCGGGTGGTTCCCATGGCAGATGCGCCCGTGGCCTCGCTCTTCGCCGTGCTCGATCGGCTGGGAGGTACACACCCCGACGCGCGCTTCCGGGAGCGCATCGCCATCCACTGGCCGGGGCTGGACGACGAGGCGCAGCCCGAGGGTGCCGACTCTGTCTTGGAAGTCCCCGGTGTGCGAGCCCGGGAAAGCCGGCCTGGGAAGATGGGCTCCTCGAGGGTGCAGGGACCAGCGCCGGGCTGAGGATCTCTGGGTCCTGCGGACGACCCAACGCCACAGGGGGACGTGCACAGGAGGACCGAGCAGGCCAGGTGACTCCAGCGGGGGTCAGGATGATATAGGAGATGCCCGGGCGCGATGTTCGGGACGGAGCGCGAGATGAACCAGACCAGAGTGGCTGCCCTGTTGATTTCTGCCGCGATCATGATGGGCCTGGGCTTCCTGGTAGGTAGACAGTGCGCACCGGGCGGAGGGCCCTCCGCCAGCACACAGCCCGTCCCTTCCGCCGTGGAGCGCCTCCCTGCCGTCCAGCAGAGCTCACCTGCGCCCCTGGAGAGCCCGCCGGTCACCAGCACAGCCTCAACCCCCTCCGCCGGGGCCAAGACGGCGGAGTCCTTGGTCTACTTCCCCTTCGAGAGCTTGTTCAACGAGAGCCCGGAGGGGATCGCCGCCGCCTCGCTGCTGCTGCGCTGGCTGAACACGGGCGATTCCGCAGCCGCCCAGGAGGCTCTGGTCACCTACCGCGCGCTGTCCGAGCGCGAGAACTTCGGCGGCGAGTACACCACGCTGCAGTGGCTCTGTGAGTACATCCTGGCAGACGAGCAGGGCCGCCTCATCATGCTCGAGAACGACGACGGTCGTCGCTTCGTGGAGTTCTTCGGCGCGCATAGCTGGGGCCCGCTCCGCGACTACCTGACCGGCAAGTACGGCCTGGGGCGCACCAACCCCGATTTCCTGCGCTTCCTGGACGAGATCGTGCGCTTCAACAGCCCCTACCGCGATGTGTGGGAGAAGACCCCTCGGCTCATGGAGCTGCTGGACCTCCAGCCGGGGATGCAGGTCGCGGACATCGGGGCGGGCGCCGGGTACTTCAGCTTCCGCTTCGCACAGGAGCTGGGCCCTGACGGCCGGGTCCACGCGGTGGAGATCAACACCCGCCACCTCGACTACCTTCAGCAGGTGGCTACGAGCGAGGGCCTGACCAACCTGACCGTCGTGCCCACCGACGGTGCCTTCCCGGACCTGCCAGAAGGAAGCATGGATCGCATCTTCCTCTGCTCGGCCTACCAGGCGGTCTACCTCTCCTACAGGCAGGCCGAACGGGATGCCTGGGTCGGCTCCCTCCTGCGTGCTCTGGCTCCAGACGGCCTGCTGGTGATCAGCGAGAACGAGCCCGTGGTGCAGTCCGGCGTGGTGCCGTACCGGGGCATCTCGGTCTCGCAGCCGCTGATCGAGGGCCAGCTGCTCTCCTATGGCCTCGAGCTGGTGCTCGAGGAGCAGCTCGTCCCCCAGCGCTATGTCTTGGTGATGCGCAAGCCGCAGAGTGCCCTGTGAGGTACCTGCGCCGGCTCCTGGCGGGCCTGCTGGTGGCCGCCGCGGCGCTCCTACTGGCCGAAGGGGTGCTGCGTGTCGTCGGCGTAGCGGCGATGGAGCCGTTCTTCGTGGAGCATGTGGATCTCGACGGCCGGGTCTGGCTGGCCTCCAATCCCCAGGTGGGAGATAACTGGTTCCGCAGTGATGACTGGGAAGATCTGGTGCGCCGTCCAAGGCCGGAGTGGTTCCTTCGGGACAAGCCCGCAGGCGGGTTTCGCGCGCTGGTGCTGGGTGAGTCTTCGGCCTACGGCATGCCTCTGAACGACAACGCCACCTGGGTTAGGCAGCTCGAGCACCAGCTGGTGGCGAGCCAAGACTCGCGCCCAGTGGAGGTGATCAACCTCGGGCTGCGAGCCGTGACCGCCTCGGTCTACCAAGACGTGCTACCCGAGCTGCTCGCGCTGGAGCCCGACGTGGTGGTGCTCTATGCAGGCCACAACGAGTTCTATGGCGTGCGCCCTGTGGGCTTTCCCGGCAACACGGCGATCTGGCGCCTGATCGAGGACTCGCTTCGGAAAGACCCTATTGTCACCGTCACCGCGGAGCGGGTGGGCCTGCGGGCCGATGACGCGATCCCCTCGGGTGGCGCCCACGAGCAGGCTGCGCTGGCACGCTTCACCCACGATCTGGACCTCCTGGTGCGAGAGCTGGATGGTGTGCCCCTGTTGGTCTACGTGGTGCATGGCAACGAGCGCCACCTGGCGCCCCTCTGCTCTCAGGCGCCCGACGCTGATCGCGCGACCATCGACCGCGCCGACACCCTGCTCTGGGCTGTCGCCAGGGCGCCTCACACAGCGTCCGGGCCCGACTGTGATCTCGCCCTGCTGGGCTCGGCCCCAGGGCATGCCGGCCTGGACTACGCGGCTGGTTGGTGCGCCCTGAACGCGGGGGATCGAGAGTCCTCACACCAGGCCTTCGCCAAGGCTCTGGACGAGGACTGCGTGCCCGTTCGCGCCCGCTCGTCCATCCGCGAGCTGTTGCTCGGCCTGCCGGAGCGGCACCCCGATGCCCCGGTCTGGGTCGTGGACCCGGAGGATGCCCTGCGCGCGGCGAGCCCTGAGGGCGTGCTCGGCCAAGAGCTGTTCTACGATCACGTCCACCTGACCATCGAGGGCTCCTGGGTCACGGCGCGGGAGGGGGCGCGAGAGCTGGCGCGGCACGCCTCCACCTTGGGCCTTCCGATCCGCGAGGACCTGCTGCCCAGCTACCAGGCCACGCGCCAGGCTCTGCACATCACGCCCATGGACGAGTGGCTCAGCCTCGATCAGATGAAGCACTACTATCAGGTCTCGGTCATCCGAAGCGTAGCATCCAGGGACTGGTCCCTGGCCGTGATGGGCGAACGCCAGGCCGCCCTCTGGCAGGAGATGGACTCCACAGAGCAGGCCGTGATCAACGAATGGATGTGGGATCCCGACGAGTTTCACCTCGCGGTGGCGGCGAAGTTCGCTCTGGTGGGAGACAAGCTGGGCGAGCTGGATGCGGTCCGTGCCGCTGTGGCCGCCCACCCGGAGAGCGGGCCCCTTCGACGCGAGCTGGCCTTGCGCCTGGCCGACGCGGGCGCGACAGAGGAAGCCCGCGAGCAGGCCATCCTGGCTGTGCTCCACAACGTCGCCGAGGAGGACGTGGAGGGCCTGCTGCGCTGAACCACGCGCTGGCACTCGCCCAGAGAACCCATGATACCGTCGCGGCCGCGGTGAGGACGGGCCGCCTCGTGGCCACGGACTGGCCACGCATAAAGAAACCGGGACTCTGGAATCGTACCAAAGTCCCGGTTCTTATATGGTTGCGGGGGCCAGATTTGAACTGACGACCTTCGGGTTATGAGGTCGATTCGGGTTCCTTGTGGGGATGGCAGTATTAGGTACAACCATGCATATCCGCTTGAGGGGTGTGGCCACGATTGAGGGGTTCACCTGGTCTGTGGCCACGGTGTGGCCACGCGTGGCCAGGGGAGGGGAGTGGGGCGCGGGGCGGTTCTCGGTCAGCCCGACCTGCGCTTTGTCACTGGAAGCAACCCGGAGGGAAACGCTCGAAGGCGAGTGGGATCGCCACCCGCGAGGATGAGAAGCGTCAACTTCGTTGAATCCCTGTGGGCCCATCGCTCGAGCCCTGCCCTGCGAGCAGCAACGAGTTCGTGCTGGTCCTCTGGGTCGGAGAGGACATCCAGGGGCTCGTTCGGGAACGGGATGGCCATCGGCATGAGCCGCCAGCGATCGATCCGCCTTTCCACGCGCCGCACCTGTTCCGACACTCTCTTGTAGTATTCTCGCCAGGGATGTCCCCGTGCCCTACCGGGAGATGTGTCTTGAAGGAGAGCCCGGAAGAGCCGGGGGGCATCCGTGATCAGCCCCAGTTCCTGTCGCTGGAGCCTGCGTAGCGTGAACAGCAAGGAGGCATCGAGTGTTAGGACAGGGGGTTGGTGCGGTGCTTTCGGGCCTTTGCGGGTGCCTGATGCACGTTCCCATCTGAGTTGGCCCAGGGCGGTGACGGCCTGGCTGATAGGGGTCAGATCAAGGCGCGAGACCCGCGCCCAGTTCGCAGCCAGATCAGCCACATCAGGTAGCAGGAAGGCCCAGGGGACCTCACGTATTAACCTCCGCAGGAACTTCGCGATAGCGCGCTGGTTCTGTTGCCGAACCTCCTGGCTGGCTGAGAAGAAAGGGTGCCCCTCTGCAGCCACCCAGGCGGAGAACTCTCGCCAGTTCGACATCGCCTCCGGAAGAAATGGTTCCTCGGCGATGCGGGCATCGAGCCGCCTATCACCTCGCCACTCACGTAAGAGGATGTCAGCGAGCCCCGCCGCGTCAGAGAATTGCTCACGAAGCTCGGACTCAGACCGCTGGAGATAATGCGCCAAGTTCTTCTCTACGGGCGTGCCTTTGACAAGACACCGCTCCGCCTCGGTGAGCGCGAAGGTGTCCCATGGCGCCGCGTAGGCGGGAAGGATCGCCAAAGCTGGCGTGAGGGTCTGGCTCGTTGAACGACCTTGTTCGAGCGGCACGGCTCGGATCTCGCACCATACCTCGCCTGAGCCGTCGAGTAGGTACCCCATCACCACGAAGACGGTGCCGGCTGCTTCCGTTGGAAGTGGCCGGTCGGGAGCTGGGCGAAGAGGCGTGTTGGTGTCCATGACTTGCGCTCTTTTTTGCTGGTCTAACGAGTTCTCAATCCTGCCGTAGCCTGTGAGTGTCGCCCCCCTGAAACCGCCTCCCTGAAGGAAAACGAACATGCAGGTACGTGAACTCCTCACCTACACCGAAGCCGCCGAGTATCTGAACATTCCGCTGTCAAGCGCCTACAGTCTCGTTTTTCGCAAGATTCTGCCGCATATACGCCTGTCGCCGCGCGTCGTCCGTTTCGAGCGGGCTGCCCTGGATGCATGGCTGGACGAGCGTACCGTCGCCACCGAGGAACGGGCGAGGGGTCGGAACGTTCCTCGCTAGGGACCGTGAACCACCTCGCTTCGAGGAAGCCCCACCGATGCTCATGGTGAGCATCACGAGGCCCCACCCCAGAGCACGCCAAGTGCAAGGAGACCATGATGACTGGACCGAAGACGCGCAGGATGGCGCGGCGCGAGGGCGCCGTGGTCGGAATCTTCGTGCCCATCGACGAGGCCGACGTGGACGACCTGGTCGAGGCCACTGCTGATCTCGACGACGAGGACGAGGACAGCTCCGACTACGACGACGAAATCGACGACGAGTAGCTTCCACGCTGCCGACGGAAGGCCGCCAGGATGGCGCGGAGAGGTGATGGTGTCCAGGAAGCCCTGGTTCAGCTTTGACGTCTCCTGGTGGCCGGCCGTTGCGACCGCGCTCGAGGAGAGCGGACGGGAGTGGCCTATCGAAGCCGCCTGCGCGGATCTGCGCTGGTTCAGCGACCAGATCCGCGTTCGCCGCCAGGGCCGCATCCCGTCACGGCGGCGCCTCTCGCGCCGCTGGAGCTGGGGCGAGAAGAAGGTCCGCCTCCTGCTCAAGGCCGAGCACGAGTGGAAAGACCTCTACCACGACGACGTGGGGCCCCGTCGAGACCGGGCGAGGGCCAAGGGGGGACCCAGCAGGGGCCCATCAGCTCGCGATGACGAGCGCGTTTCCGGCGCCTCTGGGGCCCAGCGAGGGCCCGGCGAGGGCCCGAGCAAGGCCCAGGAGGGGCCACACGCGCGCGATCCACACAGGCACCCATCACAACACCCGGACACGCCGGGGGGGGGAGCCACCACCGACACCCCAGAGGACGACCCCCTTCGCTCATGGAGAAGACCCGATGATTCGTGACGCGACCTGCTGTTCCCCGAACTGCGACAATCCGACCGAAGCAGGTGAGTGCGCCTGCTCTGCCTGCCTCGAGGCCTGGGATGAGGCAGCTCGAGCCCAAGCCGCCGAGGAGCGCTTCGATATCGCTGGCCTTCCACCGAGGTACCGCTCCCTGGCTCTGGGGCAAGTGGTCCAGGGCCTTGGAGAGACCGAGGAGGACGCCGTCAAGCGCGCCAGTCGCATCGATCCTCCCGCGCTTGCGATTACCAAGCACAATAACCGTGTGGCGACGGATCTCCGCTCCTGGCAACGCGGCGGCTTCTTCATCGAAGGGCCGGTTGGTGTGGGTAAGACGACACTCCTGGCCGCCCGGCTCGCTGAACTGCTCCGCGAAGGGGGGCAGGGCCAATTCCTTTCGGTGCCAGAACTCGTTTTCCAGTTCAAGATCAGCCGTAAGAAGGCTTGGATGATGGCCACCCAAGCCGCTGATGCAGGGGTTCTCCTGCTCGATGACCTGGGGCACCCTGACGACATCGCATCGTGGATGGTAGAGCCAGTCGAGCGCATCATCGCCCGGCGCACCGAGTTCATGTTGCCCACGCTGGTCTCGAGCAATCGCGGAATGGACAGCTTGGAAAGGATCTATGGTGTCTACGTTCGCAGCAGACTGGAGGAGATCTGCGGACGGCAGGTCTACTTCCTGAACGGCCCAGACTTTCGTGGGCTTCTTGGTTGACTCCGGCCTGCGCTGTATCCACTCCGCGAAAACTCTTGTTCGAGCACATGATGAAACGGTTCCACGCCGCCACCCGGCAGCCAGATCTTCACCGGGCGGTGCCGAGGTTGTCGATGCGTCGGGTCTCTCCGGCCTCGCGAACCCGCTCCCGAGGCCTCATCCTTTGCGTCCCGACGCCCATTCGCGTCGGCGTGAGACAGCTCCAGCACCGCCTTGATGATGTCGTCCGCCAGTGCCGCGCCCAAGCCCTCATGAAACTACACGAAGAGCGACGCTACCTGGCCTGCAGCAGCTCGACGAGTTCGCCCGCGCGCTGGATGTCCCGGTCCATGGCCATCAGCGCGCTGGAGCTGGCGCTCGCGTCCTGTTCGATGGCCGTCCTCTGACGCTCCAGGGTGTGGATATGCCGTGACGCGTGGTTCTCGAGGGCCTCCTTGGCCTCGTCCGCGTGCTGCTGGACCAGCCGGAAGGTGACGGCGGATGCGGTCCGCTCCGAGTCCGAGAACGCCTCGAGGAAGCGCTTCTGGACAAACCGGGCCAATTTCTCGACGTCGAGCCGGACCTCTCGCACGTTGCGGTATTCGTCCACCCATCGCTTCTGCCAGACCGGCGTGCCGCAGAATCCCTGCTCCTGGACCTGGCGCTCGACCCTGGTCTTCTCCTTCCTCATCGCCTGGGCCGTGAGGTTTCCCAGTTCCCGCTCGATCTCGTCGTGAAGCCGTAGGTGCGTCGGTTGGGGCAGGAGTAGATCCACGGGCTCCAGCGATAGCTCCAGGGCGTCCTCGAGCTCCTTGTCGAAGCTCCTGGAGAGTTCGTTGCAGGTGCGCTGCAGCTGCTTGATGATCTCGTCCTGGCGCTCGAAGGCCTCGCGCTGGATCTCCACGCGGAAGTCTGCGAACTCATCGAGAGCCCAGTGCACCAGGCTGTCCACCATCTCGATCACGGCGTCCTTCGCCTTGCCATCGGAGCCCATGACGAGCCTGCTCGCTGTGGTGATGGTGTCCCGCACCCGGTCGAAGGAATCACTGACATAGGAGCCGCTTCGCCCGCTCGTGAGCGTCGCGAGCCGTGAGTCCAGCCTGGCTCGAAACTCACCGAACTTCGCGGCCGTCCAGCGCTTCATCGCGGCCTGTTCCTGCTCCACGAGCTGGTCGATCTCGCGAAATCGACGCTGCGCGGCCCTCAGCTGCTCCTCGAGCGCTGCGATGTTCGCCTGGAGCTTCCGGATGTCGGTCTGCCGCATCTTGCGCTGGATGAGCAGGGTGTTCTTCACGCTCTTGAGGCACTCGGCGGCCTCTCTGCGCGTGCTGTCGGCCAGCAGCGCCAGGGCGTTCGCCTCGATGTGCTGAAGTATCTGCGCTTCGCAGTTCGGGAACCCGGACTCCTGCAGCACCTCTGGGGCGGCGCGCTGGAGCTCTTCGTTCCCAACTTTGTCCCAGCGCCTTCCCGCGACGAGCTCGCCGAACTCCCTGTGGGCGGCGTCGCTCGAGCGGCCGCCCAGCGCGAGCCGGGCCAGCAGCGCGTTGCGAGCGCTCACCGCATGGATGCGCGACTCGGGGATGCGGAGGTCCAGGTGGTCCGCCAGGACGCGGGCGACGAAGCTCCCGGTCTGTTGTGGCGTCAGGTCGTGCCGCCCGGCCTGGTCCACCTTGTTGACGAGGAAGAACAGCCGCTCGGACCAGGCCTCGATGATGTCCTTGCGGTTCTCTGCGATCTGCTTGAGCAGGATCTCTTCGTCGGTGGTGTTCAGCTTGGTGTAGTCGAGCAGGTAGACGATCGCGTCGGCGTCCGACACGATGGCGTGGGCTCGGGCCTTGAGGTGAGCGGCCCTGCTCTCGTTGGGGCCGGGTGTGTCGATGATCTCGATCCGAGCACCCCGGGAGACGGCGTCGCTCGCCGCTGGTTCGAAGGCTGAGACGCAGACCTCCAGGACCAGGTCCGCGGGCTCATGGCTGGACAGGCGCGTATGCTCGTTGCAGGACT
>ERZ890953.1770-NODE-1770-length-10317-cov-6.114890_pt1 | contig 10317 bp, 9 predicted proteins | sample MGYA00521264_ERZ890953 | MGnify/ENA primary metagenome ERZ890953 (study PRJEB32303, sample SAMEA104408629) | aquatic metagenome | biome: Brackish water; feature: Chemocline; material: water | place: Baltic Sea | collected 2014-10-26T21:54:00 | depth 200 m ... | reverse complement strand
GGTCAAAAAGGTAAAGGTGTTTCTGTTAGCCAATTGTTAATGGCTACTAGACCAGCCGAATTAGAAGCTAAATTGGATGAGGTTAGACAACTTCGTTATGCAATGGATAGAACTCTTGAAAAGAACTTTTGGACAGTATTGAATGATGGTACTTCAACAAGTGATACCTCTTCTAATTTCCCAACTTACCGTTTGGATGATGCTGTTTCTCTATTTAGTGCTTCACATCCTTCAAAAGTGGGTGGTGTAGCTGTTAGATCTAATGTTATTTCTGGTACTGGTTCTGGAGCTTACAGTGGCATTAATCCAACTCTTAATGAGACTTCATTGAATGAAGCTGTTTTACAACTTCAGTTGATGTTGAATGGTAGAGGATTACCTATCAATTATAGCGGAAATGTAGTATTGATTGTTCCTGCTACTTTGAGAAAATTAGCAATGGAAATTACTAAATCAGAATTACGTTCTGATACAGCTAATAACGATACAAATTACTATAAAGGTGGATTTGTTGATGTTATTTCTACCACATACTTGGATGCTACTAATGGTGGTTTAGCGACTCAATGGTTTGTTGCTGCTGCCCCTGGTATGGCTGATAACGCTGTAGCTATGAGATATGTTTCACTAATCGATCCTAAGATTGAACAAGATGATGACTTCGACACAAAATCTATCAAGATTTCTGTTGATGGAGCTTGTGCATTCGGTTATTCAAATTTTGAATATATTGTAGGAAGTACTGGATTAGAAGCCTAGATTAATTAACCCTTAACCATAAATTATGGAAAAATTAAAAGAATATGGTTTGCTAGTCGTGGTTGTTGTAATGTTGGGGTTAGTTGGCTTTTTGGCAGTAAGACCTCCAACAATTATCAAAGTAACTGATAAACAAGAGGTTGAAGTTCTTGGTATTTCACAAAAAGCATCTAAGTTTACTGATGTTGAAGTTACAAACGAATTACAGACTGCTGATTTAACTGTTACTGACGATGTAGCAATTACAGATGATGTATCAGTTGGTGGTGATTTGGCTCTTACAGGTACGCTTAATGGTAAGGAAGGTTATACCGACCTAAACCTAACAGCTACTGTAACAACTACTTTGACCGCAGCTATGTCTGGCGAAACATTTTACTTCGGTGGTGTTAGTAGTACAGCATTCGTGCTTCCTGCTACTTCAACCGCTGCTGGTACTTACTACAATTTCGTAGTAGATAGTGCTATGTCAACTGATTGTACTATCCAGACTGCTGGTGGTGCTAACATCATTGAAGGTGCTATGATAGTAGCTGGAGCTGTAGTAGATTGTGCCACTGAAGATACAATAACTTTTGTAGCAGACGGAGAAAACCTTGGTGATTATGTCGAGGTTCGCTCTAACGGTACAAATTGGTTTATTGGTGATAGCGGAGCATTATCAAGTTCAAAAATGACCTGCACAACATCAACATAATGTTTGTTTGATTGAAGAGAGGGGCGAGAAATCGCCCTCTCAAATAACTTAATAAATGAGCGAAAAGCTCGGGGCTAAACCCTGTCGAAAGACGTTAATATAAAATTATGACTAGAGTAATTTATCCTTCATACGGATTATCAGGGAATACAAAAAACAATGGTATATCCGGAACAACTAATGCTGGAAAGAACGGATTGGACGTTAATATAATCGGTGGTGCTGATTTAGATGTCGAATTATCATCCGCTTCCAATTCTTCCATTAGTTATATTGGTAAGGCAAGTGGCACTAATGCTGACTTCGCTGTAGCTTATACTGCAGCTGCTACTATAACTTTATCCTCGTTACCTACTGGGGTGACTGCTTTTACAGCAGATGACATCACAACTGTGGTGCAAATAGCTACTGATGGCTCTGTAACTGCTACTTATTCAAGAGATGATGTAGCTTTTACAATGGCTGGTAATGTGTTGACTGTAACAGGGGCAGCGTTCGTAGCAACTGATACTTTCATTGTTTATACAAATGTAGCTAGACCAACCGCTGGTAATGCTTACGATTCAACAACCGATTCAGTTAAAACATCTGAAATTGATCCTTTAGACCAAAAGTTTGAGAGTGATACTTTGTTAGCTTTAACTAATATTGCTACAAATACAACTGGATATGGTTATTTAGATTTTAATGGTTATACGAAGCTAACCCTACAGGGTGAAACGAGCGGAACAACACCAACAGATGTTCTAACTGTAACAATTGAAGGTACAACCCAAGACGATGGAACAGCACAAGCTTCTTGTACTTATCAAGATATAACAAATGCTTTGTTTGGTGTTGCTAGTTGGGTTGACACTGATTTTATGGCCATAATAGATACTTCAATAGCTTTCAAATATATTCGTGTTAAATATGTAACATCAAATGGTGGTGGTAACGATGCTGATTTGACAGTATATTCTAAAAGAATTTTCTAATTAATAATATTATGTCAATACACTTAACTTCACAAACAGCCGCACTTAATGGCGGTAGAGGTAAAACTGATGTGGTTTTACACTCAAGCGGTACTTATACTTTAACCTCCGCTGATTCAGGTAAGTTATTACTTGGGCTAACCAATGATGTTGTTTTCCAACTTCCTGTCATGGAAGAAGGAATGTTATTTGAATTTATGGTTATTTCAAGTGGAAGATATGTAAGAATTAACGCAAATGGGACTGATTCAATAAGATTAGGTGCAGGTACAGTAACAGCAGCCGGTGGTTATATGAGGAGTAATGCAAGAACTGCATGGGTAAAATTATTCGGGCCATCTAATGGTGGTACACAGTGGAACCAATTAAATTATAAATATGGATGGTCTCTAGATTCTTAATAAATTATTATGGCAAATTTAGTATACAAAATAGCAGATACCTACACAGGCAAATCTGCAATACAACTAAACGGTGATGATACTTTGCTACTGGAAGATATGGGGGCTGTCTATTACAATGCTTCAGCTTCTAATATAACTCTACCTAGCATAGGTAACGTAGCTCAAGGAGAGTTTGAATTTCATGTAGCTCATGCAAGTGAACTGAAGATTACAGCAGCAGCAGGGGAAACAATCTTATATAAAGCCAAAGAAACGGCAGCAGCTGGCTACGTTGCTTCAAGCACTCTTGGCGATAGGATTGTCTTGAGGCCGGTATCTACCACACAATGGGGTGTTGTTGATATTGAGGGTAGTTGGGGGGTTGATGGAACCAAAACAATAGATGGTTCTAATCCTACTTATTCTAAGGTGATTGTGGTTGCTACGAGTGGAGGTGATTACACTTCAACTCAATCTGCTTTGGACGCTAATACAGCAGGAGGTGAATTGTTCTTGGTAGCACCAGGAACTTATACAGATACGATTGTTTTTACAGCGAACAATCAGACAGTTAGAGGAATGAGTGGTGGCAACAATACAATCGTGACCCAGGTTACAACAAATGTTGTTAGTTTTGGCGTACGTGTTGGTTGTAAAATAGTAGATTTGCAATTAAGTATAACAGCTGCTACGAGTGAAAGGTATGTAGTAACTGGCTCGACTGGAACACTGTCGATTGTTGATTGTAAATTAATATGTAGTAATACAGCTAATATATCAGGAACGCAACCAGCATTAATATATGTTTCAAGTACAGGAACAGTTACAACTAAGAGAGGAGAATTTGAGATGTACAATACTGGCACGGCTACAGGTTCAGACATTAAGGCTGCGTTTGTATCAGGAACAGGAGCGACTATAAATGTTAAAAGACCTTGTGCCGTTACTATGACTAACAGCGGTACATCTCTAGCAACAACAATGTTTGTTTCTACTGGTACTGGTGTTATTAACATGAACAATGTCTGTAGTGCAACGATAACTGATCCAGATTGTACTGTTTTGGCAGGTTTGGGGTATGTTGGTGGGGCAGGAGCTTCTGAGTTTATATACAACAATATTCACGTAGTAGCGACAAACAATGCTGCATTTGGTATTTATCATGCAGGTACAGGAGCATTGCGTTCATCTTATAATCATATACACGTTACAGATTCGGCTGGTACTTCAAATTCATTCTTTATAGGTGCTAGTGCAACGATTCAAAGTCATTTTGATGACATTATCGCAGCTGATGGAGTATCAAACGCAGGTACATTTACTTTTGTAAATTCTCAAGTAGATGGTGAATTAAATGTCAGTGGCAGTGTGAAGACAGTTGCTCTAGCAGCTTCTGGTGCAGCTACAGTAGGCACTACACTAGACGTAACAGGTGCAATCACAGGATTAAAACCAGTTGAGACTTTCTCAGGTGATGACACACTAACTCAAAATGAGAGTGGAAAGACATGTACTAATAGTGCAGTTGTGGCTTTGACATTACCAACCGCAGTTGCAGGAATGGTATTTACTTTTGTTGTAGGGAGTGCAAATTATCTAAGAGTAAACCTTTCAGCAGGTGATACAGCTCAATCCAAAGCGACAGCAAGTGCAGCAGGTGGATATTTTAGAAGTGCTACTCAAGGTGATGTAGTTAGACTTGAATGTCTAAATACGACTGAGTGGTATGTAACAAGCCTTGAAGGAACTTGGACATTTGATTCTTAATTATAATTATATGGCTTTAACATCCCCAACAGGTGTTTCCATAACGAACTCGACTCATAATAGTATCACCTTCACATGGACAGCGGGGGTAGATTCTACTAAGACGATGATTCGTTATAAGAAAAGTGAGTACCCAACATCTGAAACAGATGGTACTTTGGGTTTTCATGGTACTGGTAGTACCGCTACAATTTACAATTTAGAGACTAACAGAACATACTACTTTAGTTTCTTTGGAACAACAGAGAGCTACAGTCTTAGTGCCGTAACTGACACAGACACAACAAACCTTATTCCTCTTGGTTTAGCAGCAGACGGGCAATATCTATATATTGCTGGTGCTGGAACGGCTGGAGCAGTACAGATACGAGATAAGAGTGATTTAAGTGTTGTTGATACTTTGGATGTTGGGGGTACAGCCGTTACAGCAGAGAGAGTAAGTAAAGTAGGCAGATACTTAGCTTTTGTATATGCGGCTAAAGGTTACTTATACGATATGAGTACAAAGACTGTAATAATTGATTTTACAGCCACTTCTTATGCTGGGGGGGCGGATAGTATGCGTTCTGTAGCGATAGATCAAGAAGGGGAACATGTGTATTACGGAAATATTGACGGTACTATTTATCATTATGACATTGCTACTCTAACACAAAGGACATTCAAACCTGCTACTGATTATATTAGAAGTATTGACGCAAAAGATGATTTACTAGTATTTGGTTCAAATGATAACAATGCTTATGTTTATGATAGAAGTGACAGAAACAACCCTACTTCAATAACAACTTTATCTGGTATCACTTCAACAATAGAGGTTACTAGAATACACGGTGATCATATATTCGTTGGTGGAGACCAAAGTAATGGAACAGTAAATATTTATGATAAAACTACTCCTTACGCCTTAGTACAAACACTAGGAGACACCAGTAATGATATTACAGGGATTTGTCCTGTAACAGGATACATGATGATTTCAAGTGATGACGAAAATGCTTATGTCTATACAGGGACACCAGGGACTTATTCACTTACCAATACTCTAGCCGATGCAGGTAATGATGTAGAAGAATGTTGTTTATGTGAAGATGGAAGTTTGTATTTCTGCACCGGTCTAGCAGCTACAGAGAAACTATACTCGTATACTTACTTGAACTTTACTTATAGTGGGTCACCTGCCACAACAACAGCTACGATTGATAATTCTCTTACAACTCCTAGCACACAAAATGAAAAAGTAATTGCTAGACATGATTTTTCTACCCCTAATTATTGGAAAGATGATGGTGTATTATTATATGGGGCTGAAGAAGTCCCAACAGGACTGAGACTGAACGGAACTGGCTCATATTTTACTTGGGATAGTAAAGATAGATTAGCTGATCTTACAAGTATAACTTTCAAAATGAAGTTTACACCGTATTTTGATTATGATTCAGCTACTGTTTTTTTTGTTCATGGTGGCAGTAACGATCTAAATATTCTTAAATATGTCACTACAAATATAATGAGAGTTTATATAGCAGGAGTTAAGATAGTTGATATCGCAGCCGCTACTTGGACACAATATTGGAGATCATACCAACAGAATGAACTTGTTGTGTCTGGAGTAACTGGTAATACCTCTGTTTGGCTGAATGGTAATGCGATTTGTTCAAATGATGGGAGTGGTTGGTCAAATATAGATTTATCTACACTTTCTTTTGGTATTGATAGTGTTGGAGCTTCACTGTTCAAAGGTATAATACATAGTTTTGAAATAAGAGATACTTTAATTACTAATCCAGCTAATTAATATGTCACCTGATAGATTAGACACATTGTTTGAAAAACTTAAAGCCGAAGGTTATTTTAAGCATGAAATGTCCGAGGCAACTAAAACAGCCATTATAGATATGAAAGAAGATATTAATAGTATAAAAAATAACCACCTAAAACATATCCAAGATAGTTTGGATAGTTTTGGTAGTGATTTGAATAATATCAAACTTGAAATGGTAGAATACAAAACTAATCAAAAGTGGATGAAATTAATCGGTGGTGTGTCTATAGGTAACGCAATCTCTGTAATCATCGCAATAATGCTATATTTTTTAACAAAATAATATGGAATATAAAAATTCTGGCTTTAGTGAAGAATTAGAGTTGGAACACAGTAGCGAAGAAGATTATAATTTCTTAGGTAGTAGTTTGCCTAAGGAAGTTTTAGTTGATGATGGTGATTGGAGACCGTTTAAAATAAACCTAGAAATACAAAGCAATAATCATGGTGATACTTACGGATGTACTAATTATGCTAACAACAATCAAACAGAGTTCATGCACAAAGTACGCTATGGAAAAGAAATAGATTATTCTGATAGTTATTCAGCTGTTGTATCAAATACTAGACGAGGAGTTGGTAATTCTCATAAAAATGTATCCGATTGTAGAAGAAAGTACGGGAGTATCCTAGAAGAATTAAGACCATATACAAAAGATACTACATTGGATCAATTCTTTTCACCTATTCCTGATGAATTAAAAGAACTCGGTTTAAAATGGGTAATTGAAAATGAATATGGTTATGAAAAAGTAGGAAGAGAAGAATATGAAGAAGCATTAAGATATTCACCTATTCAAGTAGCTGTTGATTCAAGAACAAACAAAACAAGTAAGTATTCTATGTGTGATCATTCTATATTATTAATTTGTAAGGATAAGGTTGCTAAAAAGAATTATACATTTGATTCATATTTAAACCGTTTTGAGGAGTATGATTGGGATTATCCTTTTGCTTTTGGACAAAGAGCACACTATAAAACAATTAAAACTTTAATATTAGAAAATATGAGAATGCAATTAATCCGTGACCAAGAAAGTGGCAAAATCTACTTACTTGATTCTGATGGAATTAAACATCATATAGAAGCTCCAACAGATTTTTATGAATTTATGGGACACAAGGCTTGGGAAGATAGAGATTGGGTAGATTATAAACCAGAGGAAATTGCAAAATATGAAGAAGGATTAAGTATATCCGCTAAGAAAGCAACTTTAGCTGATTCATTATTTAGTTTATTTAAGTCATTCGAAAGTAAAAAAATATGAAATACGGCAAACTAGGTTCAAGTCAAAACAGTGATAAACTAGCTTTGAGAGTAAAAACTATCATGCTAGCATTAATCCCAGTAGCGATTTACTTTAGTGGTCTAGCTGGATATAATATTGGAGAAGAAACATGGCAACAGTTAGTAGAGCTTGTTGTTGATTTAATCACTTATGCTACTTTACTCTTTGCGGTAGCTGGACATATTTGGGGTTGGTATCGTGCAATCAAATAGGTCAAAATGTAACTCTTAACTACGCAAAATGTAGTGTCAAATTAAAAGATTTCTTTTGAAGAGATATACAAGCTTTGTAGTAGATGAAAAGGGTCTCCGATTTATCGGGGTGTTACACTGCCTCTTAGTCCCTTAGTAGGGTTATGCTAGGAGGTAGAATTAACATAATTTAATATGTCAAAAAACTATACAGCTTTCCTCAATGACTTGAATGTAAAAATACAAAACAAGTCTAATGCTATCCCTGTTTCGGCAAGGACTTTTATTAACCAAGTTTTAAGAAACGAAGTTGGTTCTTATGACTATACTTCTACAATTAGACATACAAAAACATACCAAGCTATTTATGATGATGTAATTCGTTATCCTCTACCTTCCGATATGAAGAGCGAAGCTTTGATGGATGTTCAGATGTACAAAAATTACAACCAAAGAAGCAGTAAAAAATACAGAAAGGTTAGCCCAAATGTATTTAGAACAATGCAAGAGACAGACACCGTAGCTTTTGATTATTCAGATGGATTATCATGGCTCCTAGGAAACTTTGATACTGACTATCAGAGTGCAATATTAAACTCTCTTGATAGTTTGACTGTCAATGGTACTTGGACAGCGGCAGACGACGGAACTAACATAGCTACAGAAACGTCAAATTATATTGCTGGTTCTGGTTCTGTATCATGTGATATGAGTGTGGCCGGAACTACATTATCAATAGAAAATTCAACTATAACAGCAGTTGATTTGTCAGATATTGATAAGTTATTTGTTTGGGTCTATTTACCAGTAGCATCAACTTTAACAAGTATAACCTTACTATATGGTTCATCAGCAGCCGCTTACTATACAACAACAGCTACTACTCCTTTTAATGTTTCTAGTTTTGATACAGGGTGGAACTTAGTTGGGTTTGATACTGGGACTGCTACAGGTGTACCTGATGATGAGAATATTGACTATGCTAAGATTTCTTTAAACTTTTCATCAGCTCCTTCCACATTAACAGGATTTTTGTTTGATGGATTGCTTGCTTCAAAAGGTAACCCAATTGAAATTCCTTATTATTCAAAATACCCTTGGCAAACAAGTACTGGTACGTGGTTGCTAGATAGTACATCAAATGAAGATGTTTTAAACGCTACTGAACTTGAATATGATGTTTGGTTGGCTAAGTGTGCTTATGAAGCCTCTAAAGCAATTCCTTTGAGTAGTGAACAAATACAACTATTAAGAACTGACTATACAGATACAAAAAATAGTTACGCTAACAAATATCCTAGTCGTAGAATAAAAGAAAGAAATTATTTATACAGACCAATGAATGTGTCTAAGAAAGCGATCAGTAGCACAAACTTTGGTAATATAGAGAACTCATTATGAGAGAAGATTCCCTAAAAGCCTTTACAATTACCGACAGTTTTCTTGGCTTCAAAGATAAGAGAGACGTTACAAAAGAGACTAGAGGTGTTGCTGTAGATGGTTCACAAAACTGTATTATTGTTGATGGAGAAAAAATAGGTGTAAGGCCAGGATTTGAATACGTTGGTGGTCGTTCTACCGATAGATATGGAATACAAGGTGGCGGTAGTTGGAAACCATCATCAGGAGACCAGATAATGTGGAGGTCTTACTTTAATGACACTAATGGAATAATAGAAGTTTATTTTGATGATGCATGGGAAACGCTAGATGAAGGAATGGATAATGGAAAATTTAGAACTACTACATATTGGGACACCACAGAATCAATCGATTTACTTATAATGGTAGAAGGTACAGCAGATATTATGGCATGGAGTGGTGCAACTGCAACCTTTGCTTCTGCTACAGCTAACACTTTAACTTTAGAGGGTACTGATACTTGGGGAGAAAAAAGATGGCTTGGTGCTGGAACTCGTGGTGGTAGAGTAAAAGATGATACTGGTGTTTGGCGAGAATTTGAATATACTGGTGGTGAGGGAACAACAACACTAACGGGCGTTACTGTAGATTTAACAGCTTTTGCTATTACAGCAGGTAATCCGATTTTACAATCTTTAAGAGTGACCGCTGATACTCCTAGTGCAACAGCTAAGAATAATTTTGTTGGAGTATATAAACAGCACTTATTCTGCTTTAATGAAGAAAATCGTATAATATTAGCGAGTATTTTAAATGATTATACTGATTTTACTGCTGCAAGTAGCCCTAGATTACCAGGTGAAAGTATTTCTTTAACAATTGACGAAGTGCCAACAGCTTGGGCGGTAGCCCCCACTGGTTCATCATTGTATATTCAAACTTTAAATTACTATTACCAATTTACTTTTGCTGATAGTGCTGATTTGACTAAACAAGGCTATGATCTAGAACCCACCTACATGCCTAATGGTGGGGCTTCAAATAATTTAGCTATCTCCAATATTAAA
>ERZ890953.1767-NODE-1767-length-10325-cov-5.046349_pt1 | contig 10325 bp, 6 predicted proteins | sample MGYA00521264_ERZ890953 | MGnify/ENA primary metagenome ERZ890953 (study PRJEB32303, sample SAMEA104408629) | aquatic metagenome | biome: Brackish water; feature: Chemocline; material: water | place: Baltic Sea | collected 2014-10-26T21:54:00 | depth 200 m ... | reverse complement strand
GTTACGAGCAAAGGATGTTCTGGGATGAAGCCGCCCGGCTTGTGATGTAAACGTTAGCCCGCTGCAAATGCTTTATTGCAGAAATTGTACTCGTCAACAGTACCTTGAACAATCAGCTATATCGCCATATCTGTCATTGCGAGCGCAGCGAAGCAATCTGCACTCATATCTGGAGATTGCTTCGGACAAAATACGCCCTCGCAATGACAGGAAATAGTTCACACTTCGGTTGATGAATACAGAAAATTAAAGATTTTGGAAAATAGGCCGGTTCTTAATTATATTTATTACCAGGCGAATGCTTTCCGGGTTCATTCTGTCCGGCGAGGCATGAGGTGACCACCACTCACACGGTTGCATACTTATTGTGTCTTTACACGCTATTGGTGTCAAATCGGGTAACTTCTCTACCCTTGCAACGTTGTAGCTTTACCACCTACATGGTTCGCGATATGATCCATGATGAAAACGCTAACGTTGGCTAATTGGAGAATACTTTGAAGAATAACCCCGCTCCCAATATCGTAATACTTGGTGCTCTCTTTGGCACAACGCTCGTCGCTTCTCGCTTTAGCGTAGGACAAATGGCTCCGCTAACCTATGTCAGCATCCGCCTGAGCATGGCTGGACTGGCATTCATTATCATTTATGCATTTTCAATTGGCGGACGGAAATGGCCCAGCGACCCTACCCTGTGGCGACGGGGGATTATTCTGGGTGTATTGGGAACAGCTTTGCCGATGATTGCATTTACCAGTTCACTACAATATTTATCCAGCGGACTAACCTCCGTGTTGATGACGACCTCCCCGGCATTTACCGTGGTGATGGCGCATTTTTTGCTCCCCGATGAAAAACTGACCATCTCCAAGGGGATCGGTGTTTTGCTGGCGCTGCTAGGTGGGTTGCTGCTCACACTGAGCGGTGAAAGTGGCCTCAACAATGAGGCCAGCGTCAGCCTGATTGGGTATGTGCTGGTTTTCATTGGGATTATCTCCGCCAACAGTATGGGTATTTTCGTCCGCATAAAAATGAAAACCTACAAAACATACGATGTCGCCGTGATCCGCATGATTGCCGCCTCGCTGGCGATTTTCCCTTTCTCCTTCTTCATTTCAGGGTATGATATCTCACAAGTGAATACCAGCGGTTGGCTGGTATTGCTCTATGCGGCAATGGCCGGTACCTTTTTTGCCATGCTGCTTGACTTCTCGAATACGGCTCGTTTTGGGCCAACCATCGCGGCGATGGTCACATTTATCATCCCAATAGTTACGGTCATCAGCGGTGCGCTTTTGCTGAACGAGCATATCACTTCGAAGATGCTGATAGGCATGGTATTCGTGGCCTTCGGTATCTGGTTCATCTTACGAAATCAACAAACAGAGATCATCCAGCCCACGCCCTAGCCATCCTCCAGACAAACGCATTGAAATCATGTTCACCCAGGTTTGGAATTCCACATCACGCTATTTCACCCACCCGTATCTCATTTTGCGGAATTATCAGCGCGGCAACCTGCGCCCTGACCTGATCGCCGGGATCACGGTCGCAATTGTGATGCTTCCACAGGCCATCGCCTTTGCCATGATCGCCGAACTTCCTCCGCAGATGGGCCTCTATTCGGCAATCGTAGCCTCAATCATCGGAGCGCTATGGGGATCATCTAATCATTTGCACAGCGGGCCGACGAATGCCACCTCGTTGCTGGTGTTGACTGTGCTGCTGCCCCTGGCAGAACCTGGCTCTGCTAAATTTTTAGCGCTGGCCGGGCTGATGACTGTGATGGCGGGAGTTTTCCGGCTGGTGCTGGGGCTGGCACGCCTGGGAATTTTGGTCAATTTTGTTTCCGACTCTGTAATTATTGGTTTCGCCACTGGCGCCGGAGTGCTAATTTGGGCAAACCAATTGCGCCATTTGCTCAATGTAAATATTCCCAGTTACCCGGCGCTACTCACAACGCTCAAAGAGATCAGCCTGCACCTGGATGAGACACATGCCCTCAGCCTGACGATCGGACTGGTGATTATCGTTTTGGTTGCCCTGTTGCGCGCCGTCAAACCCAAATGGCCTGCCCCCCTGCTGGGTATGATCCTCGCTGCAGCGCTCGTCGGCGGATTGCAGCTCGACCAACTGGGCGTAAGAGTCATCGGCGAATTGCCGCGCAATCTACCGCCATTCAGCCCCTTGCTATTCAATTTGCAGGCCATCGGCGATCTATCCACGGGGGCGCTGGCTGTGGGCGCAATAGGGCTGATTCAATCGGTTGCCACCTCGCGCTCCATCGCCAGCCAATCCGGGCAGCGTCTCGATAATAACCAGGAATTCGTCGGCCAGGGATTGGCGAATATCGCCTGCGGTTTCTTCTCGGGATACACATCGTCAGGTTCTTTCACGCGTTCAGGAATCAACTATGATGCCGGGGCACGCACACCGCTAGCCAGCGTTTTCTCGGGCGTATTCGTTCTGCTCGTCATGTTGATTTTCGGCCCGCTGGCGGCTTTTATTCCACGCGCCGCACTGGCCGGAGTGCTGATCGTCACCGCCTACAGCATGATTGACCGCGTAGAAATTCGCCGCATTTTTCGCAGCACCCGCGGCGATTCTTTTGCTATGCTGGCAACATTTCTGGCTACAATTCTTTTACCGCTCCAATTCGCTGTAATGATCGGGATACTCATCTCTCTGGCCATATATATTTTGCGCACCAGTGTCCCCAAAGTTGTGCCGGTGCTGCCTGCCCAGAATTTCCGCCACTTTAGCCACCAACCTGGAGCTGCGCAATGCCCCCAGTTAGCTATTTTTGATATTCTCGGCGATCTCTATTTTGGCGCCGTCAATCATATCGAAGAGACCCTACGGGCACATCTTGAAGACAATCCCGGTCAACGGTTTCTTTTATTACGCATGAACAGCGTACACCAATGCGATATAAGCGGTATCCACGCCCTGGAAAGTATCGTCCAATATATGCGCGAGCGCGGGGGCGATGTGTACTTTATGCGGATCAACCCGCCCGTTTTTGATCGAATGCAAAGCACCGGTTTCATCAGAACCTTGGGCGAATCCCACTGCCTGACCTACGAACAGGCCATCAATTTTCTCTACCACCACATCCTCGACCCGGCGATCTGCGTCTACGAATGCCGTCAGCATGTTTTTATGGAATGCCAAAACCTTCCCAAAAAAGCGGAGCACGCACTGGAGCTTTCCATCCAAACTGAAATTCCCGCCGGAGATGTGGCCGGAATCACGCCAATGGAGTTATGGAATGAACTGCATACTGCCGCACCGCCGTGCGTGATTGATGTGCGTGAGCCGCGCGAATTCCAGAAAAAGCACATTCCGCAGGCACAATCAATACCGCTCTTCGATTTGCTGTCCAATACAAGTCAAATCCCCTCGGATGAAAACGTTATTTTTGTCTGTCATGGCGGCAGACGCAGCACGCGCGTGACTTATCTTTATCAAAAACAAGGCTACAAGCGCGTGCGTGTGCTGAGCGGCGGTATTTTAGCCTGGGAAAACGCAAAACTACTGGAAGCGATTGATCAACTGGAGTGAAACTCATGCACGTACAAGTGTCTCCCAATTTAGGTCTCAGCCTGGTACGCGTCACCGAAGCCGCGGCGCTAGCCGCTGGACGCTGGATGGGCCGTGGCGACCCCATTTCAGCCAATCGCGCCGCTACCCATGCCATGGTCGAAACTTTCAACACGCTGGATGTCGATGGCTGCATCGTAGTGGGCGAAGAAGGTCGCTTGGGGTTATCTTCCCCCCTCAACAGCGGCAAAATGATTGGCAACGGAGAAGGTCCAGCAATGGATGTGGTCGCCGACCCGATTGATGGTACCAGCCTGCTCATCAAGGGCAGCCCCGGAGCGATTGCGGTTGCCGGAATTGCCCCGCGCGGCTCGATGTGGGCACCTGCCCCCGCGGTGTATATGGAAAAAATTGTCGTTGGACGCGATGCCGCGCAGGCGCTGGTACCAGAATGCATGGATGCCCCCGCAGCATGGACACTGGCGCTGGTGGCGCGCGTCAAAAATAAATCAGTGCGCGATCTCGTGGTCTTCGTCCTCGATCGCCCACGCCACAAACACCTAATCGAAGAAATTCAGGCGACTGGGGCGCGCGTGATCGCCCGCAGCCACGGCGATGTATCGGGGGCGCTGATGGCCGCCAGTCGCAACTTGAATGTCGATATTCTGATGGGGATCGGTGGCGTATCGGAGGGCGTGATCGCTGCCTGTGCTGTCAAATCCTTGCAGGGGGCCATGCTGGGGCGCTTATCACCGCAATCGCCCGAAGAAGCCGCCGCCGTGCGCGAGGCCGGGCTGGATACGAAAAAAATACTCACCAGCGATGAACTGGTGAGCGGGCGCAGCATTTATTTTGCCGCCACGGGCATCAGCGATGGCGGCGTGCTGCCCGGTGTGCGTTACAATGGCGTCATCGCCGAAACCGAATCGCTCATTCTACGCTGCAAAACCGGCACTCGTCGCATCGTTCACACCGAGCATTTATTGGATGACTAACGAAAATCTGCCATCCTGACAACCTTCTCGCCCAGGCGCGCATCCTCTGCCGCAAAGGCCATCAAATGACTCTCCAGTGAGCGCCGCGCCGTTGATAAGTGGGACGCACTTGGCTTCGCAAAGTGTGTCCCACTTTCGCTCACGCTCTTCAAAAAGGCCGCCATCAACTTCTCGTCCCCACCGCCGTGCCCCGACCTGACTACCGAAGTGTCGTAGCGCGTGCATCGGTCGCTGCGGTGCTCATTGACTTCAATCCACGATCCCCCATACCCAAAGCCTGCCTGAAGCTCGCCGCGCGCGCCCTGAATTCGCGTAAAGCGTCCTTCCGTATGCGAATGTCCGTGCATGGTCAGCGTCACCGATGCCCCGCCCTCGAATTGCATCGCCACCACCTGATGATCGACAACATCATTATCACAGTGATAAACACAACGTCCGTACGGGCCAGATTTCAGCGCGTTGTGGATTTCTTCTTTTGTGGGATTTTGCGCCACGACCGAAATCGGCCAGCCGCGGTATTCGCTAACCTGACGCAAGGAGGGTAGCAGCGCGGAAAGCGATTGGACCAACCCCGGAGCGCGTTCCTGCGCACGCATCACAGCGCGCTCAAATCCTTGTGACGTATCCGCATAATTGCGCCACAGCGGAAGCAGATCCTCGTAAATAAAGGGGGCGTAATATGGGCAATTCTCCGCCACCGGACAACCATCCAGGCAATACGAGGGGGCGCCTTCGGGGGCATTCTGCGGGCGATAATGACGCAACCCGCCCACGCTGCTGAGACTCTCACAGCGATCATCCAACAGCCAGATGAGAATATCGAGATCATGACAGCATTTCGCCAAAATCATCGGGGCGCTCTCGGCGGTTTTGCGCCAGTTGCCGCGCACAAAGCTGTGCGCCATATGCCACCAACTGACATTTTCGCGGTGCGACACACTGATAATTTCGCCCAACACTCCGGACAAAATAATCTCGCGCATTTTCGTGAAATGTGGCGTAAAGCGCAACACATGGCAAATATGCAATTGGTGCCCGCTTTCTTCCGCGGTATCGGCCAGCAGACGGCTATCTTGCACCGTAGTTGCCATCGGTTTTTCGAGCAGTACATCGTACCCGGCGCGCAATGCAGCCAGCGTGGGAGCCGTGTGCTGCTGGTCTTGCGTGCAAACCAGCGCCACCTGTCCATATTGTGGCCTGGATAGAAGCGGCTCCCAACTTTCGAATTGGTTTTGCGAGGGAATCTTGTGCTGCGCGGCGAAACGCGCCTGGCGTTCAGAGTTGGGCTCCGCCACAGCCACAAAGCAAATTTCATCGGGGTGCGCCAGAGCGTATGTGCCATACACATCTGCCCCGCGCTGCCCGGCTCCGATAAGAATTGCATTGATGGGATGTTTCATAGAAATGGCCTCACACTAAGGCGCAAAGACACCAAGATATTTATCCCCTTTGTGGCTTGACGTCTTTGCGCGAGTTGTATCTGAAATGCCTGAGTTAACTTCGCAGGGTGGCTACTGTTACCCCGTCGCCGCCCTCGCCATCTTTGCCCGATTCAAAAGACTGCACTTGCGGATGCTCGCTTAATTCATCGCGCACCACCTGGCGCAGTTTGCCGGTTCCCTTGCCGTGGATGATACGCACCCAGGGCAAGCGTGCCAGATAAGCGCGATCGAGATAACCATCCAATGCGTCAATGGCTTCATCGGTGCGCTGGCCGCGCAGGTCAAGCTCAATGCCTGGCGAATCGCCCGAAGCGCCAACGACCCGTGAGCGGCGACTGCTGACCGCGGACGGGAGGTGGGGGACGGGGGATGATGGAGTGCCTACGCTTTCGGTCTTCTGTCGTCCGTCTTCCGTCTCAGCATCGCCCCTCAACACCAAATCCGAGCGGCGCGCCCGCACGCGCAAATTACCAATCTGTACTTCAATGCGGTCTTCACCGATGGATCGAACGATGCCTTCTTGCCCCAGCGTGCGAAGCTGAACCCTCGAGCCGAGGCGCACCGGTCCGCGAACTGGCGTAATATCCGGTTCGTGGCGCTCAACGGGAGCTTCCACTTCTTCGGCGATGGCTTCAATTTTTTCTTCAGCCTGCTCAATAATCTCTAACGGTTGGCGGGCGCGGCGCAATTCGCCACGCAATTCCTTAAACTGCTTGCGCACATGCTTGAGTTCGTCTTCCGCTTCCTGGCGGGCTTCTTCTAGCACTTTGCGGCGCTCGTCTTCAATAGCCACCAATCGTTCCGCCAATTCGGCACGCAGATCTTCGGACTCTCGGCGAGCATCGTCGGCGCGTTGACGCGCCTCACGCGAGGCGTTTCGCTGGCGGTGAATTTCATCCAGCAGATCATCGGCGCGCAACTCGGCGGGATCAATCTCTTGCCGCGCCGAAGTTATTATTTCCACCGGCAGGCCCAAACGCTCGGCAATCGCCAGGGCATTCGAGCGCCCCGGCAAACCAATTGTCAGGTGATAGGTCGGACGCAGGGTTTCCAGATCAAACTCGACGCTGGCATTAATCACCCCGGGGGTAGCATGGGCAAAGGCTTTAAGCTCCGGGTGGTGGGTGGTCACCAGGGTGGTAACACCGCGTTCCACCAGGTGAGTCAGCAACGAGCGTGCCAACGCTGCTCCCTCCTGTGGATCGGTTCCCGCCCCCAACTCATCAAGAATCACCAGCGAACGCGTATCCGCTTTCTTCAAAATATGAATAATATTGGTGATATGCCCCGAAAACGTGGATAGCGATTGTTCAATGGATTGCTCATCACCGATGTCGGCGTAGATTGTTTTAAACAGGCTGATCTCGCTTTGGTGGTCGGCAGGGATATGCAGACCGCTTTGCGCCATCAGGGCCAGCAGGCCGACTGTTTTCAGCGTAACGGTTTTCCCGCCAGTATTGGGGCCGGTGATCACCAAGGCGCGGGTTTGGGGGTCCAGTTCGACATCGATCGGCACGACGGTTTCCGGATTGAGCAGCGGGTGGCGAGCCTGGTAGAGACGGATGACCGGGGACGGCTGCTGACTGGCCGCGGTCTTTTGCCCTCGGGCTTCGGTCATGGAATGTAGTTTTGGCTCTATGGCGTTGAGCGCTTCGGCATAACGGGCGCGGGCAAAGGCCAGATCAATTTCGGCCAGGGCATGAATCATATCTTCAAGAGCATATGAATTTTCTGCCACTAGCATAGTCAGTTCCGATAGGATGCGGCGTTCTTCATCGCGCTCGGCAAGCTGCAATTCGCGGAAGGCATTATTTTTCTCAACAACGCCCAACGGCTCCACGAAAACCGTGGCACCCGATGCCGATTGATCGTGAATAATACCCTTGATGCGCCCCTTAAAATCGGCGCGTACGGGGATCACATAACGGCCATCGCGCTGCGTAATCAGGGCTTCTTGCAGGTATTTTGCAATATTGGGGTTGCTGATCATACGCTGCAATTGCGCCATCAGACGGTCGTGTTCAATCTTCATATTCCGGCGGATGACGGCCAGTTTGTCCGAGGCGCTGTCTAGAATGTCACCGCGCTCCGAGAGCGCATTGCTAATCGCATCCACCAGCCCCAACGCATCGGGCAAGCGCAAAGTCAATTCGTTCAGATGGGGGTAGTCAGCGCCCTGCTGCTCGAAAATGCGGCGTAAATTACGGGCTGCGATCAGCGTGTATTTAACATCCAACAGTTGGAACGGCTCCAGAACAATCATGCGCGCAGCCGCCCGCAGAATTTCACGCAGGTCGCGCGCCCCGCCAATATTGGTGGAGGGAATTGCCAGCAACAGCTCGCGCGCTTCGCGGGTTTCCGCCAGGCGTTGGCGGGCGTCATCAATCAACGCAACGGGCTTTTGAGTACGCGCCAGTTCTGCCGAAGCGCCGAAGGCGCAATATTCGGCCAGATGTTCGAGTACTTTAAAATATTCGAGGGTGCGGAGTGTTTTCTCGTCCATGATGCGATGCGAGTTTACCATAAAGCGCAGCCACAGATAAGCCATGAGTGAGCACGAAAGAAAGCTACGATACAATACACGGGATGAAAATTCGACGCGTCATTTTTGTGGGGACAATTTTTGCGCTGCTGACCACGCGGTGGGTTGCCGCACAAGAATGCGTGCCGCGCCCCGATGCCTGGTTTGCTGAAGTCTTTCGAGTCCATCCCCCGGAAGATTTCCCCGAAACCTTGGAACTGGCGACATCCCCCAAAGAAGTCGCCCACGGCTACCTGGAGATTATCAATCATTCCCACGCGGCACTCTTTGTGTTGCCCTATAATGCACGCGACCAGATGATCACAACCATACAACCCGCCCTCGCCGATGATGATCTGGCCGAAGAACTCACCCCGCAAGTTGTGGTGCATTTCGAACAGGTGCCCAATCTGGCAGCCTTCGTAATTAACGATGACGAATCCTTGCGGCTGGACACCATCTCACTTACGGCGCTGCTGCCTTATATCGAAGATCGCAACCAGTTTGATTTCACCCGTCCGGGGCTGGTGCTACTGCCGATCACTCAGCGCGGAGCATTTTACCTGGCACATGATGCGGCAGTCTACGAGGTGGAGATTACGATCCACTACGCGTTGAACGAGGGATTCAACCCCGAAACCTGCGATCAAGAATTCGCCGCCCAAAGGGAAAGCGGAATCATCCCTGATCCCCATCTTTTTTACGCACAACTGGGGGGCATCGCTCTGCTGATCGCGATAGTCGTCGCCGCTGGATCGGTGCTTTACCATTACGCGGCTCGCTGACAAGAAAAGAGAGTAAAAATCTCTGCGCCTCCGCTCTATGGCGGCTTTGTGTTAATGACTCCACTGCAAAAAGGTTATCTTACCGCAGAGATCGCTGAGATCGCTGAGATTTTTAAAAATCAGTTTAAAATTTCTGAACTTTGCTCAGATTATGGTGTGAATTCTTAAGCCTGGTTTTAAGTTTTTCTCTGCGTTCTTCGCGTTCTCCGCGGTAAAAAGGTTTTTTCAGTGGAGTCATTAAATTATTACGCTGATTCTACCCGCTTTTCGAGAATTATTTTGATTCCCAGCCCAACCAATGCCAGCGGCCAGAGATAGGTGAAGCTGCGCACGATGATATCGAAACTGTGGGAAAACTGTGGGATACTGTGGGATAAGTTTGGATACACGCCACAAGAGACAGTCACTTGCAAAGCAACTGTCTCTTGCATCAACAGCAGTCTTCTAATCGAAGCGGAAGCGCCAGACGGCGATACCGAAGAAGATCACCGCGAACCCCATCAGGACGCCTGCTTCGGGCAACACCGCCTGCACGCCCAAACCACGCACAATTACATCTTGATACCCGGCCAACGCCCAGGCATGGGGGGCCACTTTGGAGATCGTTTGCATAAACTCGGGCATCACAAAGGTAGGCACCATCATGCCGCCGATAGCCGCCAATGTCAGCGCCAGCAGCGTGGAAAGCCCGCCGATCTGCTCAGGGGTTTTGCCGAAGGATGCCACCAATAGGCCCATACCCGTAGCTGCGGCGGCGGTCGCCAGTGTCACCAAAATCAACGCTGCTGGCGAGGTGCCTAAATTCATATCGAAGACCAGCGCGCCGATGGCGAACATCAGCGCCACCTGAATCAAATTGACCAGATAATAGGGCAGTAGTTTTCCCATCAGCAAAGCCGCACGCGGGAGTGGAGCCGTTAACAAGCGCCGGAAGGTGCCATCTTGTTTTTCACGCAACTGGCTGGTCGCCAGCACCTGAACGATGAAGAAGACCCCGAAGATGGTATAGCCAGGTACATTTTGCTCAACCGAGTCGGGG
>ERZ890953.1765-NODE-1765-length-10332-cov-15.579741_pt1 | contig 10332 bp, 9 predicted proteins | sample MGYA00521264_ERZ890953 | MGnify/ENA primary metagenome ERZ890953 (study PRJEB32303, sample SAMEA104408629) | aquatic metagenome | biome: Brackish water; feature: Chemocline; material: water | place: Baltic Sea | collected 2014-10-26T21:54:00 | depth 200 m ... | reverse complement strand
ATTAAAAGCACTATTACAAAAGGCGTCCTCTTTACGATTATATCCGCACTTGTCGGTATGCTATTCGCGTTTCTAGTGGTAAATGGACTCACTCGGCGTTTAGCTCAATTGATTGTAAACATTAGAAAGTTTAGAAAGGGGAATAGATACGTTAAGGCTAACGAAGACGGGGTTCAAGAACTATCCGAACTCTCTCATGAATTCAACGATTTAGTTCAAACGCTCAATGCGACGCAAGAGTTGAATCAACAATTAACCGAGCGTTTAGAGCTGGCGTTTATCGCCAACCAAGATGGTTTATGGGATTGGAACGTTAAAAACGACAAAGTTTATTACTCGCCATTGTGGAAAGCCATGATTGGATACAAAGACGATGAACTGAGCAATGAGTTTTCAAGTTGGCAAAGTCGCATTCATCCCGATGATTTGGCAAAAACGCTCAAAGACGTGCAAGACAACGTAGATGGCGAGACGGAGACGCTCAAGAACGTACATAGACTTTTGCACAAGGACGGAAGATGGGTATGGATTCTAAATCGAGGAAAAGTTCTTTACAACGACAATGGCGAGGCTATTCGCATGGTTGGCACCCATACGGACATAACCAAAGACAAAGAACTCCAACTGAGATACGCTCATCAAGCGCAAATTATAGAGCAGACCGTCGATTCGGTCATATCGACGGACTTACAAGGCAAGATTATAAACTGGAATAGCGGGTCGCAAAGATTACTAGGCTATAAAGCGCAAGAGATCATAGGTAAAAACATAGCCGAGCTTTACTCCAAAGAGAACATTCATCTATTTAAAGAGAGCGTGGATGAACTCCTAAAATCAGGTAAATTTCATCAAGACGTCATCTTGATAAAGCAAGACAAAAGCGCCCTCTCCGCGTCGTTGTCTCTGAGCCTGCTCAAAGATGAATACGCAGAACCCACCGGCATTGTCTGCTACTCGCAAGACGTTACAGCCCGAAAAATTGCGGAGAGTAAACTAAAACAACAAAAAAATATTTTAGAGCATCAAGCCAATCATGACGCCTTAACGGGTCTACCGAATCGTCTTCTTTTCCATGATAGACTCAGCCAAGCCATTCAAAAAGCTCAACGAAACGAGAAGCAACTTGCCATCTTTTTCATCGACCTCGATAGATTTAAACAGATAAACGACTCTTTAGGGCATGACATAGGGGATAAAGTCCTTCAAACGGTTTCCAAAAGACTGCTAAGCGTTATGCGCCAAGAGGACACCTTGGCTCGTTTAGGCGGCGACGAGTTTACTATTTTGATGGAAGATTTAAGCAAATTTGACGACGCTTCCATCTTAGCGGATAAAATTCTTCAAAGCCTAGTTGAACCTATGGAAATAGAAGGCAACACTCTTTACGTTTCGAGCAGCATTGGAATATCCCTTTATCCGCAAGACGATACGCGCGCCAACAATCTTTTGAAATTTGCCGATGCGGCCATGTATAGAGCAAAAGACGAAGGAAGGGACAACTACCAATTTTACTCGTCTGAAATGACTTTACTCGCGTCTGAACACGTTTTAATGGAAACTTCTCTAAGAAACGCGCTCGTCAATGAAGAATTTACAGTTGTTTACCAAGCGCAAACAAATGGAGAAAATGACAAATTAACGGGAATGGAAGCGTTAGTCAGATGGAATCATCCAATCCAAGGGATGATTCCACCATCTAAATTCATTCCCCTTGCGGAGGAGACGGGTTTTATCATCGCTCTTGACCAGTGGGTTATGAAAACCGCCATCAAACAAGTCGTCCAATGGTATAAAGGTGGCCTTAATCCTGGAAAACTAGCGATCAATCTCGCTATGAAACAACTACAACACAAAGATTTTATTCAAATGATAAAAGAGACGCTTCAGCGCTCTGGCTGCAAACCTGAGTGGATTGCGCTTGAAGTAACGGAGGGACAGATTATGACTAATCCGGACAAGGCGATCGTCATGCTTAAAGAGATTTCCAATATGGGAGTAGAACTTGCGGTTGACGACTTTGGAACGGGCTATTCGTCTCTAACTTATTTAAAACGCCTACCTATCAATAAGCTCAAAATCGATCAATCCTTTGTACGCGATCTGCCATACGACGAGGAAGACATTGGAATCACAAAATCGGTAATAGCGCTCTCGCAAAGTTTAAACCTTCAAGTTATCGCCGAAGGCGTTGAGACCAAAGAGCAAAGAGATTTCTTAGTGGCAAACGGTTGCGTCAGCATTCAAGGATATTTTTATGGCAAGCCAATTCCCGCTCATGAGATGGAATTGGTTTTAAAAAAAGAGCTAAGGAATCAAAATTAAATTTTTTTAATTTTTACCCTTCAAACTAGCGTAACCGTTACGTAACCTAATTTTTCTACAATTCTCCATCAAACAATAGGCAACGTACATGGAAAAAATCTTTCAAAAACTCTCACTTGCAAGCGCTTCGCTTGTTTTTATCATATTAATTGGGATTTTTATCACGCTTTTTAGTTCTTCAAAACTTGCCATAGACGAGTATGGTTTTGATTTTATCACAAATCCCGATTGGAACAAAGAGGTTCCCATCGACATTCCGGCTATTTCCAACAAGAGCGCCAAAGTCTCTTCCTCCAAGGGTGAAATCATAGACGAAGACGACGATGAGGCAACGTTCCCTAAAGACGACGTAATGTTCGACGAAGACGACGAGAGCGCCACTAAAACCGTTTTTGGAGGTTTGGTTCCTATCGTAGGCACGCTTCTCACCACTCTCATAGCGCTCGCTTTTTCACTTCCAATCGCCATGGGAATTGCCGTGTTTTTAGCGGAAATAGCGCCTAAGAACGTCTCAAACGTCGTTGGCATGGCTATCGAGCTTCTCGCCGCGATTCCTAGCATCATCTTTGGAATGTGGGGACTTTACTATTTCGCTCCCATCGTGGCGGATTTGGTCGGTGGTTATCAGGTTTCTCTTTTAACCGCTGGACTTGTGCTTGGAGTCATGATACTTCCTTTTATGGCGGCAATCACCCGCGACAGCATGAACACGACGCCTGCCGTTTTAAAAGAGTCGGCTTACGCTCTTGGCGCCACTAAGTTTGAAGTGATTAAAGACATTATTTTTCCTTATTCAAAAGTGGGCATCATCGGTTCGATCATTTTAGCGCTTGGTCGCGCTTTGGGCGAAACCATGGCGGTCGCGTTTCTCATAGGTTCCATTTTTGTCTTGCCCTCGGCTATAAACGACCCTACCATTTCCATACCTGTCGCCATGGCCAACAACTTTGGCGAGTCTAGCGGACTTGGCGAAAGCGCCCTCTTCTACCTCGCGCTCATTCTGTTTGTGATTAGCTTTGGAATTATCTCTTTGGCTAAATTTTACTTTCTAAAAAAGGCTAACTAAGATGAGACTTTTAATAAATAAAATATTTTTATCGCTTTCCGTTTTATCCGCTCTCATAGGATTGTCGTTTTTAGCTTGGATTTTAATCACTCTTTTCATCAAAGGGCTTGGTTCTTTTCATTTTTCGCTATTTTTAAACGACCTCATCAACGGAGGACTTAGAAACCTCCTCGTAGGTCAGTTTATTTTAGCGGGTCTCGCGTCGCTCATTGGCATACCGCTAGGCATGGCGGCTGGAATCTACATACAAGAGTATGGACATGGTAGATTTTCCTCCATCATCCGTGACTTAAGCGACATTATGATGAGCGCGCCTTCCATCGTCATCGGCGCGTTTGTTTACGCCGTCGTGGTGATTCCAACGGGTGGAACGAGTGGGTTTGCCGGAGCCATCGCGCTTGCAATCATGATGATACCCGTCGTTATCAACACGACCGACAACATGCTCTCTCTCGTTCCTCGCGAACTTAGAGAAGCGGGAATCGCCCTTGGCGCTTCAAAGTACAAGGTTATTATCGACATCATCATTAAAGCGGCAAAAGTTGGAATCATGACGGGCGTTTTGCTTGCGTTCGCCAGAATCATCGGAGAGACCGCGCCTCTACTTTTTACGTCGGAGACAAGCAACTACTTCACTCTTGATTTGACTGAGAGTTTTCCCTCTCTAACGGTTAGCATCTACGACTTGGCGAACGAACCCGAAGAGTCAAGCAGAGATTTGGCTTGGGCGGCTTCGTTCATACTTACCGTCATGGTTCTAGCCATCAATCTAGTTGGAAGATTCATCACTCGAACTAAAAAATAACAACATAAAGAACAAGGAAAAATTATGCCAATCATGAACATTAAGAAGTTCTCTTTTACATACCCTGGAGTTGAACATCCATCTCTTCGCAACATAACTTTACCCATAGCGCAAAACAAGATAACCGCGCTCATAGGCCCCAGCGGATGTGGAAAGTCCACCCTACTTCGAGCCATGAACCGCATTCATGATTTGTACCCTGGCAATAAATACGACGGCAGGATAGAACTACATGATTTAGAGACTGGCAAGAGAAACAATATCTTAGAGATAAAAAAAGAGAACGAGTTCATACAACTTCGTCAACAAGTTGGAATGATTTTTCAAAAGCCGACGCCATTTCCAATGAGCATATTTGACAACGTGGCTTATGGACTTAAAATCGCGGGACTTAAGAACAAAACCGAACTTGCCCATAGAGTTGAACAAGCGCTCAAAGACAGCGCTCTTTGGAAAGAGGTGCATGATAGACTTGGAAAATCGGCCATGGGTTTATCCGGTGGACAACAACAACGCCTCTGCATCGCTAGAGCCGTTGCGGTAAAACCCGAAGTTTTGCTTTTCGACGAGCCTACGTCGGCGCTCGATCCCATCTCGACGGGAGCCATCGAAGAGCTTTTGGTTGAGCTTAAAAAAGACATAAGCATAGCCATCGTCACTCATAACATGCAACAAGCCTCTCGCATAAGCGACTATACCGCGTTTATGTATCTTGGCGACTTGGTGGAGTATGACAAAACGGAAAACATTTTCCTAAATCCTAAAGAAAAAAGAACGGAAGATTACATTACTGGGCGTTTTGGTTGAAAGTAAAAATAAAAATAAATAAGGAATAAACGGATGTTACCCACTTTTAGAACAAATTTAGACGACATAAAAGAGAAAGTGATAGAAATAGGAGTTGGCTTGCAAGAGGCTAACGCCCTTATCCTTTCGGCGCTCTCGGACTGTGACAACGAAAAGTTTACCCAAGCGAGATCGCACATACAAAACATTGGCGCCAAAACGAATGAGATTGACAACTCGATTATCAAAGTTTTAGCCCTTTACACTCCGGAAGCAAGGGATTTGAGGCAAGTCATAGCTTATCTTAAAATAACTAACGAGCTTTCACGCGCTTGCGCAAACACACGAAACTTCATAAGAGGTTTTACGGACGTATGCAAAGACGTTGACATAGCGATTATTTCAGAATACGCTGTGCCAATGCAAGCGTCAACCGTTCAAGCGATTAGTTTGGCGATTAGCATGATTAATTGCGACGACGATGATGAAATTCAAGAGATATACAACGAAGTTCTCATAGAAGAGAACAAAACGGATGATTTATACGAAATGGTGGAACGCAATCTCTCGCTTCAAGCTGATGGCTCTAGCAGCTTTGAAAAGTTTCACAACATGCTCAGAGCCCTTAGAAAAAGCGGCAAGATCGCTTCTCGAAGCATCAGCATAGCGAATCTTTTGGTATACGCGAAGATTGGTGGAAATTTTCGTAATTAAATTTGATACAATTGTATTATGAATAATAGCACAATACTAATAGTTGAAGACGAAGAAGATATTTTAGACTTGATGGAGTACACTCTTTCCAAAGAGGGTTATGACGTTATAACGTGCGTGGATACGAGCCATGTGCAAGACATACTTAACGAAGAAGACGTTTCCTTGATTCTCATGGACAGAAACTTGCCAGGGGTCGAGGGAAGCATGTTTATCGCGACGCTGCGAAAGAAGGGATATAATCAACCCGTCATTTACGTCAGCGCAAAAAGCTCGTATGATGAGATTATTGAGGGTTTTGATAACGGCGGAGACGATTACGTCACTAAGCCTTTCAACCTTAACGAACTTAAAGCGCGAGTAAAAGCTCTTATAAAAAGAACAAAGAAAGTTCAAGACGTTATGACGCATAGAGACATTGCGTATGACTCTTCAAAGAAAACTTTTACGATTAACGCAAATGAAATTAAACTAACGCACCTAGAACATGACCTTCTTTTGGAGTTTATGAAAAACAAAAACATTCTTTTAACAAGAGACGTTTTGCTAGAACGCGTTTGGAGCGATAGTCTCAATAAACAACTAAAGACTGTCAACGTGGCTATAAAACGGCTTAAAGAGAGCATAGATCCAGATGGAACGAAAAACTACATACAAGCCGTGAGAGGAGAAGGATACATGTTTTGCTAACTTTTCAACAAATTATACTTAGAAAATTTTTCATACTCTTTTTTATACTTTTTATCGCCGTTGGCGCGATTACTTACTATTGGCTCAAAGAATTTTATATTTCTCAAGCAAAAGAGTCTCTCAAGCAAAGCTTGGAACTTATCACTTTTGCCATAGACAACGAGACGAAACTTGACATTCTCGCTCAAAAAATAAAAACTAACTTAAACACAAGAGTCACGATCATAGATATTAATGGTAAAGTTATCGCGGAATCTCATGAAGACCTGACAAAGATGGACAACCATAAATATAGAGCTGAAATAATGCAATCAAATGAAGAAGATTATGGATACGTCATAAGATATTCAAACACGCTTCAAGAACACATGCTCTATATCGCAAAAAAACATACGTTTAACAATCACACCGTATATATTAGATTGGCAAAAGAGTTGAAAAACATAAACTCTCAAATTTTTTCTTTAGGGATAAAAGTTTTAATCGTCTTGATACTATTTTTCATAGCCATTTTCATAGTTACGTATAAGATAAACACTCAATTAAAGAATGAAACGCAAAAAATAGCGCACTTTTTAAAAGACTTGGCGACTAAAAAGAAGCCCACTTACGTTAGTTCGGATTTTTCTCAAGAATTTTTTCACATTACGAATCTGCTTACAAAAATATCACAAATTCTTACAAAAAGAGAGAAGCAAAAAACAAAATACACCAACAAACTCGAAGCTTCAAACAAACAAAAAGACGACATCATCTCGGCGATTTCACATGAGTTCAAAAATCCCATCGCCGTCATTAACGGATATTCTCAAACTCTCATCGACGATGAAAATTTGAACCCTAACATTCGCAATAAATTTCTTACAAAGATATACAAAAATGGAAACAAGTTAAGCGACTTAATTGATACGCTTAGGCTTTCAATCAAACTTGACAGCGGACAAATGTCCATGAATTTCACTACCATAAATTTATACGATACTATAAACGAATCTGTGGAAAACATAAAACTCAACTACCCAAACAGAGAAGCGATTATAACAGGAGACAAGGAGATTACAATCAGGGCGGACAATTCGCTCTTTTGCGTCGTGATCTCAAATCTTGTGGAAAACGCGTTTAAATATTCTGAAGACGAAGTGCGCGTAAATTTTGACGACAAAGCTTTGCATGTGATAGATTCGGGGATAGGAATAAATAAGAATAATTTAGAAAATATAACGAATAAATTTTACAGAGTGCATGAAAATAGCTGGAACAACTCGCTAGGACTAGGACTATTTATAGTAAGCAACATTGTAAATCTTCATAATTTTAGTTTGAATATCAAAAGTGAAGAGAATATGGGATCTACGTTTAGCGTGAACTTTTAGAGGGAAAACCCTCTAAAATAGTACTACTTTTTTGAAGCTTTTTTCTTCGCTTTCTTTTTTGCAGCTTTTTTCTTAGCAACTTTTTTTGCTTTCTTCTTCTTTTCTACTTTTTTAGCAACTTTCTTTGCGTTTTTCTTTTTTAACTCTTTAGCCATTTTGGCTCCTTTTGTTTTTTATTTCATTACTATTAGTAATAAATTATAGTCATTATATATATTTTTTGTAAACAAGTCAATAAAATATAGATATAAGTTATAAATAAGTATAATCGTAACATTAAAGGGCGAAAATGACATTTATAGAATTTAAAAAATTACTTCTTGACGCTGAAATAAGCTTACCTAAGTTTAGCAAACTCATTAAGGTAAGCGAGAAAAACATTCAAGCTTATAAAACGAAAGGCGAAGTGCCAAACACCATCGCCGTCATTGTTAAATGCTTTGCGCAAATGCACCAGATAGGAATAGACTATCGTACGCAAATCGAAGAGTTGAATTTAGAAGCTAAAACAAAAAAAGGCGCAGGGTTCGCTAAAGAGCCAAAAGAAGACAAACCAACCCCGTAACTTGTAACACAACTGTAATATCATTAACATATAATCTTTAAACTAATGTATAAAGAGAGTATAAATGATTGACATCCAAAAAATGATAACTAAAAAATACCCAAAACTACAAAATAATAAAATAATAAAAGGCGCGATAAGTAAATTTGCGGACTCGATAGTTCACCAAGAAGAGATAAACCACTTTCTAAAAGAGAACTCGCACCTCGGAAGTTTTGAGTTTATAGAAGAGGCGTTATCGACTTTAAACTTCAACTACGCCATTTCAGACACAGACATGGAGAACATACCCGTCACGGGAAGAGTGGTCGTCATCGCCAACCATCCTCTTGGAAGTTTAGACGCCTTCGCCCTTATAAAACTAATAAGCAAAGTGCGCAAAGACGTTAAAGTGGTCGCGAGCGATTTGCTCTCAGAGGTAAAAGCGTTGCAACCAATACTCCTAAACGTCAACAATTTTCAAGCGAGACAAAAAAAAGAATCCATAAACAAAGTATACGAAGCGCTCAATCAAGACAAAGCGATTATTATATTTCCATCGGGCGAAGTGAGTCGCGCGACTCCCTCTGGAATCAAAGACAAAGTATGGCATAGAGGATTTTTAAAATTCGCCAAAAGAAGCGGTTCGCCAATACTGCCCGTCTATTTAGGCGGGAAAAATTCCAAAACCTTTTATTCCGTCTCCGCCATTAACAAAAAATTATCCACCCTTCTATTGTCAAATGAGATGTTTGGACAAAAAAACAAATCCATTAAAATTATGATAGGTGAAATAATTCCAAATGAAAACATCAATCCCCAAGGTCTCAAACAAGACAAAATCATAGATTTATATAAAAAACACGTATACAATCTTAAAAATCATAAAAGTTTTTTCATCACTCAAACGGCGATAGCGCATCCAGAAAATAGACAAGAACTCAAAAAAGAGCTCAAAAACGCCCAACTGCTAGGCGCGACCAAAGACGATAAAAAGATATATCTCTACGAGAGCACGGATAACAACTCTATAATCATCAATGAAATTGGACGACTTCGCGAATTGTCCTTTAGAAAAGTCGGAGAAGGCATCAACAAAAAAAGAGACATTGACAAATACGATAGATACTATAAACACATCATCCTTTGGGACAATGAAGATTTGGAGATAGTTGGAGCGTACAGAATCGCCGAAACTCACTCCATAGTCTCCACCCTGGGAAAAGAGGCTTTATACACGTCCACTCTTTTTGATCTTAATGAAAATTTTGACAAATATCTCAATGATTCCATAGAACTTGGAAGAAGCTTCGTACAGCCAAAATACTGGGGCAGTAGAGCGCTGGATTATTTGTGGCAAGGCATCGGGGCGTATCTAAGAAACAACCCCCAAGTAAAATACCTTTTTGGAGCGGTGTCCATAAGCGCGTCCTACTCCAAAACGGCGAAAGACATGATTTTATACTTTTACGACGCCAACTTTCATGATAGTGACAACTTAGTCAACGCGAAACTTCCTTACAATTTCAAGTCGGACGAAACCCTTATGGCCAATCTTCGAGCGGAGCTAAACGCGGACGACTATAAACAAAATTTCAGAACTTTGAAAAAAACGCTCAGCGCCATAGACTCAAACATACCCGTCATGTACAAACAATACGCCGACCTTTGTGAAGACGGCGGCATAAAATTTTGCGCTTACAACGTTGACCCAAACTTCTCAAACTGCGTTGACAGTTTCATAATCGTAGATATTGACAAGATGAAAACCGCCCAAAAACAGAGGTACATTTTGGTGTAATGGTAAAGTAACGTTCATGGAGTAAAATATTTGCATGAAAAATGAATTACCTAAACAATGGCTCAACAATTTAAAAATACTTGACATCGCTTTTCAACCAATACTCAACATTCATACTGGAGAAATTTTCGCTGTAGAATCTCTCTTGCGCAATTTTCAAGAGATTGGCTTTAAATCGATCTTCGCGCTTTTTGACAAAGTTTACGAAGAGGGTCTACTCTACTCTTTTGA
>ERZ890953.1764-NODE-1764-length-10335-cov-3.979475_pt1 | contig 10335 bp, 9 predicted proteins | sample MGYA00521264_ERZ890953 | MGnify/ENA primary metagenome ERZ890953 (study PRJEB32303, sample SAMEA104408629) | aquatic metagenome | biome: Brackish water; feature: Chemocline; material: water | place: Baltic Sea | collected 2014-10-26T21:54:00 | depth 200 m ... | reverse complement strand
GCCACTACCGGCCTATCCCCACCCAAGCCGGCAATGCCAGCCTATTCCCCCATCACCGTCATCGATATCTGCCGTTGATGTGACCGGCGGCGGTGCTCCCAGAGGTAGATTCCCTGCCAGGTGCCCAGTGCCAGCTGGCCGTGGCGGACGGGGATGGTCAGGGAGACTGGAGTGAGGGTGGAGCGGATGTGGGCGGGCATGTCGTCGAGGCCCTCAGAGGTATGGGTGTAAATGGGATCGCCCTCTTTGACGAGGCGCTTGAACCAGGCTTCCAGGTCCTCACGAACTGCGGGGTCGGCGTTTTCGCAGATGATCAGTGAGGCACTGGTGTGGTGAGTAAAGACATTGCAGAGGCCAGTGGTGATGCCTGAGTTGCGGACGGCTGAGCCCACCTCCGCAGAGATATCGTAGGTTCCGTGTCCGGTTGTGGCGAGGGAGAAGTCACTGGTGAACACCATGGGCCGGGCCTCCTGTATAACCGGCGAGAGGGCCGGGTAGCATGATTCTACTACGTTTAAGTCGGCACTGCAGCTTGCTTTTAATGTTTGCCACTATATCTTGATACTGTTAGTCTACCGGCTCCTCCTCGTGAGGGTCGGCCTTTTCAATTACACTGGTTAGGTGTCCCGGATGAAAGATGATCGCAGCAAGTTCAAGACCCTGCTGCTCTGGGCGGTACTTTTTGTCGGCTTCATAGTTGTCTTCCAGTACGTAAAGCAATCGGGCAAAGAAGAAGAGATTGCGCTCTCCGTTTTCCTGCAGGATGCCAAGTCCGTGTCAGGACTGGAGGATGGCCTCAAGCCCCTCAGTCAAGTCAAGGCGTTCACCGTTGCCGGGGAGCGAATTGTCGGCGAGTTGCACGACGGCGAAGCCTTTGTTACTCGGGGCGACGTCAAGGCCATTGGTGAGCCTTTCAACCGGGCCTTGCGGCGGGGCGTGAGTATCACCTACGTCGATGCTGAGGCTGTGCTCGAAGTACCGGAGGAGGCCGAAGAGATGGCCTTTTCGCTCTTCGTGTCAAAGCTCTCCTCGTTGCCATCCGACTGGCAGGATGGGAAGTATGCTCGCAGCAAGGTGAAGACTGTTGAAGTGCGTGGCGAGGAGATTATCGCTAAGTATGCCGACGAGAAGCAGAAGAAGACCTCGGGGCCCATGTCGGACGAAGACGAAGCGGAGCTGAGGTCGCTGGGCATTACGGTGAAGCATGAGCCGCAGACGGAGGGCTTCTGGGTCCAGTTCCTCATCTCCTGGGTCCCCATGATCTTCCTTTTTCTGATTTTCTTCTTCTTCATTCGGCAGTTGCAGTCCGGGGGCGGCAAGGCGATGAGCTTTGGCAAGAGTCGTCACCGCCTGCTTACGGAGTCTTCGAAGAAGGTGACTTTCGATGATATCGCGGGCATTGACGAGGCCAAGGACGAGCTGCGAGAGATTGTTGAGTTTCTGAAGGACCCCAAGAAGTTCACGCGTTTGGGCGGCCGCATCCCTAAGGGCGTGCTGTTGATGGGAGCCCCTGGGACCGGCAAGACGCTCCTTGCCAGAGGCGTAGCTGGGGAAGCCGGGGTGCCCTTCTTCTCCATTAGCGGCTCGGACTTCGTGGAGATGTTCGTCGGAGTCGGTGCTTCCCGTGTGCGTGATCTCTTTGAGCAGGGCAAGAAGCAGGCTCCTTGCATCATCTTTATTGACGAAATCGATGCTGTGGGCCGGCACCGCGGTGCCGGTTTGGGCGGTGGCCACGATGAACGTGAGCAGACGCTCAACCAGTTGCTCGTCGAAATGGACGGTTTTGAGTCCAATGAGGGCGTGATTCTCATCAGTGCCACCAACCGTCCGGACGTTCTTGACCCGGCATTGCTACGGCCGGGGCGTTTCGACCGGCGGGTTGTAGTTCCGCTCCCGGACCAGATTGGGCGCGTCGGGATTCTTGAGGTCCATACCCAGAAGAAGCCGCTGGGACCTGATGTCAATTTGGATCATATCGGCCGTGGGACGCCGGGGTTTTCGGGTGCGGACCTGGAGAACCTGGTTAACGAGGCGGCCTTGCTGGCGGCCCGGATGGACCATGATGCCATTCTTCAGTCTGACCTGGAAGAGGCCAAGGACAAGGTCATGATGGGGGCTGAACGCAAGAGCATGGTGCTTTCCAAAGAGGAGAAGCGCACGACCGCATACCATGAGTGTGGCCACGCGCTAGTGGCGCGCCTGCTCAAGCATTCGGACCCGCTTTACAAGGTTACTATCATACCCCGAGGCCGTGCCCTGGGGTTGACACAGTTGCTGCCCGAGCAAGACCGGCATGGCTACAGCAAGAAATGGGTAGTTGATACCATGGCTATGCTGATGGCGGGTCGGGTTGCGGAGGAATTGGTTTTTGCAGAGCAGACCACCGGTGCGGGACATGACATCGTTCAGGCGACGAATCTGGCGCGCAAGATGGTAACGGAATGGGGCATGAGCAATCTGGGCCCCGTGGCCTTCGAAGGCAAGCAGGAAGAGGTCTTTCTGGGCCGCGATTTTAACCGGCAGAAGAGTACCTCAGAGGCCATGGCGCAGCGCATCGACAGGGAAATCAAGCGGCTGGTGCATGAAGCCTACGACCAGGCCCATGAGATCCTCACGGGGCACCGGGACGCGCTAGAAGCGATGGCCGAGAAGCTACTGGAGTTGGAAACCATCTCGCGCACCGAGGTGGAAGAGATAATGGAAGCTCATGGCATTCCGGCAAGAGAAGGTGATGCTCACTGGCGTACCGCAGTTCCCCCTCCTCCCGAGGCGGGAGATGAAGGAAGTGAAGATGTCGCAGCAGATGTGGCCGATGACAACAAGGCGGACAAAGTGCCGCCTCTGCCCCCCAGCCGACCTGTTGAACAGTCCTGAGATAGTGGAGAAATCATGCCAGCATATTCAGTCCTCAAAACGAGGTGTGGCGAGTTGTCCTTTGATCGGACGCGCATCATGGGGATCATCAATGTAACACCTGACTCGTTTTCTGATGGTGGCCATTTTGCCGGTGTAGATGAGGCCGTGGAGCATGCCGTGGCCCTGGTTGCCGCCGGTGCTGATATCCTGGATGTTGGCGGGGAGTCAACTCGGCCGGGCGCAGAACCGTTGCCCATGGCCGAAGAGCTGGCAAGGGTTGTTCCAGTCATTGAGGCCCTGCGCACCCGGGTAGATGTTCCGATCTCCATCGATACCTACAAGATGGCTGTGGCCAGAGCCGCGCTCCTTGCCGGGGCAGACATTGTCAATGATGTGACTGCCTTGCGAGGGGACCCGGAGATGGTCCGTTTTGTTGGTAGCGAGAAGGTTCCGGTGGTTCTGATGCATGCGCTCTGGCCCCCCGCCACCATGCAAGAATCCCCAGAATATGTTGACGTGGTGGAAGACATTGCCTCATTTCTGGAAGACCGGGCCCGCTACGCCATGGCATTTGGCGTGCCCCGGGAGAGCATCATTGTCGATCCAGGTATCGGCTTTGGCAAGGCGACAGAGCACAACCTGGCCATCCTGCGCGATATTCCCCGCTTTCTCGCAATGGGGTATCCGGTGCTGGTGGGGCCCTCCCGGAAACGCTTCATCGGCGACTTGACCGGCCGGCCGGCGTCGGACCGGCTATCTGGCACCATTGGGGCGGTGGCTGTGTGCGCCGCTGCTGGTGCCAATATCGTGCGCGTCCATGATGTTGAGGCCATAAGAGATGCGGTGAGAGTGGTTGACGCCATCGTCTGGCAAGTGTAGTTTAACCGACGGCACTAAAGGCACCGATCGGAGCTCTGCGTGGGGACCACGTTCGACATTCTGAAGCAACTGTTGGACATCTTCGCGGTTGCCTACGTTATCTATCGTTTTCTGCTGGTCTCCAGGGGCACTCGCGCGATCCAGGTGTTTGTGGCGGTCGTGGTTTTCCTGATGCTCCTGGCCCTTTCCCAGGAACGACTCCTGGACCTGGTTACGTTTCGCTGGCTGCTGGACAAGTTGTGGAGCGTCATCTTCCTGGTAATCGTTGTTCTGTATCAGGACGACATTCGGCGTAGCCTCACCCGTTTCAGTTGGACCGATGCCTTGTTCAGGGACCGGGGATTGACGCCTGCAAGGTCCCTTGAGGAGTTGATCAAGGCAGTCCGGCAGCTCTCTTCCAAGCGCATCGGTGCGCTTATCGTTTTGGAGCGTACCGGGAGTCTGGAGCCCTTCATGGCCGACTCGGGAATCCGGGTCGATGGCTACGTTTCGAAGGGGCTGCTCTTCGCCCTCTTCTTGCCTTCTCATGAGAATCCGACCCACGACGGAGCCGTCATTTTGAGCAAGGACAGGGTTCTGTCCGCGGGCGTGATTCTGCCCCTGACCAATCGCTCCGATCTAGAAAACTGGGTTGGTACCCGCCATCGGGCAGCCATTGGCCTGACTGAGCGGGTGGATGCCATGGTCGTGATCGTTTCTGAGGAGACGGGGCGAAGTAGCGTGGCCGTGGATGGTGAGTTGCGAGCCGGTCTCTCCCCGGACGAATTGCGACAGGCGCTGGCCTCGGAAATACAGCAGTCGTCAAGGCCTTCGGTCATGAACCGCCTGCGCCAGATGGCCAACCGTTCGCGTGGGAGGAAGACAGAATGAACCGCCTACGTGAGTTGGTGCGGGCCTCGCTCGTGGACAACGCGAGTATCAAGCTTGTGGCAATCCTATTTGCTCTGGCCCTCTTCTTTGTTGCTCGTGAAGAGACGGTGAGAGAGTTCGAGATTGATGTCCCGGTGGTGGTGAGTGCCTCGCCCAAGGGGCAGGTCTTGCTGTCACAGCCGCCGTCGGTTTTGCGGGTGCGGGTACGGGGCAACCTCCAGAAACTCACCGAGGTGCTGGCCCGTCGCTCGGCATATGAAATCGACCTTTCCCTTTACGAGGGCAGCCAGACGGTGTTTTTCCAGGTGGATACCATTGAGGACCGTCTCGGTGAGGGGGTCCACGTGCTCTCCATCAGCCCTTCCAACTTTGAGTTGAACCTTGACAAGATGGAGCACTCCAGAGTGCCGGTTGTGTTGGATATCGTAAAAGAGCCCGGGCATTTCGCCCGGGTTGACCGCGGTCGCATCGAAATGAAGCCGCGTTTCGTCAACCTGACCGGTCCGGGGACAGTGCTAGAAACCATCAAGCAGGTTCGCACCGAGCCCCTTGACCTCCAGCGCATGACTACTGATTTCAACGGCAAGGTTGCGCTGGTGGCCAAATGGCCGGGAGTGAAGGCCGAAATCACGAGTGTGCAGGTGACCATTCCTATTCTTGAAACGGAAGGGGAGAAGGAGATTCCCGGGTGCCGGATTCAGGTGAGGAGTTGCCCGGAGGGGTATGTTTGCGAGGCGACTCCGTCCTTCTATCGAGCTCGCCTCCAGGGCAAAGAGAAGGTCCTCGACCAGGTAACCGCGCAGAACATCATCAACTACGTCTACGTTGACGCCTCCCGTCTCCCCATTGAAAAGGAGTTGGTGCAGCGACAGTTCCCTGCTGTGGAGCCAACCATCGAGAGGCTCAAAGGGGCGACGATTTCCTTACCCAAGGTGCGTTACTTCAACATCACGGTGACGCGCCGCTAGACCACGCCGCGGGCGATATCACTGGTGCCCGGGGACGGAGAAACTGACCATGAGAGAGTTGTTCGAAACCGACGGAATCCGAGGGCGAGCCAACGTTCACCCCATGTCCCTGGAAGTTGCCATGAAACTGGGGCAGGCCCTCGCCATCTACTTTGCCGAGGGCGACATTCCGCCGCGCATTGTCATCGGCAAAGACCCGCGGCGGTCGAGCTACATATTTGAATTTGCGGTGGCGGCTGGCGCCTGTGCCATGGGCGCCTCGACCTTCCAATTAGGGCCGCTGCCGACGCCGGCGACGGCTTTTCTCACAGTCAGCATGCGGGCCCAGGTCGGGGTCATGATCAGTGCCTCGCACAACCCCTACTCAGACAATGGCATCAAGATCTTTGGCGGGGATGGCTACAAATTGCCGGACCGTGTCGAAGAGGAAATTGAGTTGCTCATGAAGGATGAAGAGCGCCTGGCCCAGCGCCCAACCGGGTCTCGAATCGGGCGTGCCTATCGTATCGAGGATGCCGCCGGTCGATACATCGCATTTGCCAAAGATACGTTCCCTGCCAATCTGACTTTGCGAGGTTTGAAGATTGTCCTGGACTGTGCCAACGGGGCGGCCTATCGGGTCGGTCCGGCGGTTTTTGAGGAGCTTGGCGCCACCGTTGTTGAATTGGGGGTCTTTCCCGATGGCACGAATATCAATCGTCGGGTCGGTGCCTTGCACCCCAACGGGGTGGCGCGCATCGTCAAGCGTGAGAAGGCGCACCTGGGCATCGCCCTGGATGGCGATGCCGACCGAGTGATCTTGGTGGATGAGCACGGCGTTGTGGCGGACGGTGATGCCATTATGGCGCTGGTGGCCAAGGACATGATCTCCAAAGGGGAGCTCAACAACAACACTCTGGTTTCCACAATCATGAGTAACATGGGGTTGGAGAAAGAGCTGGCGAAGGCCGGCGGCCGCTTGTTGCGCACGCAGGTCGGTGACCGTTACGTCCTGGAGGCTATGCAGAAGGGTGGGTACAACCTCGGCGGTGAGCAGTCGGGCCACCTCATCTTTTCGGACCATACGACGACTGGTGACGGCCTGATCGCGGCTCTGCAAGTGCTCAGGTGCATGCTCACCACCGGGGAGCCACTTTCTGTGCTCGCGGCAGGCATGGAGCGTTACCCGCAGGCTGCTCGGAAGGTCCTGGTGACAAGAAAAACGCCCCTCGAGCAGGTTCCTGCCATGACAGCCGCCATTGCCGCGGCTGATGCCCGCCTGGGTGACGATGGCCGGACGGTGGTCCGTTACTCCGGCACTGAGATGGTGCTGCGGCTGATGGTTGAGGCCCGTGAGGAGAGCCTGGTGGAGGAGGTTCTCGATGAGCTTGAGGCGGCGGCTGTCGCGTCCCTTGCTTAGGCTATCCTAGGGCCTGGCCTGGACCGCTTCACCGGGCATGTTCCGGCGCACCGAAACCCCCTTAATGCGAGCTTCACTACCCTCTGGCGGCAGACCGCTGCACCCGGCAACGGTAAGGTGTTCGTCATCGGTGAGTTCCCAGCCCTGGGTCGCCGGTGTCAGGGTGGCCAGGTGTCTTGCCAGGGGCGGCGTGGTCCGGTGTTGGACGATTCCCAGGGCCCCGTCGGCACCTCGTTCCACGGCCAGTTCGTCGGCGGTGAGCAGGGCAGTCACCAAGCTCTCCGGGCACTCGTCGAAAGTGCAGTCGAGAAGTATGCCGGGTAACTCCAGAGCAATGGTGCAATGGGGTCCGCTGGGTGCTGGGCCGATGGTGGTCGGAGTGGTCACGGCAGGAACGGATGAGGACCTTGTCTGGGCCCGGTCGCTCCGTTGCCCGGCCCGAGGCGTGCGCGGTGCCCGGGCGCAGCCGGCAAGCATCAGCATCACCAGCAGGAGACGCAGAAAAGAGGCCATCAAGGGACCTCCCGGTGAGCCGCCGGGGCGTCCATGAACTCATCTACTCCGTAGAGGTCAAGATAGCCGGTGAAGATGCCCGAGCAGCGGTGATCCCAGGCACACTCAGGGCAGACGGGAAGTTTCTGCTTGTCTGATGGCACGCCGAGAGGGTGTTCGGCGTCGAAGGGTTCGCAGAACCGACGCAAAGCGGGGCTGATGCAAGTGGGCATGCCGCAATATTCTACGAGGACCGGTGCCAGGCCCAATTTCTCTGCCCGCTGCAGCCCGGACAGTAGCTGGGGAGCGGCTTCAGTCATGGTTGGGATGGTGCGTCGCCCCTGGGCGATGGCGGCACCGGATGGGGCAACGCAGGAGAAAGCAACCATCTGCGGTGGTGCGGACAGGGTTGCAAGCATGTCCATGGTGGCAGCGGCGTGGGTCATGTTCTGGCGGCAGAGGACAAAGCTGACCGCTACTCTGTAGCCGGCATCCACGCAGGCCACGATGGCCTTCTGCTTGGGCTCGAGGAGGCCGGGAAGGCCGGAGACTTCGCCAACTATCTGGTCAGTGGGCCCGTGTACTGAGATGAGCAGTTCGTCTGGTCTCACCTGCTGCAAGCGCTCCCAGACTTTGCTCTGGGCTAGCAGAACGCCATTGGTCTGGAGAGTGATGCGGCGAAACCCCAGTTCCCTTGCACGTTGCGCCACCGCGGGCAGCCACGGAACCAGAAGTGGCTCTCCGCCGGTCAGTACCAGCATCTCAGCGCCGGCGTTCCGCGCTGGCGCCAGCAGGGCCAGGGCTTCCTCCTCTGAAGCCACGAGGTTCTCCACACTTTCGCTGCTATTGCAGAATAGACACCGTTCGTTGCAACGGAGCGTCACCCGCATTTCCAGGCGGGTCTGGCCGTAAATCAGGGCCGCCGAAACAGTTCCCCGGGCCGGTTCCCGGAGGTCGAACCAATGTTCTGCGGAGGTGGTACGCTCCAGGGCTCTAAGGCGCGTGGCCAGGCCGCGCAGCGCTTCAAGGGCAGCGGGTGGCGGCTCGCCCCGGTAGCCCAACAGGAACCCCTGGCCGCGCTGGAAAGCGCGGCTGGAGTTGTCGGCGGGTGAGAGCCACACGGTGAAGCCCGCACCGTGGGCGGCACCGCACTCAAAAAGCATCCCCTGGCCCTCTCTCGAGGCGGCAATTACCGCATATCCCCGGGGTTTGAGGAGGTCGGTGAGATGGCGAGAGACGGTGTCTTCAAGAGGAGCCATCAGAGCCTATGGAGCAGTGGTTGTGGCCGGCGGCAAACAGAGGGGCGGTTTGGGTAGTGGAAGCGAAGCCTGGTGGTGGCGGCCGTCAAGGCTACTTTCCCCCGTCAACAAACCGTTTCTGGTAGTAAGCTTCGAAATAGGGGAAGACTCTGGGGTCGAAGGAGGAACCGACGTCGGCCCGCAGCAGTTCGAGAGCGTCGGCATAGGGCATGGCCGTGCGGTAGTCGCGGTCGGAGGTGAGTGCGTCGAAGACATCGCCAATGGCCATGATGCGAGCGCCCAAGGGGATATCCTCGCCGCTAAGACCGTTGGGATAGCCCTTGCCGTCCCACCGCTCGTGGTGGGCACCAGCGATGGCGGGTACCAGCCGGTGCTGCTTGGAGAAGCGCATTCGAGATAGGATCTCTTGCGTCTTGACCACGTGGGACTTCATCTCAGTATACTCTTCATTGGTGAGCCGGTCCGGCTTTGTGAGGACCGCATCACGGATGCCTATCTTCCCATAATCATGTAGGTAGGCCGCAACCTTGAGTTGCTCCACGTCGTCATCTGGAAGTCCCATCATTCGAGCGATGCCGCAGGAGTACTCGGAGACCCGATCGGTGTGGCCGGCGGTGTAGGGGTGTTTGGCATCAACCGTGGCGGCGAGGACTTCAAGGACGGAAAGGAAGGTGCTTTTGAGTTGCTCGTAGAGCTGGGCTTTTTCAAGGGCGTTGCCGACGAAGCCACTAAGGGCTGCCAGGAGTTTTTCGTCAGTGTGGACGAAGCAGCCATTCCGGCTGTTGAGGAGTTGGCAGACACCGATGATTTCCCCTCCCTGATTGTACATCGGTCCCGCCAGGAGGCTGCTGGTGAGGAAGCCGGTACGACGGTCGACGTCCTGATTGAAGCGCGGGTCATCATAGGCATTCTTGACGTTGATGATACTGCCAGTGTCGGCAACTGCCCCGGCGATGCCGGTGCTCAAGGGGATCTCGAATCTGGCTTCCCCCACCGCAGTCTGGGTCCAGAGCACCTGCTCATCACGATCAACGACAAAGATGGTGCAACGTTCAGCTTCGAGGAGCGAGGTAGCTTTGACCGCGATTAGTTCAAGGAGTTTGTCAAGGTCGAGTACGGAGTTGATGGCCTGTCCCACTTCCAGGAGCAGCGTCATCTGGTGACTCAGGATCTTGAATTCAGCTGTATGCGTCATGGTGGCCCACCTTTCCAGTTTCCGGACTCCCCCAAGATACGCCTGTGGGCGTATCGCCGTCAAGAAGAGGCGTTTGCAAGGTTGTAGACACCCTTCCCCGGTGACGCTATACTGGGCCCGCACATAGTCTGTGGGAGGGGGTCATGACCAGATTGCTAGACACGGTATTACTGCTGGCATTGCCGGCATCGGGAAAGTCAGAAGTTCGAAAGTATCTTGATGGCATCTCCGCTGAGGTGTGCCAACGGGATTTTCACATGGGGGCAACGGTGCAATTGGACGATTATCCCTATGTCCACTTCATGCACCGCATTGACGATGAGCTGGCCAAGAGGGGGCAGCCCTACGTCTTCTACAAGGGCCCCAAGCGGCCCTTCATTGATGGTTTCGAATGGGGCACGCTGGTGCAGATGCTCA
>ERZ890953.1763-NODE-1763-length-10337-cov-14.237891_pt1 | contig 10337 bp, 13 predicted proteins | sample MGYA00521264_ERZ890953 | MGnify/ENA primary metagenome ERZ890953 (study PRJEB32303, sample SAMEA104408629) | aquatic metagenome | biome: Brackish water; feature: Chemocline; material: water | place: Baltic Sea | collected 2014-10-26T21:54:00 | depth 200 m ... | reverse complement strand
TTCTAGTGCTTCTTGTTTATACTTAGCATCTAGTTGTATCTTAGCTAGTTCATTCCTCAGGATGAGTCTTTCTTCGTCAGAAGTTACTATGGAATCCACAGCATTACCTACGCTATCCACAATCTTATCTACTCCACCACTCAACATAGTACTAAACCAACTCATACCATTCTCCTATATAAATCTTGTGGGCTAAATCTATGAGGCTCATCCATTCTCATAGCTTCTTCTAGTTCTTCTTTTGACTTACCAAACATGCGTCTCTCCCTTATTTAAACTCAACAGACCCTATCTATATAGGGGTTATTCGTTCTTTTATAATTTATTCTTACTAATTATACCGTATGCTCTTACCTTAGTCAATTTTGATGGGCTCTCCATACTTAGTTTAATACCATTACCGATCGTAAAAACCTATATACTCTCTCCAGTCTACCCCTCTTGATGTCAGATACCCAAACACTCTTTTGATGGCCTCACAATCTGACGGCAAGCCATTTATTCTGTATAGAGGGCACCCTTTATTACAAAACGGTTGGTATTCACATGTGTCACAATCTGGGTGCGTAGGGACTGCATCGACGTGACATTGCCTATCTGCGTAGACCTCCTCTAATGATTTATCTAACCAGTTACTGATTGGACTCTCTTTAACAAAAGTATTTTCACATTGGAATATATCACCATCAGAAAGATCTAATAACATTTTATTACAATCATTACGATAACACCAATTCATCCCAAATAACTTAACTGCCGAGTGTATTAAATCTTGGTCAATAATCCAATTAGTGAACCACTTATAAAAGTTAGGATCCGGTATACCGTAATCACCACCAATATATGATAAATAGATACCCATGCCTTCTTTACGCATGAACGCTACCCATTCATTCATTTCAGGTATAACATGTTCGTGTTGTGGTCCTATGGTAGGTACAGCAAAGACAGGTATAATACCTTCTCTATGAATTCTTGTCATATTTTCCATAGCCAAATCATAACTATTTGATCGATATTTATCCTGCATGGATTTACAAGCATCGATACTAAACCCTATTGTAAAGTGTTCAGTTGTATCAAGAGTATCTATCATTAGATCGATATAATCTTTAGTTACTAAAGTACCGTTAGTTTGGATACCACGACGAGCCCCGGGAAATGTTTCATGAATAATATTAAATATTTTAGCTACAAGATCTGCTTCGACTATAGTAGGCTCACCACCAAATAATACAAAATAAACTATATTGTAACCTTCATCTAGACACTTAGCTACTAACTTATGAGCATTACCAATTAACACACTTGTATCTTCTTTATAATCATTCTTACTACGTTCTGAAAGAGCGCAGTACGAACATCTTAGATTACAAGCGGACTTTAGGTTTATCTGTAATCTGATATCTTTCATATCTAGAACCGTGGACCATATGATCTAACAGCACCAGCTGGATAGAGGACGCCTTCAGTTTCTTCTCTTACTTGCTCAGTAGTCTTAACAGCAACATTAGTTACCACAGGCATAACTCTGATTGTATCAATACTTTCTTTAACACCATCCCAGAATTTAATACGCTGATCTATAGAATAAAGAGCAACCCCTTCAGCTGCTTTAATAATAGCTTCGTCATTATTACTTAACCTATTAATAAGTTCAACTGCTTTAGGACCGTGATCATCACCATCAAGTTCGATATGTCTCTCTAAATAATATACAAACATAGGACATTCATCTCTAGTAATACCAAGGTTGTCTACTAATCCTTGAAACATATCAGGTATAGCTGTTTCTCTACCGAATGTAAAACAAGATGCAATTAATGGTAAAGAATTACTATTGATAACTTGGAATGTATTAAGCATGAAGTCAGCAGCAGGTGCATGAGTTACTCTTAATTTAACAATAGCTGGGTCTAGACCGATAGTTAAAATATTATTTAAGAATGTTCTAATTGGTAGTGTATCAGCACCAACTTCTTCCATTGCTTCTAAATACATATCAAAATGTGACATAGATCTACCGTCAGGTGTCTTATCAGACTCTTCAGCTAGAATAATATCATTAACTAGTCTAGCCATACCATTTTGTACAAACGGTGTTGGAAACCAAATAGTTGCGGATGGGCACATTTGGTGCTGCATTGATTTTATTAAAGACATAAAGTCCCATACTGCGAAAACATGTAATTCCATAAACAATCTAAGTTCTTTAATATTGTTTATATAATTGTTCGCTATGATTGGGTGGGCATACAGCTCACCTTGTCTTAATTTTATTTTATTTGTGTTCATGTATTCTATTCCTATTTATAAATTCTCTACTCACTGCTTGTTTTTCTGATAAGTACTTAAAGTAGTCAAGACCCTTATCATATTTAACATGCCCTAATATATATTTAGTTAACTCACACGCGTGTGATAAACCATCCGATCTTTTAAGTGAACAAGAACCTTGACACCAATCCCAGAATTCGCAATTAGCACACTCTGGTTCAATCTTACAATTTTGTGTACACGCTCTTCTAGATAACATACATTCAGCAATAGACGAATAAAGATAATTATTAATAGTAGCTTGAGCTATGTCGAATGTTTTCTCGCATTGGTAAACACCACCATCAGAAAGATCGAATAACACTCTAGAGCATTCATTACCTTCTCTACGACAATAACCATCTGCGAAATACTTCTCGCATAATTCAATAATATCATTCTTAATTAAGAAATCAGCTAGTGGTTTCCATACTTTAATATTATCAACCCGCATTATTTCTGGTTGTTTTTCAATCGCTTTTTCATTAATAAAATAATCCACCACACTAAACGTAGGTCTAATACCAACAGCTATAGCATCTTTAGTAAACTGTAAAAGCTCTACTTCATTATCTGGCTCAAAATGTTGTGGACCAACACTCATAATTACTTCTTGCTTAAATCTAAAATTTCTAGCAACGTGGAATAAATTTTTATAAGCTAAATCATAGCTACCATCACGCCATTCATCTTGAATGTTTTTAACACCATCAAAACTAAAACTAATTAATAAATCATCAGGTGTATCCATAGCTTCAGTAAGTCTAGTGGCGTAGTCATCTGTTAGTAACGTACCGTTAGTTTGTATTTTAATTCTACATTTAGGATACGTACCAACTATTAAGTTAAACACTTCACCCATTGTTTCAGGACTAACCATTAAAGGTTCAGCACCGATCATCATACAGAAGTCCCAAGTATATCCTTCTGATACCATTTTTGATAATAATAATTTAGTATTATTAATAATAGTTTTATCCTGAACATTTGTAGATTTACTTATGTCTGGTATAGAACAGTAATCACATCTAAGATTACACATTGCTTTAAGATTTAGATTAATATTTAAATTCTTATGTGAATACGGTACTATCGGAGCATTTGGATCAATTACTTTATACGGATTACTCATTTAGAATCTCCTCTTTACTGGATTTAAGAACATAACTTGATTTACTCTTATCTCGTCATCATTTTTTAATTGTTCATAGTTTGCTATAGGACTATGTAATGTAGCACCTGCGAAAGCAACTAATTGATTATACTTACCTTCAGTGTTATATATATTGATATATTCCATAGTATCACTATCTACTAATTTTTCATTGTTAACATCATCGTTTAAGTGTATAGCATGGAGTTTATCAAAATTATCTTTAGATGTTTTATCAAATTCCTCTACACTAATACCTAGGTCACGTGCGCCTAACTTAACTTGTGATAGTGTAGTCGGTACATATGTAGTGTTAGTCTCTTTATGTCTAAATAGAGCTGTACCGTTACCTGGTTTCTTGTCAAAGTAAATCAATGCTGAGTATAAACAAAAATCCCAATGTGGTTGATGTCGTCTGTTATTATTTGTAACATTAGGTGTGCCGGTAAATATATTACCTATAATACATCTGTTCTTAGTCATAATTACTTCATCTTCTTTTAAGAATTCATCTGTTAAATTAAATCCTTCTTTAAAAATATTAGTTAAAATGGGAAAGATATCTAAATTTTGTATAGCTAAGTCTGACCAGATTCTGTAACCAGAGTATCCTGAAACATAGGCTGGATTATTACTAGTTACCGGAGTACTGACTATCAAATCTCTAACCATCTCAGGGTTCTTATAGAAATCATCTATGATAATTAATTTAACACCTTCTACAGTATCGAACTTTATAGACATGTTAGGATTTACTTCAAATGTTTTTATAGGGTCATAAAACATAACCCCTTGGCTATCTGGTTTCATAACTTACCTTTATTTTTTAGATTCTATACTAAACACCGCTGGCATATTATTATAGAACGAATGAAATATGTCAACACCACGACTTCTTAGTTCATACCAAACATAATGTTTATACGCACAATCTATAGCATAACCATTCTTATCTCTATCGGCAGGACAACCACCTAGACAGATTGATTGTAATGCACAAGTATCACACTCAATACCATGCTTAATATCATTCATAGCGACGTCACGCTTAGCAAAAACTTCCTCAAGTGGTTCTGTTATCCAGTTACCGACTCTATCTTCTTTACCATTTAGTTTATTACATACGTAAACTTCTCCATCATAACTAATTTCAGAAATATGTTCACTATTACATTTACCAAAAGTGCAGTAAGCTGGGGACATACCCTGTACTCTATTCCAATAGCCTGTACGTAATCCCCACTCACCTAGCTTAGCTTGATGCTCTGCGCTAAGTACATATATATCACTACCGTGTGCGAATTTTAAATCACAACCTATACCTAAATTATCTAGGTCTCTTAGTAATATTTCTAAATCATCAAGATGGTGATCTACTACTTCTCTAGTAATAACACTAAGTGCTTTTATTTTATATCCACGATAATACGTTTCAAGTAGATTTGCCCAAGTAACATCAAATGAATCATTACGATATTTATTATGCACCGGTCTAGCATCTAAGCTATAGCTGATTAATAGCTTATCAGAATAATCACCCATTCTGTCAAGATATTCTGCGGTTAGAGCCACGCCGTTAGTTTGAACTCCCATTAAGGGCATTTTTTGAATTGGATATAATTTATCTATAGTTTTAGACATAACCTCTGGTTCTAGTACAAATGTTTCTGAACCATGGAATATAATCTTTCCTATATCAAATCCATTTTTAGGACTAAACTTTTTTAAGAATACGTCAACTGCTTCTTCAGCCTGTACCTTATTTTGTTTCTTTTGATTCTTATTATATTTAGGTACATAACAATACGAACAACTAAGATTACATGTTTTAGTTAATTCTAGGTATAAGTTAATTATTTTATTAGCCAAGTTCTTTCCTTTTAATACGCGTTGTGTTAGTATACCGTGAATCTACCGCTTATTTAAATAAGCTCTCCAATCAGGATTAATATTTTCTTTAACATGTGTTAATACTGTTTTAGTAACATAACATGATTTAGCTAAACCGTTAACATCTCTCTTAAGCGGACATCCGCCATTACACCAATCTTGATACTCACAAGTATCACACTCTTTAGATATTAAATAATCTTTGGTTCGATTGTGTCTTACCGTCATTACCTCAGAAATCTTATGATCTTTCCATTGGATAAATTCTTTATCTGGTGAAAACTCTTTTTCACATTGATAAGTTTTACCTTTGTTTAAATCAAACAATGTTTTGTCACAATCATTACCCTTACGATAACAATAATTGGGTTGGAATAGTTTAACACATTTTTTAATATAATCATTTCTAATTAAAAATGAAGCAAATTTAGCACTAAACTCAGTTTCACCAATGTGTGTGTCACCTACATTACGTATTGTTAAATCAGCATATGATATAGTAACCTTAGTATTCCATTTATGTTCCATAGTTTCTATAAATTCCACTAACTCTTGCTCGTATTGACCATCATCATAATGTTCTATATTAGTAGTACATATAACATTAGTGTTTATTGGTGTATTCGATTTAATCCATACGAAGTTAGTAACCATCAGATCCCACGAATCACATCTATGTTTGTTATGAATGTCTTTAACACCATCCATACTGAAACCAATCAATAATCGCTCTGGATACTTAAACACCTTCATGAATTTCTCCATATACTTAGGTGTACATAATGTACCGTTAGTTTGTATCTTTAAAAATGCATTAGGAAATGCTTCAGTCATTAAGTTTAATACAGAACCCATAATATCATACCCAACTGTAAATGGTTCCGCGCCGAATACAGCAAATGCTTTAACATCGATATTTTCTGCTTTGATATTATTGATTAACACAACTGTGTTATCTATAATTTCGTTATCGTTCTCTTTCTGACTCTTAACGTGTTTCGGTAATAAGCAATAATCACAATCTAAGTTACATATACTCTTCAGATTTATCTGTATAGTCATACCGTCTATTTTATAATATTCCACTTAATTCCCTTTTGGTTATAGTATTATAGCCTAATTTAATATATAGCCATAATATATATATAATCATTTAATACTTTTGGAGTGTAATTTAGATATAACTACCTACCACCGCGTTTAAGTGTTTCTGAATTATGTAGAAATAACACCTGGTTTAATCGATGTGTATTATTTTTAGATAACTTAACATAATCAACAATTGGTGCATGTAACGCGCAACTAACAAAAGCAACTAATCTATTATACTTAGGTGTTACTATATGTGTAACTTCAAAATTATTAGATTTACTTACGGACATATCATCTATGTCATCAACTGTAAATGTTTCAGAATGGTTTTTATAAGCTATTGTATCATTAGTAACTTTAACTAACTCTTCATCCAGTATAGAACTAACTAATTTGAATTGTTCTGAATTATCAGGAACGTACATAGTGCCACTTTCTTTATGTTTATATAACGCCGTACCCATGGTTGGATCGTTATCAAAATATACTAAAGCTGATATTATTGCTGGATCTGAATGTGGCATGTTATTTCTATTTAAATTAGTCTTATTAATATCACCTGTATATAGATTAGCTACTAGACTTCTTTTAGGTGTTAAAAGTAATTCGTTAGGTTTAAGTATAGATGTTAAATCAAATGCATTATTAATTATATTTGTAATCTTTACGAAGAATTCTTTATTTTGAATCACTGCTTCCATATAAATACGATACCCGTTATACGCTGAAGTAAACATACTAGTATTATTAGAGAAAGGTGTTCTCAATATTAAGTTTTCTACCAACTCTGGATTTTTATAAAAGTTATCAATATACAATACTGTAGAACCTTCTACCGTAGTAACTACCTCCAATAACATATCTTCGTTAATAGCAAATACTTCTTCTGGATCGTAAAATAATATATTGTTAACGCTCATAACTAATCCTTGTGTGGTATATTAAAATATTTAATAAGTCTTGTTAACTCCACATCATCATTCTGTATTCTAGTTAATAAGGATAATAATATATCTTTCTTCGAACACTTTACTAAAACAATTTTATTAAATAATAAACGCTTAGTTGTGTATACGTATATTTCTTTTTCTGTTAGATTTTTAAATATCTGAATATCTATAACCTTGTTCAGTATGAGATTATCCAGGAATCCTAGTACATGTAAAATAGCTCCGGGTATATCAATTTCTTTACCATTATATTGCTTTTGGAATTCTAATAGTAATGGACTTGGGTGAACTCTCCCTAAATAAGAAACTGCTTTAGTTAATTCACTATAATCTTTAGTATTGTCATAAGTACCATACTCTATATATTCTACATAGTCTTGTTCGTGCGATTTAATAATATCTACGAATTTATTTAACATGATATCTCCTTAAAAGTATTTTAATATTTTATTTAAAAACATAATTTGTGTATTCTAACTTTATCTTCTTTTTTCTGAAGCTACCGGAGTATTCAATATAAGATCTTCAACCATTTCAGGATTTTTATAAAAATCATCTATAATTAATACGATATCACCTGACTCAGTTATTACTTTAGATATATTCATATCTTCATTAATTTCAAATGTTTTAGACGGGTTAAAAACTTAATATCTTTAATTGATTTATCGCGCATATTTGTTCCTTATATAATAATCAATTAAGTAAACTGTTAAAAAAATTAATACACATAACCCTATTAAAGGTTATGCGTATTAATTTTAAACAACCTCAGCTGGTGGCGTTACATCAGCAGTCTTATGAACTACTAAATTTTTGAAAGCCGCTAAGTGATCTACCTCATCGTAGAATATCGGATTAATGTTATCTACAATAATAGCATTACGTACACTAGTGTCTATTAAAGTTCTAGCAAATGTTCGTTTATCTACAATTCTTTGGTCTATTACATATAGTGGATCTTCAACACTCTTTGTAACCATCCAATCAGTTCTATTTAGATAATCAAGAGCTTCTGATTCTAATTCTTCTTGAGTTACTTCTGATACTGTATTAGCCATAATTTTCCTTTTTTATTTTATTTCGCAGTGTGGGTGATTTAAAATCAACCACAACCACCACAACCATAACATGATCCTACATATGTATTACCACTCCGACCAGTGTAAGCTGCTCTAGTACCGATAGTAGCTGTATCATATTTATACGTATAGGTAGTATAGTAATTGTAGTATGCACTACCAGAGGAACCCAAACATACTAATGAAGACGTTGTATAAGCAATAGTTTCTATAGAAGAACCACCTGCAGGACCTGCAGGTCCAGTAGGTCCAGTAGGTCCAGTAGGTCCAGGTACTGTGCTAGATGTACCAGAAGGACCAGCAGGACCGGTAGGACCAGTATCACCCTTTAGTTGAGCCTTTACGTTTGTTGGTAGTGTGCCAACATTTGATAGACTTGCTGTTGCGTAGTAACTACTTGATTGTCCGCCTAGTAAACCTGCGTCCAATCCACTTCCTGAACCATCGTTACCTGCGTGCCATACTGTACTACCTGCAATAGTAGTCCCTGATTTTAATTGAGCCATAACGCCCTCCTTTCCATTGATTATTTAAAGCCCTCGGAGGAATTCCTTGGGGCTTATTACTATTTATACAGTTACTTCAGTCTCTACTTCTTCAGTAGGTTCTGTAATAACTCCGAGTTTTATCTTATTTTGAACACCCCTAGCTTGTTGCTCTAAGCGTTCATTCCATTCTTCTTCAACTTCAGTGTAGTTTACAGTACGAACAGTAGTAATACCTGATTCGTCACAAGTAAACTCTACTTGACGGGTTGATAATTCTTCAATACCTTCTTCTAAAGGTAATACGTTATAAGTGATAGACATTATAGTCCTCCTTCTTTTAGTCTAAGTTTTAACTCTTCAATCTGTGCTTGTTGCTCTTTCATAGCTTCTACTAATAGAGCAGCTGTCCTAGCATAGGAAACCGAAAGCATACCTTCATCAGATTTATCTTCACTACCTTCCACTAACTCAGGTAATACTTCTTGGACTTCTTGTGCAATAAAACCTATTTCATTTTTATTGGGGGTACTAATTTTATTATAAGAAACACCTCTTAAACTTAGTACTTTATCCAAAGAATTTTCAAGTGTAAGTACATTCTCTTTTAATCTTTTATCTGAAGCTTCAGTTATAGAACCTGAAGTCCAGATACCTAAACCCATGGCAGCTCTAGGAGTACCATTTTCACACCATACCATCTGATGACCACCAGCCATCGTACCACCTGTAGTGTTATTAGTATGTTTATAAGCTAAACCGTAGAGATTACCGAAGTTAGTCCCATCAGCATGATTTCTATATCCTGTACCCATAGACCATATAGGAGCTGTTTTATAAGAATCATATACACCGAACATACCCCTGTTTCTATACCCATTCTCGCCTGATACTAAATCACCCCTAGTATAAAGAGTTGCTGTAAGATAATCTGTAGTGTCACTTCTAAGAAAGGACCCGCCAGAAGCTACACCCATAATCTCACTTCTAACATTAGCTAATGTTTTCTTTCTTATATATCCATCATTTGTATTCACATAGTAATCAGAGCTTGCGGTAGTAGTAGCACCACTTGTAGTATTAATCCACCCAAAATTAGCATATCCACTACCATCAGTTCTACAAACCTTATTTGCTTCGTTATTTCTAGTTGTTGAGTTTAATGCAAGAGACCCAAGCGCATTTGCATTTGAGGCGGTGGTTGCAGTAGCAGCATTACCAGTAATAGTAGTTTGCACTACATTAGGAGCAGTATTAGTAATTGTTAATACATCATCTGCTGTAAAATTACTACTTATTCCAGTTCCAGCTTTTATTTGTAAAGTATCTCCAGATGTTACTGTGTATGTAGTTGTATCCCCATCTTTTA
>ERZ890953.1762-NODE-1762-length-10345-cov-4.307677_pt1 | contig 10345 bp, 8 predicted proteins | sample MGYA00521264_ERZ890953 | MGnify/ENA primary metagenome ERZ890953 (study PRJEB32303, sample SAMEA104408629) | aquatic metagenome | biome: Brackish water; feature: Chemocline; material: water | place: Baltic Sea | collected 2014-10-26T21:54:00 | depth 200 m ... | reverse complement strand
CTGGCGAAGCAGCGCACCCGCCCCTCTTCGCTCAGGGCGCAGACATCCGCCCCGGCCGCGAGCTTCACCGTCCCCACCAGGTCGGGCACTGCGAAGGGTTCCCAGGGACCGTCAATCGCACTGGCAGAGAGGTCCCCGCCGCCGATTGCCCAGCAGTCCACGGCGCCCTCCTCCCCCATGGCGCAGGCCAGTTCAGTTCCGACTGCGACCTGCACTACTCCGGTCAGTCCAGGCACCCGCCGAGGCAAGCCCGATGCTCTCGACGGGTCACATCCCGGCGGACCACCCCAGCACCAGACCTCCCCTCCCCGTACCGCGCAGGTCATGTTCTCAGCAGCATCGAGGGTCACTGGGCTGGGGGAAAGCACTGCGGAATCCACAGCCGTGTCGGCCAAGGGCCCGGCGTCGCCAGGCGACGGGGTCGAGTTGCTCTGCCCACGGCAGGCAGCAAGCCCCAGCACAATAAGCAACAGCCAGCACCTCCACGGGCTTTCCACAGGCCCCTCCACCCGCCTCTACAACGACGGTGGCGGCATCACTTCCGGTTTTCCGGGGACTTCTTTGTAGGTGATCATTGGCGGCTTTGAGACCGGGCAGACAAAAGAGCAGATCATACAGGCCAGGCAGCGGGACTCATCCATCACCGGGCGCCGCGTGGCGCTGTTCCAGGTCAGGCACTGACCGCCGGCATCCTGACAGACTACATGGCACTGGCCGCAGCCAATGCAGCGGTCGAGGTCATACTGGGCGATACCCTGCCGGCCCAGGTCGAAGTGGTCGGTAGAGACGACGTTGGGGAGCGCCTTGCCCACAAAATCCGAGATGTGGTCAAAGCCATGGTCTTCCATGAAGTAGGAGATTCCTTCCAGAATGTCCTCGACCATGCGATAGCCGTAGTGAATCACTCCCGACGTGATTTGCAGTGTCGTGGACCCGACCAGGAGATACTCCACGGCATCAATCCAGGTCTCGATGCCCCCCATGCCGGAAATGGGCAGGCCCAGGTCTGGGTGTTGCGCCATCTGCGCAACACAACGCAAGCCGATGGGCTTGACCGCCGGACCGGAGTAGCCGGAATATGCTCCCATGCCGCCGACATTGGGGCTGGGAATGAAGTTCTTCATATCTACGCCCGTCAGGCCGAGAACGGTATTGATAGCAGCCAATCCGTCGGCCCCACCCATCTTTGCCGAGAGCGCCGGCTCAGTAATGTCGGTGACATTGGGGGTCATCTTGGCCAGCACCGGGATGGTCACTGCAGCCTTCACGGTAGCCGAGAACTTCTCCACCAGGTCAAAGGCCTGCCCCACCTTCATTCCCGACCCTTCCACAGTCATGTGGGGGCAGGAGAAGTTGAGCTCGAGCATGTCGGCACCAGCATCCTGACAAGCAATGGCCAGTTCGCGCCACTCGTCGTTGGAGAAGCCCATGATGCTGGCAATGACCACATGCTCCGGCCAGTTCTTCTTCAGATACCGGATATCCCGCAGATTGTGGTCGAGTGGCCGGTCGGAGATCTGCTCCACGTTCTGCAGGCCAACGAGTTTCTTGTTGCCATAGTCATAGCCGGCCATGCGCGGCGCAGGATGGATAATCTTGATATCGCCCTTGCCGATGGTCTTGAAAGCGACGCCACCGAAGCCGGCGTCAAAGGCCCGCCCGACCATTTCCCCGGTATTGGATACCGGGGAGGAGGAGAGGCAAATGGGGTTGGGAAAGCGGACACCACACATCTCAACGCTGAGGTCTTTGGTCACCGGCATTCTACTCACCTCCTAGCAGCGCGTCTGCAATGGCACGCCCAGCGCGGGCGCCGTCGCCAATGGCGTGGGATATCAGTGCAGCACCGCGGACGGCATCGCCACCGGCAAAGACATTGGCTATGTCAGTCTCACCGGCCTCGGAAACTACTACCCGCCCGCTGGCATCGACTTTCAGTCCATCAAATCCTTTGAGGCCCTTGCCAGGCTTGAGGCCAACTGCCTCCACCACCACGTCAGCGGGCAGCACATGTTCGGTGCCCGGAATGGCTTCGGGACGACGGCGACCACCGAAGTCGGGATCGCCGAGCCGGGTCCGCAGCACCTTGACACCATTTACGCGACCATTCTCGCTGGTGTAGCCAAGGGGCTGAGTCAACATGACAAAGTGGATTCCCTCTTGCATCACCTCGAGCTTCTCCTCGGGATTCCCGGGCATCTGGGCATAAGAACGGCGGTAGAGGACATAGACGTCCCGGGCGCCAAATCGTTGTGCCGTGACTGCTACATCCATGGCCGTATCGCCGCCACCGATTACCGCCACCTGCTTGTCCTTGACCTCGGCCTTGACCACTTGGGGCTCACGCTTGCTGCGGGCGAGGAAGCCCATGGCCCCCTGGATACCGCCGGCATCAGCACCGGGCAAATCGAGACGCACAGCCTCCCAGGCCCCGGTGGCCAGATAGACGGCTCCGTAGCCTTGCGCCAACAGTTCATCAAGGCCAGCACGGCCGTCAATGGTCTGGTTGCATTTGAACTCCACGCCCAGGTCGGCCAGCATCTTGACCTCGCGGTCGAAGAAGACGGCAGAGAGCCGATGCTCGGGAAGCAGGTGGCGCAGGACGCCGCCCGGCTTCTCCAGCCGCTCAAAGAGGGTCACCGAAAAGCCCCGCTGTGCCAACTCGGCGGCACACATCAAACCCGCAGGACCGGACCCGACAATGGCCACCTTCTGCCCATTTGGTGCGGCTGCCTGTATGGGACGAAAACCGATCTCCCAGGAATGCTCGGCGAGGAAGCGCTGCAACCCGCCAATATCAATGGGCCGGTCAAGTCCCTGGGCCGTGCAGCCCGATGCGCACAGCGTGCACGTCGGGCAGAGTACGCCGCAGGAGGCCGCCAGGATGTTATTGCAGTACATCGTGGCAATGGCCCCCTTCAGATTGCGCATCCGCAGTTGCCGGATGAACTTGCCCGGGTTGGTGTTGGCCGGGCAGCCAGCACTGCAGGGAGGCTCATGGCAAAGTAGGCAGCGAGACGCTTCCGCCACGGCCTGTGAGTAGGTATATCCAAGATCCATGTCCGACTCCATGACAGTGGGTTTATAGCAGTGAATCTGTGTAGTTCAGACCGTCGTCCAGGATCGCTACGGCCTCGTCTATCTGGTCCCGTGTAATGTTCAGCGGGGGAGCGATGAAGATGTAATCCCACTTGGCAAAGAGGAAGAGTCCGTTGCCGTAGAGACGGCTGGTCAGCTCCTTCATAACATTGCCCCGGGCATCACCGAAGTCTGCCAGCGGTGTCCGGTTGGCCCGGTCTCGGGTCAGCTCGACGCAGGCCCAGAGGCCCCGGGAGCGAACTTCGCCAATGGACGGATGCTTGTCCATGAGAGCCGTCAGGCGCTCATGCAAGTAGGCGCCATTGGAGGCCGACTTCTCAATGAGGCCCTCTTCCCGGTAGACCTCAATATTGGCGATGCCGGCGGCACAGGCCAGAGCATGCCCCTGATAGGTGAGCCCACCGGTGAAGGGATTCTTCGAGAAATGGTCCTGGAGGCGGTCACCCCAGACCATGGCACCCAACTGCACATAGCCCGAGGTCAGCCCCTTGGCCATCACCATGATGTCGGGGACGACGTCGTAGTGATCAATGCCGAACCACTTGCCCGAGCGTCCCCAGCCCGCCATGACTTCGTCGACTACGAGCAAAATGCCATGGTCGTCACACAGCTTGCGCACTCCCTGGACAAAGAACTTCGGCGGCGGAATGATGCAGCTGGTGCCGGTAATCGGCTCGATGAAGATAGCCGCAATGGTCTTGGGGCCCTCGAGCATGACCTGGGTCTTGAGAGTCTCGAGACACTGCTGCGAGCAGGACGACTCTCCTTCATAGCCAAAGGGGCAGCGGTAGCAATACGGACCGAAGAACTTGAAGGCCCCGGGAATACCCGGCTCAGCCGGCCAGCGACGAGGGTCGCCACTGAGGGTGATGGCACCGGCGGTGGCCCCGTGGTAGCTCCGCCAGCGGGAGTAGACCTTGTGGCGCCCAGTGGCCCAGCGGGCTGCCTTGATGGCATTCTCGATGGCCTCGGCCCCGGCATTGGTGAAGAATACGTGGTTAAGGTCGCCCGGGGTTACCTCGGAAATCATCTGCGCCAGACGGGATTTTGGCTCGGTGGCGAAAATGGGCGGTGCGTAGCACAGCTTGTCCAACTGCTCCTTGATGGCGTTCTTGACGTGGGGATGGTTGTGCCCGACGTTGACGCAGAGCAGACCGGCGCAGAAGTCGATGTAACGTTTGCCCTCAGTGTTCCACAGGTAGATGCCGTCGGCACGCTCCATGACAACCCGGTCGGTGGCGGCCTGCTGTACCCACGGATATATGACGTGTTGTTTGTCCAATGCCTGAATTTGCTTGGTATCCATTAACTCTCCTTCCTTCCCTGTCATTGCCGCTTTGGCGGCTCAGTTGTCTACAAATCTCCCCAAGGTTGACGCGGCACGAAACGGCCGTGACCAACCACGCCCACAAACTTCCCATCTTCCGCTACTACTTCCCCCCGCGAGAGGGTCCACTTCGAATACCCTCTGACGCTCTGCCCTTGGAAGGGACTCCAATCGCAATTGGTCTGCATCTCCTCCCAGTTGAAAGTCACTTCCCGGTCCGGGTCCCAGACTACGATGTCAGCATCAAAGCCAATGGCGATGCTCCCCTTTTGCGGGTAGAGGCCGAAGATCTGCGCAGGATTTGTGGAGCAGATCTGGACGAAGCGGTTGGGAGTGATGCGACCGCCATTGACGCCATGGTGCCACATCAACGGCAACATCGTTTCGACGCCGGGCATGCCGAAGGGGATCTTCCGGAAGTCACCTTCCCACATGGCCTTCTGCGTGGTGTTGAACGTGCAGGTATCGGTACCGATAACCTGGACGGTGCCGTGCTGCAGTCCCGTCCAGAGCCGCTCCTGGTCGACGGGCTTGCGCAGCTGCGGGCAGGTGCCGTAAAGATGACCGTTCTCACCTTTGAAGAGTTCATCATCCAGGAGCAGGTACTGCGGGCAAGTCTCGGCATAGACGTTGGCCCCGTTCTCCTGTGCCGCCCAGACGGCGTCGGCACCTTCACCAGTGGACATGTGCACGATATAGAGGCGACCGCCGGTGACTTCGGCCCAAAGCGCGGCCCGGGCGATAGCCTCCTGCTCGGTGTAGTTGGGACGGGTGATGGCATGGCCGTAGGCCCCCAGTTCCTTCGCCTGAGGCCCGTACCGCTTGAGCAGCATCTGGATAGCATCGTCGTTCTCCGCGTGAACGCAGATGCGACCGCCATTGCGACCCGTCGCTTCGAGGGCCTGGAGGAGTGAGCCGTCATCGGCCATCCAGCCCTGACTCCGATAGACCATGAACATTTTGAAAGTCGGGATGCCGTACTCGACGATGGCGTCCATCTCGCCCTGGGCTATCTCCCAGTCGGTGATGCCACCGTGGAGGGAGTAATCGACGCAGACTTTGGGGTCTGCTTCCGCACGACGGGCGGTAATCGCATCCATGAGTTTCTGGCCCTTGGTCTGAATGGCATAGTCAATGACCGTAGTCAGACCACTGCAAGCTCCAGCCTTGGTGCCATTCTCGAAATCGTCGGCGCTGACGGTACCGCAGAAGGGAAGCTGTAGATGGACATGAACGTCAATCCCACCAGGCATCACCAGCTTGTCTCCGGCATCAAGTACCTTTGCTCCAACGGCGGCAAGATTCTCGCCGATTTGCACGATCTTGCCGTTGGCGATGCCGACATCGGCCTTGTAGGTATCCGTGGCCGTAACGACTGTGCCATTCTTGATAATTGTATCCATGCTCCCTCCTGGTCCCTGCTCTATTGGCCCGCGCCACGGGCTCCTCAGTCAGTTCAAATTGCAATCTCCGTAAGCTCAGGGGAGACCATCAGCCTGGCGCCGGTGGCCGCCTGCACTTCTACCGCAGTAAATCCCGGGGCAACCTCTTCCAGCACCAGACCGTTCGTTGTGACTCGGATGACTGCGAGATCCGTGACGATGGTCTTGACACACCCGCGCCCGGTGAGCGGATAGTCACATTCCTCGACAACTTTGGGGCTGCCGTCCCGGTTGTTGTGGGTCATGGTGACCATCACCGACCCGGTGCCCGCCACCAAATCCATGGCGCCGCCAACCCCGGGGACCCGCTTGCCACCAGGAATGGCCCAGTTGGCAATGTCGCCAGTGGCCGAAACCTGAAAGGCCCCGAGCACGGTCATATCCAAATGGCCGCCTCGAATGATGGCAAAGGACTCGGCCTGGGAGCAGATTGCTCCGCCCGGGGCAACGAGAACAGCCTGCTTGGCGGCATTGACGAGGTCGGGGTCTTCTTCCCCCACGGGGGCCATGGGGCCCATCCCCAACAACCCGTTCTCCGAGTGGATCACAACATCGACGCCGGTGAGATACTCGGGGATGAGGTTGGGAATGCCAATGCCGAGATTGACGTACATGCCGTCATGAATCTCGCGGGCGGCCCGGGCCGCCATCTGATCTCTGGTCAATCTAGCTCTCATTTGCCACCTCACACCCGCCTTTCGTAGCGCTCGCCCACCACGACTCGCTGCACGAGGACCCCGGGCGTATGCACCTGGTCGGGGTGGAAGGCTCCCGGCGCCAGTAACTCTTCTACCTCGGCGATGGTGGTGGTCGCGGCCCCGGCCATCACCGCATTGTAGTTGCGCGCCGTATAGCGATAAACAAGGTTGCCCATGCGGTCGCCCTGGGCAGCCTTGATCAGGGCGAAATCTGCGTGCAAAGGCAGCTCCAGCAGATACTCCTTGCCCTCAATGGTCCGGCTCTCTTTGCCTTCAGCCAGAATGGTGCCAACGCCTACCGGTGAGTAGACACCACCCAGTCCAGCCATGGCGCAGCGAATGCGCTCATTGAGCGTCCCCTGGGGCATGATTTCCAGTTCCAACTCACCGCTCTGGAAGGGGCCCAGGAAGTAATCGAGCTTCGCCACAGGCCCGGGGAAAGACCCGACGAACTTCTTCACCTGCCTCGACTCGAAGAGGAGCGCGAGCCCATATGCTCCCCCCGCCTTGAGGTCGATTGAACCGGCATTGTTGCTGATCACGGTGAGGTCCTTAACCCCCTTCTCCCGCAACGCCCGGAGAAGGTTCTCGGGGATGCCACAGAGGCCGAAGCCCCCGAACATGATGCGGGCGCCGTCCTGGATGTCGGCAATTGCTTCCCTGGCTGATGCGATAGTCTTGTCCATTCCTGCCGTCCCCCTCCTACCCTACTATGTCAGACAGGCCAAGCCGAGCCCGTGTCTCGGATGTCGGGATGCCCTCTGCGTCCCAGCCCCGCAAGCCGTAATACTCGCGGAGCATGCCCTCGAGGTCAGGCAGCACGCCTTTGGCAAAACCGTCGGGCTTCGCCTCGCCCAGGCGGGGGGGCAGAATGTCGTCTTTGCTGGTGATACCGAGGCGCACATTATACAGGCGCTTGAGATTGAAAAGCCGCTCCCCGGTGGTCATCACTTCGTCCATGTCAGTATCCCAGCCGGTCACCGCGTTGAGCCAGCGCGAGATCTGCTTCGGGCCCACCCGAGCAACCCACAGGAACTTGCAGAGTCCCAGGGGATTAAAAGTGTGCAGGTAGTTCTGCGCCTTGTAGACCAGGGGCGGCTTGTCACCCGACGTATGCGGGTCAGTGGGCTCGCCATAGCCGAGGTCGGGCTGGCCGATGCCGCGGTCAACGAAGTAGGTGAGGGCCTCCAGGTGGCAGGCGCCGCGGCTGGCCGTGGCGTAGTTGAGCGCCATGGAGACATGACCTCGAGGGTCGTGGGCCGGATACTCGAGGCCCTTGGTATGCACCGCGAAGTCAGCGGCATTGCCGCCGATATCCGCAGCCGCTTTGCGCACACCCTGGCCGAGGAGTGCCCCAACGTCCTCGCCCCGGCCAATCTTGTGCACCAACGCCAGCATGGTCTCGCCGGTCCAATCAAGCCTCAGGCCACCGGTATCGCCCAGCCCGATGAGCCCTCGTTCAAAGGCCTCAATACCAAAGCCGATGGCCGATCCCGCCGAGATGGTATCGATACCGTAACGATTACACCACTCGTTACCCTCAATGATGGAGTCGGCATCGTCATTGAGGACATTGGACCCGAGCATGCCCAGGGTCTCGTATTCAGGCCCGTGTCCGTAAAGGCCCTTCTTCTCGTTCTGGTAGATTTTGCCACAGCGGATGGGGCAAGCGAAGCAGGAGTAATGTTTCGCCAGATTGTCGGGTTGCACGGTCTGGCCGGTGATCTTCAGGGCGCCATCCTTCCAGGCCCCGAGCTGCCAGTTCTTGATGGGCAGATCGCCAAAGGCCTCCACGGTGACAACACCGCCAGAGGTGCCGAAATTGGTAAGACCGGCTGCGTTCTGACGGATCAGCGGGCTATCTTCCCTAAGTTGTTCCTTGAGCCCTTCGGCATCGGCCACAGTGAGCTTGTTGGCAGGGTCACCCTCTACCACCACGGCCTTGAGGTGCTTTGAGCCCATCACCGCGCCAACTCCGGCCCGAGCCGCAACTCGGGTAATGGGAGGGTCGAAGATGATGCTGGCCATCTCCACCTGCCGCTCGCCGGCGGGGCCGATGGTTGCAATCTTCGCTTTCGGGCCCACCTCGGGCCGCAAGCGCGTCTCGACCTCGTAGGCATCGACTCCCCACAGCGAGCCGGCATCGTGGAAGGTGACGCCATCCGCCTTGATGGTCACCCAGACGGGCCGCTCGCTGCGCCCCATGAAGATAATGCCGTCATACCCGGTGCGCCGGAACTCCGCCGGCCAATGCCCCCCCACCGTCGCCTCGTTCCAAATGCCCGTCTGCGGCGAACGGCAACAGACGCAGAGCTTCGAGGTGGCGGGCAGCATGCCCCCGGTGAAGAGCCCGGAATACCAGAGCAGCGGGCTTTGCGGGTCAAGGGGGTCCACCGCCGGGTCCAGGCTGCCATAGAGATGACGGGCCGCCAGGCCAGATCCCAGGAACCAGGTGCGGGCGTCCTCGTCGGTGAAGGTCTCGGTGGTCGAGGTGTGATTGGTCAGGTCGATGCGGAGCAATCTGCCCCAGAATCCGTGCGCCATTTGATTGCACTCCAAGGGCTGCGTGAAAGGCGGCCGCAGGCGGCCGCCCGGTCACTATTTCGTTAGAATCCCGTACGTGTCCGGTCGTCGATCGCGGAAGAACTGCCACGTGTTCCGGACCTGGCGAACCTCGTCGAAGTCAAGGTCGGCAACCACCAGCGCATCATCCTGGTCATTGGCTTGCGCCACAATCTGGCCACGGGGATTGCAGAAGTAGCTGCTGCCATAGAAATGACCGTGCTTCCAAGGTTCTTCGGTGCCAACGCGGTTGATAGCACCGACAAAGAAGCCGTTGGCCACGGCGTGGGCCGGCTGCTCCATTTCCCAAAGGTACTGGGAGAGGCCGGCAATGGTGGCCGACGGATTGAAGATGATGTCGGCACCGTTGAGCGCCAGAGCCCGAGCACCTTCAGGGAAGTGACGGTCGTAGCAGATGTAAACACCTATGGTCCCATAGTCGGTACGGAATGTCGGGTAGCCCAGGTCGCCCGGCTTAAAGTAGAACTTCTCCTGGAAGGAAGGATAGATGTCCGGGATATGGTTCTTCCGGTAGATGCCCAGGTTCTTACCGTTGCCATCGATGACCGCCGCGGTGTTGTAGTAGAGGCCCTTCATCGCCTCTTCATAGATGGGCACCACGATAATCATGCCGTGCTTCTTGGCATACTCGGAAATGACCTTGACGGTATGGCCTTCGAAAGCATCTTCGGCCAGGTGATACCAGCGCTTGTGCGCCTCGGCACAGAAATAGGGACCGGCAAAGATCTCCTGCAGGCAGAGAATCTTCACGCCCTGGGCGGCGGCATCATCGATCATGGGAAGATGCTTCTCAATCATCGCATCGCGAATCTTGAGAACTTCGGCCTTCTGCTCCGCTTCGGTCATCTTGTCGGCATCGAGGGTCGGTACAACAACGTTAGATGCCTGAATCAAGCCACACTTGACTGGACTGCTTGCCATGGTGCTTCCTCCTTGAAAACAGCAAAAGAATTGGTACGCGATCAGGTACTTCAAGCTCCCTCCTGTGGTATCCGGTCAGCAAGGATTATGTCAAGGAAAATGCGGCGTTAACACACATGGCAGGTTCTTTTAATGCGCCCGCGCCGCGTCATGGGCGCGTCATGGGCGCGTCATGGGCTTGAGATGGGCGCGGGAGTGGACATGGACAGAGGAGTGGACATGGACGTGGACCAAACTGGACCACGCTGGACCACGCTGGACGTGGACGCGGTGGA